>Ga0213868_10004546_pt1 | contig 12660 bp, 27 predicted proteins | sample PICome_9_FD_160087 | JGI IMG/M metagenome (GOLD analysis project Ga0213868, IMG submission 160087) | Coastal seawater microbial communities near Pivers Island, North Carolina, United States - PICO127 | ecosystem: Environmental > Aquatic > Marine > Coastal | place: USA: North Carolina...
TTGCTCGGGACACGGTAGTAAGAATCGACACGACCATAATAAGCCAAAGCGTTGAGATGCGTGATACCATCTTTATTAAAGAGGTGGACACGATCCAGGTGGTAAAGAATGGAGTGGTTGTTGATATTAGACGGAGCTTTGACACTATTGAGGTGGATGTACAATGCCCGCCCGACACCATCAGAGTATTTAAAGAGGTACCGATGGTTCAGATTGTTCCCGAAAAGAAAGAGCGGAACATAGCCCTCGGTGGAGTTATTGGCTTTATCTTAGCGCTTGTACTTATCCGTGTCGCTGGTCGATTTATAAAATAGAATACATTCGGCAGCTTTGCTGTTGTTTTGTTGTTGTGTGAGGAGGGAGTTTGCTTTTGCAGGCTCCCTTTTCTAGTCTCATATATGAAACAGTTTGTACCTTTACGAACAGAAAACCTGTTAGTTTTCTTTTTCTTCTTCCTATATATATAGAGAAAAGAAAAAAATAAAATTTATTTGTCTTCCTATTTATTTCTATATGTGGGGTTATGACCCCCCATATATAAATAGATAGTAACAGAGGAGACAAAAGATATGGCTGGTCGTAAGACTAGGTATAAATACTCAATTTTATTATTTGTTGCTGTTAGCCGTCGTTCATAGCGTACGATTGCATATATTTGAGTATAACCAAAAAGAAATACGATTATGACACAGCAGTATCTACACCCTTTCACGCAGGAAGTAATTTCTAAAGAAGAATTCTTCAAGATTATGTTTGGAGAAGAGTTTATGGAAAGCAACGACAAGGGCACTCTTAAAGAGTACAACGTATAAAAGCACATTACAACACGAAGCCTCGCACTGAAACAAATGCGAGGCTTCGCTAGTAGTAACCAAAAAGAAATACTTCAGCTATGCTTATTGAAGACCGTCAACTTTATAATGAATGCAAGACGCTCGTATTTGATGAAGTGCGAACTAAAAAGCTTGACAACGTCACTTGGAAAGAACTTGACGTACTTGTACCACTGTTGTACAAGTACAAGCTTGCATTGAAAAAAGCTAACTCTAAAATAAAATGAAAAATTTGAAAGCACTTATTTTAAAACACTACCCGCCTGTGGTTTTGTTTATAGCGGCGTGTGTAGGCATTACAATTTTATTATATGTCTTTGCACTTATTGAATCAATAACAGCAATACACCCTATGTACGAATGAGTATTCTACTGAAAGCCCACAACATTGCTCACGATCGAAGTGAGGAAAAAGAAAGGCAATACGGTCCTTTTGATGAATCGATGACTAAGGCTGCGCGTGTCGCGTCTGAATTATGTAATAAGCAGATAACACCTGAAGACTTTTATAAGTGCATGGTGGCTCTTAAAATAAGCCGTATGGCCTACAATATGAAAGAGGACACTATGCTTGATGCAGTTGCATACATTTCAGCACTTGATGAATACAATAAAAAGCACGGCAATGAATAAGTTTGAAGACAACTATAAAAGCCTTTTGCAATCTGTAGTTTACGGAGGCGAGCAGTTGCCGACGCGCAACGGAAATACAATGGCGCAAATAAACATGAGCTTGCGTGCAAATCGTTACAACCCGCCTATTATCACAGGCAAAAAAGTTTTTTATGATAAGGCAGTAGCTGAGTGGGTTTGGATGCTTGAAGGCCGCACTGATATTGAGTTCTTGCACGAGAACAATATAAAGTGGTGGGACAGCTATGCAGAAGATGGGCACATAGAAAAAAGCTACGGCTACCAGCTTCGCTGCAATCCTGACCAAATAGAATATGTCTTAAGCGAATTACGCAAGCCCTATACATCTCGGCGCGCTAGAATTAGTTTGTGGCAGCCGCGAGATTTAGATGACCAAAAAATACCTTGCTGCTATACTGAGTTTGATTTTATTAAACGCGGTGGTGCATTGCAAATGGTTATGACCTTTAGAAGCTCTGACCTGTTTCTTGGATTTCCTTACGATGCACTCGTAGGATATTTACTTCTTAAGTACATCGCTGACCAGTTAGGTCTTGAAGTGTACAATATCATTTACCACTTTATAAATGCACACGTCTACAAAGAGCACAAAGAAGCAGTGCTTGAATATGTTGAAGGCGAGCACTACAGCAGTAAGCTCATTATTAATGATGCCGCTGCAGTAAACGGTGTTGAAATTAAGATGGACGGTCAAGGTCCTTTTATTAAAGCAAAATTAATTTTATGAAACTATCAAATGAATTTGGCCCTATCAGAAAATGGGCACGCAACAAAGGCATCTATGAAAAAGGGGACCTTAAGACGCAAACAATAAAATTCTATGAAGAAGCGGGTGAGCTTGCTAAAGCAGTGCTTAACGAAGACACTGAAGAAATTATTGACGCCATAGGAGACAGCATTGTTGTTTTAACGAGTGTTGCCTATTTCGCAGGTGTTAATGTTGAAGAGTGTATTAATGAGGCCTATAGTGTTATTGCTAAGCGTAAAGGCAAGATGCAGAACGGCACATTCATAAAAGACTAAGCATAACGTTGTAAATGCCCCACAACGTTATAATTATTAATGGGGCAGCACATAACAATAAAGATATGGCAAATTTAGATTTTGCAAAAGGCGTTTCAGTTGTGTTAACTGGAACAGCAAATTGGGCTCGACTTACAGAAGCGAGTGGAACCGATCAGATGAGTGAAAAGTACCAAGTTGACTTAACACTTGATGCGGCAAGTATTAAAGCAATTGAGGCTATGCGCGTTCTTGAACACGTAACTCAATCAAAGTACGAGCAGCCAACGGTAAGGATGAAAACAAAAAACCTTATTAAGGTATGGGACAAGTCAAAAACATTGTATACCGGCCTTATTGGTAATGGCTCAACTCTTCGAGTGCGTGCTACAATTAAGGCTTATGAGATGGGCAGTAGAAAAGGCTTAACGGTTTATATAAACGAGGCATTGCTGCTTGCTTTAGAATCTTATGAGAGCGCACCAGATGCAGCTTTGTTTGAAGGTATTGATGTGTCAAAAGAAATGCCTTTAGATGCGGACGTAGTGCCTACGAATAAGCCAAACGTTGCAACAGCGGCTGAAGCATTTGAAACTACAAACGACGACCTACCTTTCTAATATGTACCAGCACGATATACTTAAAGAGGTGCATGAAAACTTTGGAATCGACACGTCCCTACGCTCAAGGCGTAGGGACATTGTTGATGCTCGTATGGCAATTATGGTTGCCTTACGACCTGTGTATTCAATGCAACAGATTGGGAATATATTTAGATTTAAAAGGCGCGTTGAGGGAGCTGTTGTTTATCAGCCTATGAGCCATTGCACCGTTATTCACGCAATAAAACAACACAAGTGGAGGTACCACCCTGATCCAGCTAAAAGAATGGTTGCTTATAGATTTTATGGTGATGTCTATGATTTTGCTGCTGCTTATTTAAAGACTGAAAACTTTAGACCAATGACGCAAATAGATATGCGCATGGCTATTGATCAGGAGATACACTTAAGGAATGAAGCTGAGAAGAAAGCAAAGGCTTTAGAGAGCAATATGAAAACACTTGAAAAGGAAGCGAACAGAGCAATAAAAAAGCTCAACACTACATTGCGCAAAGTAACTTCTGAACGCGACCACTACAAGACGGCCTTCACTCAAGTGTATAAAGAGAAAAAAGCAAGAGATGAAAAAGCTATTTAGAAAGGTGGCGCATAAGCGCTACATCGATAAGTACATCACTGAGCTGCGCTGGGAAACACTCAATACAGTGATTACGGCAAGCAGAACGCAGTGGAATGATGATGTTGTGAAGCTGTTGGATAACAACGCACAGCTCATTCGTAAATACGAAAGAAGAAGAAGATGGGTGAAGTTCTAAATAAGTACAACGTATTCAAAGAGGCTGTAAAGCTCGTGGCACTGCTTCAGGCATCTCTTGAGCAGATGGATGAGTTAAAGGGCACCAAGTTCTACAAACAAAAAGTGAAGCATCTGATGAGCCAGCTTGAGAGAGAGTTGGAGAAGCACCTAGCCAACCCATTGAACGCCTTGGATCAACAAGACCCCGAACTACTCACAAAGATTCAGTATAATGTAGAGCTTGTTCTTGGTATGGACTTGGAAGAGTTGGCAATGCTGCGCCAAGAGATTGATGAGTTAAGAGATTCTAAAGATGCGGCTAACGCTTCTTAATTCACGAATTGTCAAAATCTTCACAACAATAAGTCTTAAATTGTCACAAAGTAAGGGTAAAATTGTACAATATGGTACACAAAATAAGGGTAAAATGACAAATAGAGAGATACTACTTGAGATGTACGAGAAACTTTGGAACGCTGACAAGGACAAGTGGTCTTGGAATGTGATACTCAAGGATACGCTTGAGAAATTAGAAACCTTTAACACCAAAGAGAAATGAGAAAAGGATTTCACATCATAATGAAATAACATTTAACACCAAAGAGAGATGAACGAAGCATTCGATAAGATGATGGGGTACCCAATGGAAACCATCGAAGCATTGGTAAAACAAGCCAAGGAAATAAACCGCAACAGCATCATAGCATTAAACAACCGCGACCTCAAGGACAACGGTATAGAAAGAGACTAAATGAAGATATTAGAACTACAGCAACGCAGCAAGGAATGGTTTGAAGCCCGCCTTGGCGTTATCACTGGATCGAGAGCCAAGAGCGTTTTCGCAAAAAACAACCTGCCCTTTATTGATGAGCTCATCGCCGAGCGCCTCACAGGTGTTATCCCCGAGGGATTTACCTCTGATGCAATGCGCCACGGCATCCTCTATGAGCCTGAAGCCATTAGAGTATATGAGGAGACAACGGGTAGAATAGTTGATGAAATAGGCTTCTGCGTTCACGACAGCTACCCATTCATAGCTGTATCTCCCGATGGCCTTATTAATATAGATGGAAAGTACAAAGGTGCGGTAGAAATTAAGTGCCCCAGCAGTAAGAAGCACATCGAATATATGCGCATTGGTAGGGTACCAAACGAGTACAAATATCAAGTGCTGCACTACTTCGTGGTCAACCAAGATTTAGAGTGGTTAGATTTTGTATCTTATGACCCCCGCTTAAAGAGTTGCAAGTTGCACGTTCACCGCGTATTACGCCATGATATGATGCACGAGATAAGTGCGGCCCTTGACGCTTACGTTACTTTTTATGATAAATTAAAGAAGCACGAAGATGGCATACTCAGAGAATGATTTAAAAGCCCTATGCTGGGAAGAGGCCAAGGTCTACTTCAGCGCAATGGATCGCAGCCACATCTCAAGAATGATTGAACACGCCGTAAGGAAACAATATGCAGATACCGAAGAATCTTAAAGAACTCAGTGCCCTGGCTACACAGCTCAAGGCAGAGAAGCACCCTGACCTACCGCCCTTTGCTTTGGTAAAGAAGCGCTTCAAGGATACCACAGCCAATGAACTCACGAAAACCATCATATGGGATATGTACCACATTCGCGAGGGTGCAGCCTACCGCATCAACAATGGTGCGGTATATGATAAAAAGAGAGGAGTTTACCGCGCTGGAGTACAAAAGAAAGGTGTTCCTGATATCATCGGCATTATTAATGGTCGCTTCATTGGTATAGAGGTAAAGATTGGTAAAGACCGCCAAAGCGCCGACCAAAAACTTGTAGAAAAGGAAATCAATGCCGCTGGCGGTGTGTATTTCATTGCGAAATCGTACGATGACTACCTAAACAAAATCAATGAAATCGCACATAACTGATGGGGCAACCTCTGAGCTGCAAGTAGCTGCTCTGCTATTAGAGCACGGCTGGGCTGTGGCTTTCCCTTTTACACATCAAAACCCGTTCGATCTTATCATCTATAAAGACGGTAAGGTTAGGACGGTGCAAGTAAAAAGCGGAACGTTTGCCGAAAACCAGCACACGGTGATTAAAGCCGACTTCAACTATTATGCTGAGGTAGACTACATTATACTGCACGATAGGATACAACAGCAGTTTTACATCTTCAGCAAGGGGGAGCTGAATGGCCGCCGCACCATAACAATGGACCCTAAGAGACACACACAACAGCTCAACAACTGGAAACGAATAAAATGAATACAACCGCAATAGCTAAGAAATACCTTGCGCACGGCTTTAGCCCCATCCCTCTTATTGATGGGGAGAAGCGCCCGAGCATTAGAAACTGGCAACAATACGGCGATGAGCCGATGGGACTTCAAGAGGCGGAGAGCCTCTTCCAAAATACAAACAGCATAGGTCTTGTGATGGGCTTCGATGGCATCCAATGCCTTGATATAGACGCTAAGCACTTTAGAGGTAAAGAATACGAAGTCTTTTGCAATAGGCTTGAAGAAGAAGCACCTGGTCTTAAAAACAAAATGATTATACAAACTACACGAGGCGGTGGCTTTCATTGGATATTTAAATGCGATGAGATTGAAGGCAACCAGAAGTTTGCTCGAAACATTGATGGTGAGGTCACCTTTGAAACGAGAGGCCGAGGTGGCCAAATCGTTACCTACCCAAGCAAAGGGTACAAGATACTCGGAAAGATAACTAACGTGAAGCGAATCAGCCCCGTGGAGCGTGACGTTATCTTTCGAGTAGCCCGTACAATGGATGAGATGCAAAAGGAGGTGGTTGTTGAAAGCAAGCGCATTGGAGATATCCAAACGCAAGACCAAACGCCGTGGGGTGAGTTTAGAGCAACACACACGGCTTTAGATATAATTCAAAGGTATGGATGGTCTATTGTAGGGGAAAGCAGCAAATACATCTATCTATTGCGCCCTGGTTCAACAGACAGCAAAACAAGTGGTGTGATATTTAAAGACACCGAGTTGTTTTGGCCGTGGACAACAAGCAGCGCCTTTGAGGCGGAAATGCCCTACGATGGCTTCCAGTGCTATACCTTATTAGAACACGGTGGCAATTTTGATCGAAGCATTGCAGATATACGAGAACAAGGCTATGGCAAGCGCTACGAGCTTAATACTACGAATGACTTTAATATAGACCTAGAAGATGATGAGGTACAAGAAGAAATGGCGGCACTTATTAAACGCCTTCGTGTTGACTCTACTATTAAAGTGTCCCAGCCTCCTAAAGCTATTGAGATGGTTTTTGGGCAAAGCACGTACATTTTTGGCTCCCTTGGCAATTTTAGCTTGGTTCAGGGTAAGGCTAAGAGCCGCAAAAGCTACTTTCTTAGCACCATTGCTGCTGCGGCCGTATCAAATGAAATGGTTTGTGACCACTTCAGAGGCTACATTAACGGCCGTAAAGTATTCTATATTGACACAGAGCAAGGCGATTTCCATGCAGCCAAAGCCAAGCGCCGCGTGCAAGAAATGGCATCACTACAGCCTGAACAAAACTATGAAAACTTTGAGTACCTCAAGTTCAGAGCTGTGGACACAAACGCACAGCGCCTAGCAGCTATAGACTACTTATTTAAGACTGAACCTGATATAGGTTTTATGATTATTGACGGCATTGCTGATGTAGCGTCTAAGGGTGTTAATGATGAAGAGGAGGCCACTATGATTGCTTCTAAGCTCCTTAAATGGACTGCAGAGTACAATTGCCACATAACAGTTGTACTGCACGAAAACAAGCACGACAGGAACGCTAAAGGACACCTCGGGGCTTATTTGGTACAGAAAGCAGAAACAACACTCAGCGCTAAGAAGAGCGAACACAATAAAGACATTACTGAAATTGTACCTGAGTACACACGTAATATAGAACCGCCAAGCCTAGAGATGACGATAGGAGGCTTCGACCTTGTACAGTTCTCTGAACTTGAAGAAGATGAGTTCTACAATAAAACCAGAGTATGGACAGACGAAGACCAGCAACGCATCGCTGCTAAGATATTAGGCAAGAGTAAAGGTGATGCTGCCGCCTTCATACGTGATACAGAGGACTGCAAAAAGAAAGACGCTGAGAAAGCGTTAGCGCTTATGGAAGATGCAGACGTAATACACTGGGAAGGCAAACGACCTAAGATTGCAGCGCTAGGGCCTAACGATAATGAACCGCAAATAGAGTTATGATAGACTTAAAAGTAAGAAATCAAATAGCCCAGCTCATAGTAGATATGTCAGTAGGCGAAAAGAAACCAGTGCGTAAGCAAGAGATGGTACCTCTTATAGAAGAAGTAAACAATACAGCATTGATAAACCACGCTGTGCGATTCGTGAAAAACAATAAAGGAATTGTTTTGTATATTAAGAAATACAGAGAAACCGCTATAGAGAAAAGAATAAGCAATGGATCGTAAATGTACTAAATGCAGTAAAACAAAGCCTATTGATGACTTCACTAAGCTTGCCAGAGGCAAGGAAGGTAGACGCTCACAATGTAAAACCTGCGACAAAGACTATAGGGTTAAGCATAAGAAGCCTGTGATGCCCCGCGACGGTGAAGCCTTTAAGCTTGATACTGATACAGTACACAACCATTTCTACATTCACTTTGGATTCACTGAGTACCGCTACAACCCATCAGAGTGGAGTGAGCGTGCTAAGTACATCATAGATAAAACAATAACAACAACAACTAAAAACAACAAGCTATGACATTTCCCGACAGCTACCTTGATGATGGTAACCCATGGACTACGGACACAGAATACTGTGCACAATGCGGTGCATCGACAGACAACTATGCTTTGATTGATTCAGAGCCGATATGCCAAACGTGTGAGCTTTATGCCTAACAAGCCAACACGTAAGCAAAGACCTTGGCTTCAAGGCAGCCACAAAAGCAGTAAGGCTCGTGTGGCACGCAATAAGATATATGGTACAGCGCAATGGCGTAAGCTTAGACTTATACATATAAGACAGCAACCACTGTGTGTTGAATGCAATGCACCTGGCCAAGTTGTTGACCACATCACACCTATTCGTATGGGTGGCGAACCATTTGATATGGCTAACCTGCAGACGATGTGCCACAAATGCCACAATATTAAGAGTGGGAAGGAGGCGCACTTATGAAGTTTGATTGGGACCAATACAATAAGTGGGATGCTTGGGGCAAGGATATTATCATTGACTGGCTGAGCAGCCAAGGACATACGATGGTACACAACCCAGATAAGTACGGTATAGACCTCTATAGTGATTATGAAGGCAAACTATATCTATGGGAAGTAGAGGTCAGCACAAGACACGTATGGACGTGTGAAGATAACTATGAGCCTGAAGCCGTTAGCTTTCTTGGGCGTAAAAAGAAATGGGCTGAGTGGCCTTTCTATTATTGTATCATTTGCAGTGAAACAGAATCTATTGTACTGTGCAGCTCGTCAGTGATATATAAGCCTGAATACAAGCAAGAGCGCTATGTAGTCAGCCGTGATTGTGTAGACGTGTTTTACCATGTACCTAAAGAATTGTGCAGATGGATAAGCTAAATGATAAAATGTGGTCAATAATAATTGCACGAATAGGTACAGTAAATGATAAAATGTGGTCAATAATTATACTGCTGTTTGCAGTGCCTTCAACTTATGTGCAGCAAGCAAAACATACCTTAACTACTTGTAAATCAGTATATAGGGAGGGGGGTGTCAAATGTAATGGCTTAACGCACAGGCATCACCGCTCAAACTTTTTTCACACGGCGTCAATTTTGAAAGGCAAAAAGTGACTGATACTCAACAACTTAAAAAGGATAAAAAACGAACATAATGCCAGGAAGAAAACCAAAGCCTACGGCAATGCTGAAGGCAGCAGATACATTCAGAAAAGACAGACACGAAGAACGCCTTGAAGTGCAGGGTCGGCCTGAGTTGCCCACTTATCAAAGCGCAGAAGAAACTTTTGACTGGTTGGTCAAGCACCTTGATGATTTAGGTGTAGTGGCTGAGCTCGATGCTATTGCATTACAAATGATGTCGGACGCTTGGGAAGATTATTGTGCAGCGCGTGCAGTGATTAAAAGGCTCGGTCCTACTTATGCTACTACAACACCGCAAGGTGATGAGATGCACAGACCAAGACCAGAGCTAGCAATGATGAACGGCTCTTGGGACAGATTAAAAAAGATGTTGCCGGAGTTTGGCTTAACAGCTGCAGCAAGAGCAAAGCTGTCAACGCCAGAGAAGATAGAGAGTTTAGAAGATTTATTAGGAGAATAATGTACGACAGCAACAAAGCAGATAGGGTCATCAGATTTATAGAGCGTGTGTGCACACACGTTAAGGGCGACTTAGCGAGCAAGCCCTTCTTATTAGAAGAATGGCAAATTGAATACATACGTCAATTGTTTGGTACGGTCAATGAAGACGGCACTCGGCAATACAGAACCTCATTTGTATTTATACCTCGAAAAAACGGAAAGAGCAACTTGCTTGCTGCAATTGGTTTGGCTTTACTATTTGTAGAGAAAGAACCCGGGGCGGAGATATACGTTTGTGCATCTTCTCGAGACCAAGCAAATGCTATTTTTGATGTGTGTAAGCAGATGATACGGAACCAGCCTCTTTTGGAAAAGGGCTGTAAGGTGTACCGCAACTCAATTGTGCTTAACGGTACCAACTCATTCCTTAAGGCTGTAGCAGCAGATGCAGGGGTTTTACATGGTAGTAATGCAAGTGCGGTACTTTATGATGAAGTCCATACCGCTAAGTCTCGTGAGTTGTGGGACGTAATGGCAACTTCAATGGGTGCTAGGTCGCAGCCTTTAATGTTTGGCATTTCAACTGCTGGTATGTTCGATCCAAATAGTGTATGCTATGAGCTTTATGATTACAGCAAGAAAGTACGCAGTGGTATAATTGAAGACCATACCTTTTTGCCTTTAGTATACGAGGCATCGCTTGATGACGATATACACGAAGAAGAAACCTGGCGCAAGGCAAATCCTAATTACGATATCAGCATTAAACCTGAGTATTTTAAAAAGATGAGCCAGGAAGCTAAGAGCTTGCCGTCAACGGAGATTGCATTTCGGCAATTGCATCTGAATCAATGGGTCAATAGTTTGAGTGGCTGGATCCCAGACGATGAATGGATGCAGAGTTCCGGGAGTATAGATTTAGAAGAGTTAAAAGGAAGGCCTTGTTATGGAGGTTTAGATTTAGCAGCCGTTGAGGATGTCACTTCTTTTTGTCTTGTATTCCCTTGGGACGATGAAAGTATTAAGGTGCTTCCTTATCTTTTCGTTAGTGAAGCAGCTGTAGAACGCCGCAGGAAACAAACAGGAGGCTCTTATGATAGCTTTGTATCTAAGGGTGAGTTGATAGTCACAAACGGAAATTCAACCGATTACGCAACAATAAAAAGAAAGATATTTGAAGCTGCTGAACTGTTTGATATTCAAAGTGTAGCTTTTGACCGGTGGAACTCTAATTCATTGGTACAGCAGTTGATGGACGAGGGTATAGAGATGGACCCATTTGGTCAAGGCTTTATTTCTATGACAAGCCCGATCAAAAATGCTGAGGTCTTGGTTAAGAAAAAGCTATTGCACCACGGTGGTCATTCAATGCTTCGCTGGATGGTCGGTAATGTAGTGGTTAAGCGAGATGATGCTGAAAACGTAAAATTCTCTAAAGCAAAAGCTGGAGATAAGATTGACGGCATTGTTGCAATGATTATGGCCCTAGGTGAAAAGATGACAGTAGAAAACTCTGATGTAAGCAAGGTGAGTACCTACGAATCTCAAGGTTTAAGGTTTTTATAAAGCTTTGCTTACTAACAGAAAACCTGTTAGTTTTCTTTTTCTTCTTCCTATATATAGGTAAAAAAGAAAAAAACAAAATGTATTTCACCTTATATTTATTTATGCTCGTGCGTCTATTGCCGCACTTGCATAGATAAATACCTATGGCAGGTGTAATGATTAAAATTTTTTTATATATTAGTGAAACAACAACAAAACTTTTGATTATGAAAAAATTTGTAGTAGGAGACTATTTGTACTCCACAAGATTCGGATGGCAATATAAGATTGTCAGTTTACGCAATGGAGTAGCTGTGCTCCAGGATATAGTCCGTGAAAATGTAAGAGTAAGATTTACGATCTTAGCCCTTCATAATAGGATTAAATTTAATAGCTTTGTGCACTCACCGCATCCGTTCTAGTATTTCTTGGTTTTGGTTTATCTTTAAAAACGTGTGTTTGCGGTGCAGCCTCCTCATTGATTTGAGGGGGCTTTTTTATTCTCACTTAGCGATACTTATATTTGTTATGTAATTACAAAGTACACACTACTTTATGGCCGAGAATCAGAATTTATTTGGGCGAATCCTAGGAGCATTCCGCTCTTCGCCTAATAACCCTTCAACATCATTAGCGAATCCCGCTTCTTGGATGTTTGACGGGTCGGCATCAAAAACGGGTATTGCGGTCACTGAGGACAGTGCTATGCGCCTCTCTGCTGTATTTGGTGCCGTTCGTGTTATCTCTGAGACTATTGCATCGCTCCCGTGGGAGGTGAAGCAAGATGCTGGCGATAGCACCCGCAGCGCATCAGCACACCCAATCAACAAGTTAATACATCACCCTAACGGAATGATGACGGACTTTAACTTTAGAGAAGTTTGTCAAGCGCACCTTTGTTTGCACGGTAATGCTTTTATTGCGATCCGCAGAAACGGAGCGGGCCAACCCGTTAAGTTGATTCCAGTACACCCCGACCGCGTTGAGGTTAAG
>Ga0213868_10004547_pt1 | contig 12660 bp, 9 predicted proteins | sample PICome_9_FD_160087 | JGI IMG/M metagenome (GOLD analysis project Ga0213868, IMG submission 160087) | Coastal seawater microbial communities near Pivers Island, North Carolina, United States - PICO127 | ecosystem: Environmental > Aquatic > Marine > Coastal | place: USA: North Carolina | collected...
CTCTAAACCTACTCTAAATAAACACATAACTCATAACTCACAACACGCAATCGACAGTCCAGAGAGTCCATACTACAGACTCCTCCTTCATCAGTGATTCTTCTTTTCTCTGTTTATGAGAATCATTTCTATCGTGTTGTTGTGGAGTGTACACAGTTTCTTCGTGTTAAGCCTTTCCAACATGTCTTCTTCATTGCCTACCTCCCTGCCTTCTTCCAACGACGACAAGACACAGATTCAAAAGAATGAGGAATTATCACAAGTTTTTCAAGTACGTCGTCAACCATTCATCGATGGTAAAAGACAACCAGAATCTTCCACCGCGTCCTTTCTATTTACGATTCTTGTAGGTGTCCCTGTTTGGTTAACCACCATTGTGCCCTTGACGGCAACATATCAAATTGGAACTATGCTCGTACCAGCAGCTCGCGATAAAGAAAAGGATATCATCCTATCTGAGACATTGCTCTCATCCGAAAACTTTCCAGATCCATCTCAACTGAAGCCATTGGATCAAAGAACATATGATGTCGTTCTACTTGGATCTACTGGATTCACAGGTGGGCTCACTGCTCAGTATTTAGCAAGAACGTACAACGATAAAATTAAATGGGCCATTGCAGGAAGGAACAAGGATAAATTAAATGCACTCAAGAGAAAATTAGCTCATGATCTCCAGGATACCTCCTTTCTAGATTTTCCCATTATCACTGCAGATACATTGAATCCCTCTACATTGCATGATTTGGTACAAGACACTAGAACTGTTATATCTACTGCAGGGCCTTTTTGTAAATATGGGAGTCATGTCGTTGAGTTTTGTGCAAGATATGGTACATCCTACGTGGATATTACTGGTGAAACTGGATGGAATAAAGAAATGATTATGAAATGGGATGAGATTGCTCAATCCACAGGAGCCAAAATTGTATCTCTCTGCGGATGTGACTCGATCCCATGGGATTTGACTTACTTTAAACTAGCACAGTTACTCAAACAGGAATGTAAAGAAGACATGACTAAGTTACGAATCTATGACACTGTCAAAGGTGGAATATCCGGTGGGACCATTGATACCATGTTGCAATTCTTGGAAGGAAGGTACAAGGAACCTAGGTATAATATGGATCCATACTACAAAAAACCAAACGGTGAAAAATCATCCAATAAGACCAAAGATAAAAGTCCATTCTTGATGAAAGCATTGAATGGTCGTCAAGAGGAAGGAAACCTATGGAGTATCCCTTGGGTTATGAGCAGTGTCAACAGTGAAGTTATCAAACGATCACATGCTCTTAACGATGAAGGAAACAATACAGTGTTATCCTATGAAGAGTCTTGGATTCACAATTCTTTCAAAAATGCATTTATGACATGGTTTGGTACTATATTTGCTGGAACCGCATTGTTAAATCCTGTCACAGGTAATATCATGAAAAAGTGTGTGTTGCCCAAACCTGGACAAGGTCCTACTCAGAAACAAATGGATCATGGCTATTTGTTACTATCAGGAGTGGGAGAAGGTACAAATGGATCCATGGTCGAAAGTGAATTTTACTTCCCTGGTGATCCAGGGTACAAAGAAACGGCAAGAATGGTGGCAGAATCGGGACTTTGTCTTGCATTGAATGTAAATGAGTTACCCGTTCAGTCGGGTGGATTTTACTCTCCCTCGGCTGCCATGGGAGATGTCTTATTGACACGGTTGTGTTTAACCGGGTGTAAATTTGCATCTCGTGTTGTGCGAATGACACCCCATGGAAATATTCAAAGTAAATTGTAGTCCTTTGGTTATTTCAGTCACTAGTGGTGTTGATGTATAATTGAAAACTGATTTTTCTTACTGATGACCCTTGCCCACGACAATCAATGTCGCTTCTTCCAAACATAATTGGTGATGAAAATGGCAAAAGGTTCAAAAAAGAAAAGTAACATTAACGTGACTCAATCAGAGATAAAAACCAAGTGGGACGACTTAGACATTGAAGCCTTGAACTCGGAAATAAAGCGTCTAGAGCAAGAAAAGGAACAAGCCTTTCATGAAAGGATCAAGGTTCAGACGGAACACGATGCGGTCTTGAAATACTACAGTATCGCATGCAATAATAAGACTCATCAACAAGAACGATTGCAGCTTGAGAGATTTCAACAGGATGAATTGTACAGAGAACAAAACGCTGAAGTTCAAGTCTATCTAGACAAAATGGAGTCTTTGAAGTATGACTTTGAGTGCAAAATTGAAAATGTTCAACAAGCTTTACAAACTTCTAGGGAAAAAGAAGTCATGGCACACCATTCTCAAATACAAGATAATGAAAATTTGATCATCGGCCTGAAACAGGAGTTGTTGAATAAGAAGGTTGAGTACATGAAAGAAATCCAACACATTCGAAATCATTTTGAGGAAAAAGTCGTCCAATTGAGAACGAAATTATCGGCTGAACTCGAAACATTCGAGGAATCGTGTGCTTCTCGAGAGCAACAATTAATAGAAGATTTGGACCTAAAGCGAAGGATAGATTTATCTGTTTCTGTCGAACAACATAATGTCCATTTAGCTGAGATAGCAAAGAAGCATCAAGAGCTTTCAGATAGTACGCGAGCGTATTGGGAGGAAAGATCAAACGAGAAAAAGACCCAAATAGCAAAGCTAAAAGAAGAAAGTCATAAACTCGATATGGCTTTTTGTGAAAATGAAACGATAATAGAAGTACTTGAAAATGAAAGTCATCAGCTCTCTGAACCACTTTCTGAGCTAACTTCGAAGGTTAGTTTGTTTACTTCATTGCGTTGTTCACATGAAATTCTGTTTGAATTGAAAAATAATTTTTGGCTGTATTCCAATTACGTGTAGGTCGACGAGCTTAAACACTACCTTAAAGATGAAGAAAAGATCCGGCGATCTCTGGCGTCAACGAAAGCTTTTATTATATTAATCGATGAACGAATAAAACAACAGGAAAAAGCCAACGAAAGACTTGAATACGATTCGATTGTAGCTAAGCAAGAAATTGACAGCTGTACCACAAATCTGAAATGTATAGTGGACCAAATCAATTCACCCAGTTACTCAAGTGTAGAAGCAATTCAAGACAGCTTCACAACAACACTAAAAAAAGAATGCATACGACGTGAGACACCTGAAAAGTTTCAGAACCAACCTATTGGACTAATTTCATGAGGAAAAGATCAAATAGGATTTATTAATGTTTCAATTCTCGTTTTAGCTTTTAAACCTACTCCACTTGAAATATATCTGGCATAAGATCAACGATACGATTGTAATCTCTCTGAAATTGATCTTCGTTATCATTGATTAAATGAACCCACCCGCAATCGCTTCGTATGTCATATGTTTTTTCAATTCGTCTTCCAACCACGAAGTGATCATAAATTTCAACATATTGAACGCTGGGAAGGTTCTGAATTTCATCCAATATATCTTCTCTTATACCGATTAGCGTTCCCTCGACAAAACTTACCAAATGCACGACTGCACTAAATGCATGAGTCATGGGAAGCGAAGGAATACCCTCCCATTCCATTCTCATATGAGCCGTTTCTGGAGGAAGATTCGACAAATTTCCTAAGTATGCTGCTAAGAGCATATCAAATGCATTGTATCCAATGGAAGCCATGGTTAAAGGGGCAAAGTTTGTATTGTGCTGTCTACAATTCACTTCCACTAATCTAGGACCATGCTCTTCATTCACAATAATTTCCGTATGTGTCAAACCATGTCGCACACCCAGTGCATCTAATGCCTTCATTGCATATTCGCACACTTGTTTCCCAACATCTGACGTTGCATCAACAATTTCTGTGGCAAAGTATACAAAACTGGAACCATTTGCAGGCCTCTTATCATAACGCCATAATGCTGCAACTTTGTGTTCTCCATTCTTACTTACGATATCCAAGGCATACTCGGTTCCCGCAGCGAATTCTTGGACAAGAACGGCATCATTACTTTCCCCGTTAATACTACCAAATACAAATGTATTATATATTTTATCAAACGCATGTTCCACCTCTTCCAGAGAATGGCATAAAAATACGTCATCCGAAGCCACACCTCGTTTTGGCTTGACCACACAATAAGCCTGAGATGATCTGTGTGTCTGAGGAATATTGGTTGCCCTTCCTAGTTTTCCATTATTGATACAACTTTCATTCGATTGTTTCCCATCGTAATTTTGTCCTTTTTTCTTTATGATACTTTGCTCTTTTTCGTCCGTTTCTTTAGCATCATCAATCACTTCCAGGTCACTTTGTGACACAACTCCAAGTTCATTTTGGGCAAACGCCAACGCTTCTTCTTTCGTATGGCACATGGCTTGTCGGACTGTTCGTAGTCCATAATTTTTAACAGCCTCGTTCATTTGATATTTATCTCTTCTTGCAGGATTGTAACCATTGTGATACATAGGATTTAAAGCTTCTGTTAATAGTTCGCATTCGTCCAAGCCTGAATCTGATTCACAATAAATATTTACAATTTTGTACCCCGAAGGCAATTTATTTCTCCAATAATCAATCTTATCCAAATGCGGCACCATGGACTGTTCAACTGATTCTAGTAAATCATTGTCATGAGTAGCTTCTTTCTTAAGGTATCCGGCTACATATGTGGACAAACAAGATATAGTAGAAATACCATAAACTTCTCGAGCTCGTCGAGCCAAATACACAGAATGATAAGGGCAAAACTGATCCATAAATATCATACCATATTCTTTACTAATCGAATTATGGTCCATGGGATATTCTATGTTTGGTTCACGATCCATCATAGAAATCGAAGGACTATCTTTGCCAAACTCAGGACTGGAAATAGCTCCACCGCGACGATGAAATAGAGCTTTGCTGGTCGTTTGAAGAAAGGATAACTTCCAAGACTGCACATGCAACAAAGAACCTAACAAAAACATATAAAATAGAACATTTATGACACGCATTCTACTGAGTGGTGTTATGGTATTTATTGATTGTACGGTTCGTTCGTTCGTTCGTCGTTTGGTAGCTGGTAGCTGGGATGTGAAAAGGTTTCATACTTCAAATCTTTGGATTTGCAGGTACGGTTAGTATCAGTACCTCTCTCTACTTAGCTAGTAGAGCCTCTAGCTCGAATAGCTCGAAGATCCACAGACTTTTGAACAAGTTTACCAGGTTGACGCAAATCGGGCGTATTTGTATTTTTGACTAAAATTTGATCATCTGTGAACGTCTTAAGAACTTCCTTGGAAACTGCATCCAACACAGTCCAATCACTTGGGTAACTTCGAATGAGATATCCTGCAACCTGTGAATTGTATGTCAGAGGCTTATAATAGAATGCCATTGTGGCATTTTCAGGTATACTTTTTTGATCCTAAATGGTTTGTATTGGTTTACAATAAAGAAATCGATTGTCAGAGAATGTGGATGTGTCACGTTCCTAAGAAAAGCTCAACTCATTCAAGATATTACTGTGTACCACTCACCTTTGCAAATGCATTCACAATCACAACTGGTACACCATCTTTTGCTAAGTCATTGGCGATCTTAAAATCAGCTTTTGAACTCGGTGTTAAAAAGATATACACCTCCTTCTTTTTTATCGTAAACATTCCATCCTTTAACGAAATAACCTTTTCCACCTTATTTCTTGCCTGATTGAAATACGCATTGGATGCAGAGGAACTCATGACCAAAGTTGATGGTTTGCCAAAACCCATAAACCCATTCAATTCCTGTACAAGTTTCTTGATAAATGCTAAATTTGCTTCTTGTGCTTCAATGGTAGATCTTAAACTTCCATCACCAAGTTTATTCAAAGACTGTAACACAGGAAATTCACATTCAATGAGTGGGTATGAAACACGATCTAACGATGATCGAATAGCTTGAATAGCCTGTTTATCTCGTTCTGCAATCGATGAAGGGATCTTACTAGCTACTGAGAGTGGTGATGTTCTTGTTTTAGAGCCGATCCGTGTTGGGATGAATTGGATTCCTGGATCTGTTGGCACAAATCCATCGATGCATATTATCCATGAAAACAGGAAGACTGCTAAAAAAGAGTTGAATGGCATGAATGAGAATATGGACATATGATACGTGAGATACGTGAGTTGTTGAAAGGTTCAAGAGAAAAATTCCACGCGCGATTTTTTTGCGGGAAATAAAAAGATTGGGCGTACTTCTTCTCTCTCTTCTGTAGCCCTAAAACAGAAAATGTCTGCACACATTTTCGCTGGTTTCTTATGAACACAAAAGGATACTACTGCTTTCGAAGCAACCTACCTCTACTAGCTATAGAAGTAATTGTTTCACTATGACCGGTAATGACTTATCATCATTGCAATCAAATTATTATTACAAACCCTTCACATCTAACATAGCCGGGTTTATAGTACCAATGATAACTGGCTTGCTGTCGGCCTGTTCTTCAGGTCTGATTATTTACATCATTAGCAACTCACAGCAGAAGTTATCTACGACTTATCATCGTATTATGGCCTTTATGAGTGGATTTGATATCATATCCTCCATATTTATAGCCTTGGGAACCATCATGTTGCCTTCTGATACTATTTATAAATTTGCAGGTCCAATGATGGGCACAAAAGTAACCTGCCAAATTCAGGGATGGTTCATTATATTTGGCTTATGCGGTAATACATCCTTAAATGCATGTTTGGTTTGGTACTTTGTACTAAAAATTACTTTCAAAATTAGAGCAAGAACCATTGAGCGATGTGTCGAACCCATCATGTATTGTTATGCCCTTACATTTACCTTGTTGATCCCAACATTTTTCTTGACATACGATCTTATTAATCCTCATGTATACGATGGATTTTGCATCATAGCTCCCTATCCAGAGAGCTGTGATGACGAGATGTGGTATGATTGGCATAATTGTACATGGAGCGAAGGTGTTATAGAAAGATATCTGAAGTATTCCTACGTGCCAATTGCGGGCGTCGGAAAAGAATTTATACTCGTCGTTATTGGATCATCGTTTATTCTGTGGACTGTTGTACGAAATAAAAAAGAAATGAAGGATTTTGAAGCACATCAACGAGAAAACGACTCGAATCACTTCCTAGGACGACGACGAGGAGATGAACAAGAAGAGGAACAAGGTGAAGTTAGTAGAAGTGATGACAACAACATTGACGACCACATTGGCACCAGCATTGACAACAACATTGATATTGAAGACCTCAAATTTGACAGAGTCCTTATAATTCAATCACTGATGTATGTTGCTGCCTTCTGTATGACATGGATGTTCATATTTTTTTCAGGGGGGTTCAACATTGCTAGTTTCGAATTGGATGCTGTCAGCAGTTTCTTGTTTCCGTTACAAGGCTTTTGGAACCTACTAATCTTTTTATACGATAAAACGTACCTCATCAGACAAAACGATAATGAAAATAATGTGAGCTTTTGTCAGGCGGCAAAGAGAATCATCATATCACCTTCCGATGTTCCTACGATGGTACTGCTCAACATAACGTCTGTGATTACTCAGCAACAGGAGTTAGAAGCTCAAGAACTTCCTCATGATGATCGTGCCGAAGAAATTATTTTTACTCCTAGCCGTTGTTCTCAGGATGAAGAAATCGTTCATGAGATTGGTACTGAATATGACGGGTTGTCCTCTTTTAGAGAAGATTGTATAATAAGTGAAAAGGAAGATTATTTTTCTTCGGCTGATTTATCGGGGAAAATTTCTCCAGTGGATTTTTCTGAATTAATAAATAGAAATGTGACCAAATCTGTCGAACAAGAAGAACTGAAACAACAATCATATAGAAGGTACGGAAGATTGCACTCGACTTCAAAATAGGCCGATTACAAAAGTTTAGACGTAGGTCATCATTACTATAATACTGCGAAGTAGAAGCAGTAGTGTTTCAATAGAACCAGGCATACTAACTCTTGTATTCATATTGCTTTGGTGATGAAAGTTGAGTGTTTGGTGGTTAAATGAGAATCCCTTGTATCATCATGTTCAAGAGACGGGAAAGAGGTGGCTTGTACTACTACTACTAGTATGATGATTGGAACGATTGCTCCTTGAGCAAAAGCGATGATCTTAAAAAGTTACCTTAATACTTAAATCATTCTGGCTAACATGGTTATTTAGTATTGCAGTTTTCACTTATTTTAATTCTTGCTTGCCCATCGAATTTTGTTCCGCTTCAAAGAACCAAAAAGAAGAATGAATGCACCGATTACTACTACTACTTCTAGCTAGTATACCAGCATAGTACTGTTACTCGCCGCTGGTTCAAGCAGAATTATGCTGGTCGTCAACAACAAGAATAAGGATTACTTGAAATCAAGTACCGAGGAGAAAGAAGTACATAATTTGAAACTGTCACGAGCTTGAGATGATGAAGAAGGCGGAGATATTACGCAAAAAAGGATAAATATACGATGAACAGAATATTACCTGTAAATGTGTGACAACTTTTGTGTGAGTCTGTCTGCGAAAAAGACATCTTACAGACACGACTGACGCCCGCCCAGCTGTTTTAGGAGAGAATAAGTGACTTATTCTTGGTCTAGCCCTAATAGATAACGTATAAAGTCCACCCCTCCCTCAGAAAATTGAACCGTTCATCAACCCAGTTCGATGCTATTCAGACACATACGAATAGGTAATAAAGCTAGTGCTTAGTAACTAAATCTCATCACGGAACGGCAATGACGGACGTTAATCAGTTAGAATCATATTACTTCTACGAGCCCTTCACTGCTAACATAGCCGGGTTTATAGTACCCACGGTTACAGGCTTGCTGTCTGCATGTTCTTCAGGCCTAATTATTTACATCATTAGCAACTCACAGCAGAAGTTATCTACGACTTATCATCGTCTTATGGCCTTTATGAGTGGATTTGATATCATATCTTCCATATTTATAGCCTTAGGAACCATCATGTTGCCTTCTGATACTATGTATAAGTTTGCAGGACCCATGTTAGGCAACAAAATTACCTGCCAAATTCAGGGTAGCCTCATTGTATTTGGTATTGTGGGATCCACATCAATATATGCATGTTTGGCTTGGTATTTTGTGTGCAAATTAACTTTTAAAGTGAGCACGTTCAAGGTCGCAAGACGTATAGAGCCAATCATGTATATCTATACATTGTTCCTTTCCTTAACGATACCAACTTTCTATCTATCCAAAGACTTGATGTATCCGAACTCTTATGACACTTTTTGTACCATTGTGCCATATCCAGAACGTTGCGACGAGGAAAAGTGGTATGATTGGAATTTTTGCACCTGGAGCGAAGGTGATCTAGACGATTATTTTGCGTATTTGCCTATTTCCTTTATTGTAATTGGTCTACAATTTTCTCTTATTGTGTTTGGTATGTCTATCATCCTTTGGACAACTTACAAAAATGGGAGAGATATCAAATCTTTAATAGTGCAACAAAATAGCGATACTCTGAATCAGATTCAAACCTCTTCGCCATCGGCCAGTATTCACGGAGTTGACGAAGAAACGAACGAGATAAAAAACACAGAGACCCTATCTGGCTTAAAGTATACACGAGTTTTGATATATCAGGCATTGATGTATATTGGTGCCTACTTGTTAACGTGGATTTTTACATTTTTATCAGGAGCATTCAATATTGCTAGTTTTGAGTTGGATGCCATCAACAGTGTGCTTTTTCCATTGCAAGGCTTTTGGAACTTACTCATCTTTTTATATGACAAGACATATCTCATCCGACAACGGGATGAGGGAAGCAACAGTACTAGTATCAGCTTATGGCAGGCGTTCAAAATGATTCTTACGTCGCCTTCCGATACACCAACATTTGTTGTTTCTCAAATTTCGAATGTGATTAGTGAACCACGTGATGATGATATACCCATTGCAACGTCCGAATCAGCTCCTGTTTCTTATGAATCTGACATCCCGTTATCTCAAATCGGTTCAAAGTATGATGACATATCTGAGCTAAGAGGAGAAGGTATTTTCAGTATTCAAAATGCCGATAGTATTGGTGTTAACTCCGGAGCGTTATCTGAAATAGGGAAATTGTCGAGCGATGATGTTCATCGTGAGGAGATGATAAATACTCGCAAGAGCTTCATGCAAATCAAGAAGGAACGACTATCGTATTTTAATAAGTTGAATGATGTGAAAACGAACGATGAAACTGCGACTTCGCATCACGATATCAATGATAAAATATGAAATTGAATAGTTTGAATAACATGTGCTTATCTTATTTTTTTTCAAGTGTTGAAGCGCTGCTAAGGACATTGCTATTTTGTGCCAGTAATCAGCTCTTGGAATCCATCGATCGCATCACTTTGAGTAGTGGGGATTTTGATTCCCTATACTTTTATGTGCCCTGTGTTTTGGAACAATGTCAATGTAATGGTTTTTTTACCTTATTTTCGTATCCAGAGTGTGATGACGAAATACGTTACGATTGGCAAAAACTTATTATTTTCGTGTTTTAGAGTTGTGACACCGAATGAGTTGAATGAATGAATCAATCCCGCGCGCGGAAGTCAAGTCGTGCCTGAAAATTTTCAACGGATATGTTTGGTCTGAACGGAGAAAATGATCAAAAAAAGGAAGGATAGTAGGGTCAGATGACGAGGTAGGTAGAAGGTAGATCGTAGATCGTAGATAGTACATATATATAGTTGATGGATAATAAGTATCTCATCGATCATAAACTTCAACATTGGAAGGAAACTTTATCTTAAATAATGCAAGGACCTCTTCTTACATGTACAATCTTGCTCTTTTTGTCATTCATTAGGCATTTAGAGGGATTTTCATTGTTGCCCTCGGAAAAGAATCCGTGCCATAGACAGTCACATTTGGAACAGTCGTCACTTAAACTAGAAGTATCCCGAAGAACTGCCTTAAAAAATGTGGCCTTAATTAGTCTACTATCACAAGTGTCTGTTCCGAAAGCAATTGCATCAGATCAAACTGTGCAACGAGATACTGTCAGATCCAATTTATTGAATGCAATCCGCGAATCAAAACCAGAAGAACAAGTACTAAGTCTCATTCAGCAACTATTACCTTTTAATTCAGAGTATTCAAATGACACACTGCAAGACTTGGACGGAGAGTGGAAACTTATTTGGAGTGCCAATGATGACTTTTCCCCACTATTGAAATTACCATACCCTTTCAAACCAGAATCGTATCAATACTTTGGAAAGGCAGCTGCTAAGGAAGTTGGAGTTGGCAGAGTAGCACAAGGTCTAACTGGCGGGATATTTGGTAAGAAACAATTGTGGCTATCCAGCGGTATCGAACCATTGGATAAACAAGGAGCCTTTGAAATAGAACCTCCGTTCCGATTGGAATTGGGCGAACGGCCAGGGACTACGTATGCAAATGATAAAAGGATCATCGTAGAAGCTAACAATGATGGCGATTTTCGAAAAGTGAATGCTAGAACAAAAGAAGCACAACTTGCCCCGAAAAATGTTTATGAGCAAATTTACTTGGAACGAAATGGGAAGGGATCGTTACGAATTTCTACGATTACAGATGGTGACCCAGTTATTGTAGGAGCTATTCTCATCCATGAAAAGCTATGAAAAATAGGTGATAGGCCCATAGGACAACCATAATACGGAAAGCAAATTGTTTGTCTATGAGATCTACATCGTAGAATTTGGCAAATGTGAGACATAATAATCTGACCTTGTGTAAGCTTTGGCATCGATTCAATGTTACACGTTTTCCGTCGATAGAAAAAGGTAATCTTCTAGATACAGGATAACGTTCATTCTATTGTAATACTGGTCTTAGTAGCTCTTTTTATAGTATTTAACGACTAACTATGTGAGTCATTTTTCGAACAAGATATATGCTTTTCAAAATGATCACTGTCTTGTTGTTCTACTTTGAGAAAGACATTTTGAATGAGTACTTTCATATTACAATAGATATTAAGTAGGATTAATTTTTTCATATGGATCTAAAGGACTATTTGGATGCAACGGACCAATAAGATTGATACGAATCAATCTAAATTTGTGACTTACCTCCAGTCTGTTGTTATTGTGTTCCATCCTGGACTATTTCTCGACGTAAGACGAAGTCACGAAGCCTAATTTTCATCAAAGAATCGATCTGTATTCCTTGAATGTACTGTAGGAAAAAAACTGATCCAGTTGCATCCAAGACAGCTGCTGAGTAATTGTTAAAATTTGCCAATCATTCTGTTTTATCTTGCGCTTTTTAGATGGCCATCTTGATGGATTGTTGAGGTCACTAACTCCATAATTTCGACAGTGATCCATATCTGACCGAGATCCTTGAAAGTTATCATCCTCTTCACTATCACAGCCATCGTCATATCTTAAGGATCCGGAAAAACTCTCTTAAGATGAACGTTCAGATGCTGATTTCTTGTTAATGGGAATCTTAACCCTAACCAGCTATATGTGTGTAAAGAACGACATAAACATGTGCATATGTTGATCCTCTCGTCTGACGTTTCACCTTCCAAAAATCACATCAATAAAGCACGCTGAATGTCACAATAAAACGCAACTTCAAACTTCAAAATATTCAAAAAGTTGAACGGGGAACGCGGAAGTCTCACTCCCAACCCGATAAGCGGTTGGTAGTTTTTTGAAAAGTGCTGAGTGC
>Ga0213868_10004552_pt1 | contig 12655 bp, 6 predicted proteins | sample PICome_9_FD_160087 | JGI IMG/M metagenome (GOLD analysis project Ga0213868, IMG submission 160087) | Coastal seawater microbial communities near Pivers Island, North Carolina, United States - PICO127 | ecosystem: Environmental > Aquatic > Marine > Coastal | place: USA: North Carolina | collected...
ACCGCAGACTTTCCCCACGCGCAAAAGGGAAAAACAACAACAACAACAACAACGAGAAAGAGAGAAGAGTATGTCTTTACTAAAAGTATTCACGCGACGAACTTGGAAAGGAGGACGAGGACCTTTAGCGACGTCTCCTCGCGCGCCTTCGTCTCCGTCTTCTTCTTCTTCTCAAAGTTCTTCGCGCGGAGGAAACGGCGTCGGGAAATCATCATCATCGTCGCATCGCCGATGGGATGACGACGACGACGGGAAGGAGATAAGAAGAGGAAAACGCTTTGGAACTTTCGCGAGCAAAGGAGCGGGCTTTGAACGAACGACGACGAGAAAACCAACACAAACGACGACGGGAAGAGGCGAGGACAAAATCGACGACTCCGAGACGATGACGAGAGGGAGGTTCTTTTCCGCGTACGCGGACGTGTTGGAAAAAAACCCATCGTCGTCGGCGTCATCCAACACCAATGGTAGAAATGGTGGATTGCGACAAAAATCAAAGTACGAAAACATTCTCGTCCCGGATCCATTCTCGCTGGTACAAAAAGAGTTACAATTTATCTCGGACAGAATGAGAGTGGCGGTGCAAACGGATTTACCGGCTCTGGCGAACGCGGCGGAGTATTTTTTCAAGTACGGCGCGGAAGGGAAGCGGATGCGACCGACGGTGTTGTTGCTGATGGCGAGCGCGTTGAGTCCGGTTTCTAACTCCGGTGATGTTGTCAGGGGGGGAGGAGAAGATGTCGGAAGGCGGATGTCTTCTGGAGATGCGTTCTCCTCGTCATCATTTCGTAGTAGCAGAAATAGCGCAGAAGAAGAAACGGTAGATTTGTCGCCGGCGCACGAGGTGCCGAGCGATAACAGACAGAGACAGAGAAGATTAGCGGAGATTACGGAGTTAATTCACGTGGCGAGTTTATTGCACGACGATGTTTTGGACGGGTCGGCAACGAGGAGAGGTTTACGAGCTTTGAATTTAGAGGTTGGGAATAAGTTGGCGATTTTAGCGGGAGATTTCTTACTCGCGAGAGCGTCGGTAACTTTGGCGAGTTTGCGCAACGTAGAAGTGATTGAGTTATTGAGTCGCGTTTTGGAACATTTAGTGAAAGGAGAAGTGATGCAAATGACGCAAGCAAAGGACGAAGATGAAAGGAGTGGGAGTGGTTCTTCCTCTTCCTCCTCCTCCTCCTCTTCTTCTTCGTCGTCGTCTATCGAGCGGTACATTGAGAAATCGTATTATAAAACCGCCTCTTTGATAGGTAACAGCGCTAAAGCGGTGGCGTTGTTAGGCGGTCACAGCTCAGAAACTTCAGAAATTGCAGAGAGATTCGGAAGACACCTAGGTTTAGCGTTTCAGTTCCGCGACGATGTGCTCGATTACATCGGAGATTCGAGTTTGCTCGGGAAACCAACTCTAGGGGATTTGAGGGAAGGTATCGCCACCGCGCCAGTTTTGTTCGCCGCTGAGAAGTTCCCGGAGTTGCACTCGTTGATCAAACGTCGCTTCAAAGAGATTGGCGACGTCGAACGCGCGGCGAAGCTTGTCTTCGAAAGCGATGGTATTGAAATGGCTTCGGATTTGGCCAACGAACACCGAAATTTAGCCTTGGATGCGTTGGAAGAATTGCCTGATATCGATTGCGAGTTTGCGAATACCTGCAGAGCGGCGCTTAGAGAGATTACGAACAGAGCGGTGGACAGGAAGAAATAATATTATGCATTGTTTTCGCGTGCGGCTGCTGCTATTATTATCATATTGTCTAAAAATTAGTCTATTGTATCTGCAGTTGTTTTTTGTATTTTATATCGAGCATCCCATGTTTCCTTCAATCACGTGCGCTTTCAAAGACTCCGCGTATAAAATTTCCGGATCGTTTGGTCTCGCTTTGTTCATTTTCGTTTGCAACGCCATGAACAAAGTGCAACTTTCCTCGTAAACTTCATGTTCCGAACGCAAGTTGTTATTTCTTTTAAACGAACATAACGCCTCCTTCACTTCCTCGAGATCTTCCAGCAAAATCCCTGGGGCGAGAGTCACCACGTGCGCGACCGAACCACTCCTAAACACGTCTCTACATTTCGCTACTCGCATAATTAACTCGTTCGTATCCACTTCAAACAGCCTTGGCTCCTTATGCATAAACAGTGGCACGTCTAAAAAAGGAAACACTCGATCGAGCGCTAACAATTTCGCCTCCAATCTTCCCGGCGTTCTATATATTGAATCTCTCGCGCTTTTCGTTAAAATCTGACGGCATCGGTTGCTCCCTCCCCAGAGATTCCAGAACCGAGCGATAATATCCCCTTCTCTCGTGGATGTGCCTTTTAAAGTCCCTTGCACCGCATATTTTGCATTCCCGCCTTCCGTTCTCCCGTCCCTGGACATCCTCGCGGTGTCGTTATTCTCGCTTTTACCGCTCGCCACATTTTGCATCATCGTCTGCGATAACTTCGCCACAGCCTCTCTCGCTTTCAAAACGGCTCGTTTCTTCTGTTCTGTGTACATTTTATTTCGTTCTCTTTTCATCCTCGCGATGTCTTCCTCGCTCAACACCAACCTCTCCGGCGTCGTCTTCGCGATATCCACGAGCGAGTCTCCTTCGTCACCAGCACTGAGCAACACCAAAGTCCAACCCAATTGTCTCGCATCCATCCCGAGCACTTCCGGGCACGTCAAAATCAACTCCGCGAACCCCTCTTCCTCGCCGACCAGTGGCACCAACAAGGGTTCCAGCAAACGGAACTGATTTTCGCGAAACTGCACGTCTCGAAACCGTTCGTCCTTTCGCTCGAACGCGAGCGTTTTCTCGTTCGAGTTCCAACTCGTTTCGAAATTGCGAAACCGAATGACTTCACCGATGGCGCCAACTTTCACGCGCTGGTTGGAAATATTCCTCCTTTTATTCCTGTTGTTGTTGTTGTTGTTAGTATTCTCGTCGTCCCTCCTCCTCCTCCTCGCGAGATCGATCGAGCCGGCGGTGGATCGAGACGAGGCCGCAGCGCTCATCGTGTTTCCTCTTCTTTTCTTTTGTGGATAAAATGGAAAAACAAACCATCGCATCATCACTAAAACAAACGCGCGGTTCGGCGGTTTGATGTCACCACCGTCATCGTTACGATCTCACTCGCTTTCCCTGTACCGCAAAATCTACCGAGCCGCGGCGTTATTCCCGACCGAATCTCGAACTTTATTCGTTCGCGACCGGTTACAGCGAGCGTACCGGGAAAAGACAACTCCGGGAAAAGAAGACCACCAAGAACGGGTTCGTTTGGCGGAAATTCAACTGGAAACGATACTCGTGCAAAGCGAACACCTGAGAAAAGTGTTCGAGGACGAACGCGTGCACGCGAGGTTTTGATTTTTTATAGTGGTGTGTGAAGAGGAGGAGGATACTCGAGAAACGAACGCGCGGGGATGATGCGTTTTGATGATGATGATGCTGGGAGGAAGACCAACACCAACACCAACACCAAGAGCGGTTGTTCTACTTCATCTTGCGCGGAACTGTTGGTGTACGACTTCGACGGAACCTTGGCAAATACGCCGACACCTCGCGAAGGCAAAATCATGTACGAGAACAAAATCGGACAAGCGTGGCCGCACGTTGGGTGGTGGGGGAGACAAGAGAGCTTGGAGCCGCCTTTAGAGGTCGGTCCCGGACCGGCGTGGGCGAGTTACGTAGAGAACCGAACGCGGACGGATTGCGTGCGAATTATGATGACGGGGAGAGTTGAGAAGCTGAGCAGGAGAGTGACGGAGTGCTTGCGCATGTTGGAAGGCGCGACCGAGACTTTGTGTTTTCACGAGTTAGTTTTTAAGAAAGGGAACGGGGATACGTTGGAGTATAAGTGCGAGGAGTTGCGGAGGATGGTGCGAGCGTACGGGCCGAAGAAGGTGAGGATTTGGGAAGACAGGGTGAAACACGCGGAAGGATTTAGAGAGTTCGGGAAGAGAGAGTTCGCAGAGATTGTTTTCGAGGTGACGCTCGTCGAACCGTCGAACGATTACTAGACAATAATAACAAGTGTAATACCGGTAATAGCTATGTACTAAGCATCTAAAAACGACTAAAACTAACTACTGCGTTGTTTCTCGAGCACGCGCATCGCCGCATCACTTGTCCACTCTTTCGACCACGCCTCTCGCCGTCTCGGAACGCCTTGGAACATTTCCGAGTATTCCATCAAGCAGTTGTCGATGAACGCTTGCGGGTCTTGCGAGAAGCTCAGCAAATACGCTCTTCGTTTTCTCGCGAAATCGATAAAGTTGGAGTCTTGGAATATTCTCTGCTCCAACTCTTCCGGTTCGTTCGTGGCAGCGGAATACTTCGTCACCGCGCTGTTCTGGCCAACCGCCGCGGGCGGTAAAGTTTCGACGTTCACGTCGTAACAATCGCAATGTGCTGGAGACGGGCCGTACGGACGGACTTTATATTCGAACACTAACGGCTCCGAGATTTTCGGCATGTGCGTTCGCGACGTGCACGCAATGCACACGGATCTAAACGGCACGACGTCGCCCACTTTTTTCTCCTTGAACAAAGGGTTCTTTTCGCACAACTCAAGGAACGTCTCGTCCAATTCAACCATCGATTGGTCTTTTTCCGAGACTAACTCCAACGCTTTACATCGACTCCACAACGCGTACACCACTCGCCCAGCGCTCTCTTCCTCTTTCCCCACGACGTCGGCTAACATTCCGCTCAATTGAAACTTTGGCGGATCGTTCCTTAAGTGTATTTCACATCTCACTCTCATAGAATCTTTCGCCCCGGGAACGGTAATCGTGAACCCATCTTTCGGAACCCCGCATTCCTTACGTTCCCACGCGACGCTCTTCACCAACTTTCCATTTTGTTGTTCGTCGTACACGTCAATCTTCATCCGTTCGATAAAGTGCGAAAACTTCAGCCCTCCTCCTCCTCCTCCCGACGACAACACCTCCCTCGCGTCCACTTCCGCGTCTCGCTCGTTCACCACGCGTCCTTGCACGTGAAACGTCCACTTCTTTTCCGTCCCGTCGCAGTTAAACGAACGAGGAGGAGGAGGAGGAGGAGGCGCTTCGTTTGACTTCTTTTCCGCGACGGCGGCCGTCGCCGCGATCCCACCCGGGACGACTCCGACGCCGTCGTCTTTCTTTTTCCCGAACGTAAACTTCAACACTTTCTTCGTCTTCCCTGTCGCCTGCAACGAGTTCTCCTCGCCTTCGTTGTTGTTATTTACTTGGTCGTTGTTGTGCGTGTTGAACAGATACACTCTCAGAACTCTCCTCTGTTTTTCGGGCATGCCGGAGGATTCGATCATCTCCGCGCGTTTCCTCGAGAGCACGCACTCCACGTTCCGTTCGATATCCACCGATATATTCGCGACGGAGGATTTTCGTACGGTTGGTGGGAAGTGCGCGTGTGCTTTCCCTCCTCCTGATGGGTTTCCGAAACCAGTATTCGTCGTCGCGTTTCCTCCTCCCGAAGACGAGGAAACTGCGACGCCGTTCCTCCGGTAGCTGTTGAACACGTTTTGCTCGTACGCGTGTTGTTGCTGCTGCAAAAGTCGAGCGGCGCGTTGTTTCGCTTTCGTTAACGGTGCGCTCGGCATCGTTCTGAGTGCTATTCGTAGTAGTCTGCGTGTCGAATACACCCGCGCAGAAGTGGCGAGAATTCCTCACTTTTAGGGAAAACACGAACACCAAAATGAACAATCTGTTCGCGAACCCAGACGACCCGAACATGCTCGAGCACATCGAGGAACGGTTGTCGAGCGGGAGGACGACGTGTTGCCAGTGGTACGATATATTCCTTTCGTCCGTTCTCTTTCTTTCTTCGTTACAAACTTCTTCTTAAACGAATCGCTTTTTGTTCTCTGCGCTGCTGACACGATGGATGTTTGAATTTCCAATAATAAACATACGATACGAAACAGGAACCGACGAGGGAACGTCCTCGCCGCGGGGACGACGAAAGGGACGATCGTTTTGTGGTGCTTCGACACGCGGGCGGTCGTGAGAGAGTTTCGAAACAACAACCACTCGGAGGAAAGAAGGAGGCGAAGGAAAGAGAATTCTCCTCAGTCTGCTGCTGTGGGAGAAGAGGAAGAGGAAGAGGAGGAAGAGGTTTCTTTCCCCATCCGGTGTTTGTGCTGGAGACGAGATAACCGGAAAATCGCGGCCGGGGATGCCAACGGGCACGTATTAATCTGGGACGTTCTATCTGGGGAGCTGGAGACTCGCATGACGGACATCGGCACTTTGAATAACATCGAGTTTACGAAAGATTTCAAGGCGTTGTTGTTCTCGCCGGCGGGGTTTAAAGCGCCGATGTTTCGCGCGATTTCGAAGAGAAGTGGAACGATGTGGCCGGATACCGTGGTGCCGTTACCGGGAGGGTCCGTGGATGAAGCGGACGTGCACGGGTGTCCGGCGATATTGACGAGGAGCGGGAATTTTTGCGTCTACGCGACGACGGGAGGCGGGTTGTGCGTGGCGAGATTGAAAGAGGACGGGGAAGGCGCGCAGATGAGGAGAGGGTGGAAGTTGGTGCAAACGATAGAGTTGGTGGCGAAAGATGCGAAAATGGTAAAACGTTTGGAGCTGTCCAGGGATGGGAAGACTTTGTTGGTGGTGTCGTTTTCGAAATGTATCGTCGCCTTTGACGTGGTAGGGGACGTGGAGGACAAAAAACGGAATAAAGAGAAAGAAGTTTTGAAGAATGATGATAACAACAACGATGATACTGGTTTAGAGACGACCGTTTTGAAGAACAGGCGTCAGTTTGAGAACGAACACAGTCAATCTTCTTGGGAATCCGCCTGCGTGGCTTTTGATAATAAATTCGTTTACGCCGCCTCCTCTACGGCGTCGCACGAGGTGCACTGTTGGAATTTGAAGACGTTGGAGTTGACGAGAGTTTTAGAAGGGCCAAACGAGGCAAAAGGATTGATCCGATCGTGTTATCATCCGAAACGACCTTTAATGATCGGCGTTGGTGCGAATGGGATCATGTACGTGTGGGCGAAAGTGTACGAGGAGTCGTGGACGGCGTTTCAACCGGATTTCCAAGAGTTGAAGGAAAATCGAGAATACATCGAACGCGAGGATGAGTTTGATATCAAAGACGAGGAAGAAAATAACGATGGAACCAGAAAGGAAAAGAAGCCGAACGTGACGTATCTTGATGACGCGTCGAGTTTGACCTTTGCGGATTTAAAGTTGTGGGACACGGATTTGTCAGCCTATTGGACGGACGCGGACGAGGACGTCATGCACGATTTGCCCGTGGAGGTTATCGTCGATTACGAGCTCCAAGCGCAGATGGAAGAGAAGAAGAAGAAGTGGGAGAGGAAGCAAGCGCTGAAAGCGGAGAAGAAGAAAAAGGAGGCAGAGGAAAAGGAAACGGAGAAAAACGGAGGAAAAGGAAAAGAGCGAGAAGACGATGGAGACGAGAACGCGAAGAAGCAAAAAATGGACGACGCTAAAAACGAGGGAAGGGACGGCGCCGCTAAGATGGAAGAAGACGACATTATTAACGATGATGATAAAGAGAAAGATTGATGACGTGTAGAATTATACATAGGCTGATACTAGTAGTAGTGATAGTAGTAATAGTAAAAGTAATAGTGAATAATGAATAAAATTTACCCTGTAGTCTATTTACAGTATGCGAACTTGTGAAAACTAAGTACAAAAATGTTACGACGCCTTCCTCAACCAAACACCCTCCTCAAAAATGGAACTCCCTCCTCTTTCTCTCTCTCTTTCTCTCTTCTTTTTTATCACGCCTTTCGCGACGATTTTTTCTTCCCGTCGCCGCTATCGTCGTTGTTATCGTCTTTCGAACGCTTCTTGCTCTTCTTCTCTTTCTTCTCCTCGTCCGAGAAGGATTTATCGGCATCCTTTTCTTGCGCCGGCTTCGCATTCATGCCGCTCGTCACGTTTCTCTTCGCGCCGCCTTTACCCAACTCTACGGCGTTGACTTGCGCGGCAAACTTCAACGAGCACGACGTCTCTTCGCTCGAGTCGTCGTCTGGACTGACGTTGACGAACATCAACGTCTTCCCGTCACCGCCTAAACAGGGCGCTAACAAATACGTTAATTTCGAGTTGCGGTACGGAACGTGTTTCGCTTTGCTGCCGAGCGCGGCAAACACGTCACCTAACGACGATAAGCTCTTGTTAATCGCGCACGCTTCCTTCAAGCGGTCACCACTGGCACCAGATCTAGCCACGCGTTCACTACCGGCCAAATCGACGAGGTTCAAAGCGCCAGATAACGTCGAGCCGCTCGCGGCGTGTACGCCCGAGACGTGTAAAATGAAAATCGTGTGCGAACGAGACGAGTGCGCGTTCATTTGCGTCGCCTCGACTTTACGCGCGGCCGCAGCTTTACGCACCAACACGTGCGCTTGCTCCACGGACTCGACAATTTCGGTGTTGACCCCAGAAATAGTCGTGGACCCGTTCTCGTGGATAATTTTGTGAGCCTCGGAGTGGCCGGCGCCGGGCGCGAGCAAATCGCGAATGGTTTCGTTGTAAATCTCGACGTACGACGCCTTCATTTTATACGACCAACCTTTCACTTCGTTCACTTTAGACGCCTCGACTACTTTTTCAACCGCTCTCGGGATGATACCTCTCGAACTGTCGTCGGATCCACCAAGCATGGTGTGCGTTTTACCGCTTCCGGTTTGACCGTAAGAAAACAAGCACACTTTGTAGCCATCTAAAGCGGATTGAACTAAACCAGAAACTTCTCCAAAGACTTCTTCTTGCGTGGACTCTGGCCCAAACGCGCGATCGAAAGAAAACGCGGAGGATTTCTTCGGACCCACCTGTAAGTTGACGCTCGTCGTGTCCGGCAAAGTCTCTACGCACGGCGTCGCGGCGTCGTTGCCGGATGGTCGAACGCGGCAAAAGACGCGCACGTTACCGCGTAACTCTTGAATTTGGTTGAACATCTGTCGCCTCAAAGCTTCGGCGTCTAACAATTCACCCTCGAGCTCGGCAATTCTTTGCGTTTTTTCTTCGGCGAGCTTTCGAAGTTCATCCGCAGCCATGGCGTCCATTTTCGCGTTCTCCATCGCTTTCGCTTGCTCGACGAGCTTTCTCGTCAACGCTGCACCGGCCGAGTTGCCACCTTTTCCGTCTTTCTCTTCCTCCTCTAAGAGAGCTTGCGCTTCTTTCATGGCGTCTAACTCGTTCGTGAGCGATTTCAACTCCTTTTTCGACTCCTTGAGCTCAAATTTCAAGTTTTCAATCTCCGCCGCTTTCTCCGCGTCCAAGGATTTCAACGATTTTTCGAGCTTCCCGACTTCTTTCTGCTCGTTCTCGAGTTGCGCGACGACCGACGCAATTCTTTGCTCGTGACCGAACGTTTCGGATTTTGCCGCTTCGAGCTTTTCTAACGCCGCTTGGATTTCTTCGGCTTTTTCCGCGCCGCCGAGTTCCGCCTCGGCTTTTTGCTTGCGCAAAACTTCGATTTTTTCGCCGAGCTCCTTCTCCTTCGCTTCGGCCGCAGTGACTCGCGCTTCCAAGTCGCGACGCTTTTGCTCCGAACGTTCGAGCTTTTGCACCAACTTTTCGCTCATTTTTTGAGTCTCGAGTTTGATGGCTTTCTCCGAGCTCTTCTTCTCTCGCTCCAACTGTTCCGTCAACTGTTGTTTTTGTTCTGCGATGAGCTCCGCCATGTTCTCCTTCGCCTTCTCCGCTTCGGTCTTGGCGATGCGAAGCTCGTTCGTCAAACGTTCGACGTCCGCGTCTAAATCCGTTCGTAATTCTTCCGCGAGCTCTAAAGCCGTCTTCATGTTCTCCAACTCTTGGTTCAATTCTAAAGCGTTTTTCCCGCTCTCTTGCGTCGCGTTCATCAAATCCGTCTCCAACGCCTTCTTCGCCTCCTCGAGCTTGGACAACTTCTTCTCCAACTTTTCGATTTGCGCAGATAACTTCTCGGTGTTTTTGATCTCGATGTTGATGCGCTTTTCGTTTTCGACTCTCGAGGCTTCGATGGACTCCGAGGCTTTGACTCGTTCGGCTTCCATCTTTTCGTCGTATTGCTTGCGCTCTTGCTTGAGCTCTTTTTGAAACTCCTTCTCTTGCGCCTTCAAGTCCGCTCTGCACTTTTCTTGCGCCTCTTGCAACGTTTGCGACCCGTTCTTTTCGAAGTCTCTGCGCTCGGTTTCCAATCTCGCGAGTTCCGCTCGAGCGCACTTCAATTCACCCATCATTTCCCCTTGCTGTTCGATGAGAGATTTCGCCTGCGCCTTGGCGTCCGCCAAGTCGTCCTCGTACCTCTTGACTTCTTTATGCGCGTTTGCGAGCTCGAGTTCTGTGGACTTGGACTCGAGGTTGAGCTTCGATTGTAACGCGACGAGTTGTTCGGAGAGCTCCTTGCGTGCGCTTTCCGCCGTTTTGAACTCCGATTTCGTATCTTTCAACTCGCCCGTCACGCGCTCGATGGACTCTTCTAACTTTTCAATCTTGGACAGTTTCTTATCGCCATCCTTTTCTAACGACGTGATTTTCTTTTCCAACACCGCTTTCTCCTTCTCCAACTCTGCGCAGTTCGTCTTCAAAGATGCCTCCAACTCCACCGCTTGCTCTCTCAAAGTTTGCAACTCAGCAATCTCCGCGTTCAACCCCTCCAACTTCTTATCAGCGTGCTTGGAAGACTGATCGAGTTCTTTTTCTTTCTTTTTGAGTTCCTTTTCGGCTTTTTCTAAACTCTCCTCCAACTTGGCGTTCTGCTCCGTCAACGCCGCGTTGGTCGCGCCGCTCGATTCGCTCAATTTCGCAATCTCTTTCTCCGCGACTTCCAACTTTACCATCGACGCTTCTTTTTCTGCGGTCATTTCTCTCGCCAACTGATCCGAGGTCACTTTTGCCGCCTCCGTACTCGCTAACTTTGCCTCAAAGTCTGCCTCTTGCTTCTTCAACTGCCCTTCCAACGTCTTCGATTGACTCGCGAACGCTTTTTCCTTCTCTTTATTTTCCGCCTTCAACGCCGCCAACTGCTTCTCCAACTCGATGTTTTCGTCCCTCAACTTCAACACTTGCTCGCTGTCCTTCTCCGAGTTCTTCTCGAAACTTTTCAACTTCTTCTCCGCTTGGTCCAACAGTTTTTGTTTTTGTTGCAGCTGAACGCTTTGTTCGACTAACTCGTTCCTCAACGTCTCGTTCTCTTGTTGCTTGTGTTCTTCGTTTTGGGAAAAGTTGGAAAGCATTTTTGCCTCTCGCGCGACAAACTCCGCCTTGGCGCTTTTCAACTTTTGTTCCGCCAACTTAGCCTCGTTTCTGGCGCTTTGCACTTGTGCCGCTGCTCTCGCGGTGTGTTCTTGCAGCGTCGAGACGGTTTCTTGAAATCCTCTCGTCGCTCTCACCGTATCTTCCACCAATCGGTCCTTCTTCCGCATCACTTCGGGTAAAATCTTCTTAAAGTCCGAAATCGCGTTGTTTCTTTCCTTGACCAAGTTTTTGAAATCGTGCGACGGCGCTATGGATTTCCAGTTCAACGAGTGACTGATTTCTTCCTCCAACGCGCTATCGAAATGCTTCGCCGCGAGCGCTTCGATATTGATTTCCGGCACTTCAATTTTCGGCACGTCGAGCGCCACGGTCGTCGCCGGTGAATTGTTATCAACGAGCATCTCACCGGTGTTGGTGGTCGTCGTTGTCGTCGTCGCGTTAGTCGTATTATCCATGTTAATGTTCACGGTATCCATCGCGTTCGTCGCGTTGCCAAAGTTCATGGTCGTATCGTTGCCCCCGAGAAGCGCCCCCGGAGTGGGAGGAACGCCGCTCGTTTCCTTTTCGCCGATAAACCCGAGAGTCTCACTTTCTCTCTCCTTATTACTCTTGGACGATACTTTACTCTTCGTCGCTTCTAATCGCGCTTTCAACGCGTCCAAAGATTTTGGAGGATTTTTCGGCGGTTTATTCTTCGACTTTTCCCCGTTGTTGTTGTTGTTGTTGTTGTTCCCCTTTTTCTCGACATCATCTTCGCCCATGAAAACGTCCTCCTTCTCGACCACCATTATTTCCTCTTCTTCTTCCTCTTCGAAAACTTCCTCTTCTTCAACCGCTGCGTCAGTCGATGGTGCTTTTCCTCCTCGCTTCGACGATCGTCCTCCTCTCTTCGTCGTCTTCGTTACGTTCCTCATCTCGTCGTCATTTTCCTTCCCCCTCCCGTCGACATCGTTCTCCAAAATCATTCCGGAACCCCCCGATTGTTGAGATTGTTGTTTGCGCGTTCCCGGCATTTTAACGCGACCAATCTCTCTCTCGTGAAAAGTTCTTCTTCTTGTTCTCTCTCTCTCTCTCAAGAACACCTCTCAGCGTTAACGTGATGTATATCTTTTGTTATTCCAAAGTTCAAATTTATATCTCTGAGGAATCTCTCTTTTCGTGAAACTCTCGAGAGCTTCAATTTGTGCACCCAAATTTGGGCGAAAAAAAGCGAAAAAGTCAACCCACAACAACAACACCCTTAAAGAAGAAAAGAAGAAGAAAAAAGGTACGAGAAATCCGACGTGTACTTTCTCTCTCTCTCTCTCTTTCCTTTTCCGCGAGTGTAACGCGCAATGCGCGCGATTGCTAGTCTCTCTCTTCTGCTCTTTTACTTTTTGCTCTCTTCTCATCGGAACGACGCAAAGAAAGAATTAAGAGAGCTTT
>Ga0213868_10004553_pt1 | contig 12654 bp, 12 predicted proteins | sample PICome_9_FD_160087 | JGI IMG/M metagenome (GOLD analysis project Ga0213868, IMG submission 160087) | Coastal seawater microbial communities near Pivers Island, North Carolina, United States - PICO127 | ecosystem: Environmental > Aquatic > Marine > Coastal | place: USA: North Carolina...
GCTTGTAATAGAGACCAACATGGTATACACTGTACGAATGAGTAATCAAAGTGGCAGCAACCTCTATTACAATTGTGAATAACATTTTTAAAAAAAGCGATCGTTTCGTCTTTCTTTTTCTTCTTCCTTTTTCTCTCCTCCTTCTTTTCTCTTTTTCCTCCTTCTTTTCTCTTCTTTTTCGTTTCAAACCTACATCTGAGAGCATGGATAGAGTCATAATTTGGCATCATTCCTCTCATAACATTCGTTTCGAAACACACATTTCTTGTGTTTCATTTCATTCAAGTAAAATGATCAAGACGAGCAAAAGGGTGGCATTGGAAACATTGATTGCCCGAAAGGGAATTCTGGTCCTCCTTGCCCTCTTTATGTTATACAACTACAATTTCATCCATTCAGCAGAATACTTGTCAGCAGTAAGAAAGTCACCGCAAACAATGAGAAGTGAGATTCCAGGTATTCTTACAACAGGTCCAGCATATGATCTGATTCAGGCATTGCCATTCGTAAAAGTCAACTGTGCCGCAGATGGCAAGTACCCCATTCTCATGCAGAAAAACGGTATGATAAACTGGGTTTGTAATAATGAGGGAGAGCGTAAAGTCACTCAAATCATGCTCTTTGTGTTCAACAAGTTCGCTTCTGAATCAGCCAACACTCTCATGCTTGATGTCGGCGCAAACACTGGGTACTACGGACTTTTGGCCGCAAAGTTTGGGCACAAAGTCATTCAATTCGACTTGCAGCCTGAGTGTCTGAAAATTCTTCGAAATTCTGTCCTGGCGAATGGTTTTGCAGATCGAGTCATCACTGTTGCAGCAGGTGTATCCGACGCTTATGCTACTATCAGTGTTTCTGAGAAAGGTTGCGATGGAAGATTCCCCGCGAGTGCTCATGAAAAGGGCCAGTTGAGCTCTTTTGCAACTGCCACTCTCCGCCCACTGAATGATTTCCTGAAGTTGCAAGAGAATGAGACCATTATTCTAATGAAAATAGACACTGAAGGAAATGAAAAACGTGTATTGGCAGGATCCAGAAATTATTTCAAAACACAAAAGGTAGTGAATGCCATTGTCGAAGTAACACCTGGTGTAAAATTCTGGGAAAACAATGGCATCACAAAAGAGGAAGTAAAGTTGTCAACTTTGGCTACTGGATCATTTCTCTTTGGGATTATTCAGTCCATCGAACGGCACAATCCATTGAAAAATACATGGAATCACCTGCCTTCAAACAAACTGATTTTGTCATTACCATTGACCAAGATTTTCGTGCACTCATTGGTGACAAAGACACTCTAGACCCTGATCAAATCAAGATTTAACCTTCTTGAAACAAGTGTCCAAGTCTTAACCCAAAACTGGCTACTTTATTTTCTAAGATAATTTCTAAAAATGATATCAAAATGCAAATATTCTGTTTTTGCTGTGACCCACTTCAACAAGGTTTGGTGTAACTCCTCTTTCAAACATTATTGGACGTTCACACATGAGATTATGTCTACATCGTCTCCCGAGGGATATAATTCTTTCAGAAAAAGTTCGTTGGTGACAAAACATGTGGAGTACTACTTCCATCATGGTGGAGCTGTTTCTGGAAGAATGCACTGAACTTTGAACAAATCAAGATTAGTCCATTCCTCAAGTGTAGACCTCTTTAGGAGATCATTTTCCTCCCAACAAGCGAAGGCTGGTGAAATTTGAGTCTTGTCTTCGGGATGACAAAGAATCTCGGAGACGATCTGCATAACAGGAGTGATACTGGTTCCTCCGGCGATCATGTTAAACTTTGAAGAATTAAACTCATGACCATCGATCAAACATTTTCCATTCGAAACATAGTCAAAGTCTTTTACAGGCCCACACGGATTGACTGTGTCACAGATCTGAAGAGAATCCAGTTGTTGTTGCGAGAATTTTCCTCTGGCGGAAAATCTTTCAGATGGAATGTATGTCTTGACAACAAACTTCATGCAGCCTATATCATTGTTTAAAAAGAAATGGGGGTGTATCTTCGCATGATAGTTTCTCAGAATCAGGTGCACCACCTTCATAAGGTTGAGCTCCCTCCTGGCATTTTCCCTCTTTCTGTTGCCTGAGTTTCTTGCTCTTCCTCACGGAACCTTGCCTTTCTAGCTCTCTAGATAGTATCTCTCTTACTTTTGTCGGGGTACTTGCTGGTAAAAAGCGCCAAAATGTCGGTCTAGTTTTTCCGGCAAATTCCAGAGATAGTATATCGACCTTCTTGTCAAGAGAGCCAAATGTCTTAAGGAGGAGGTGGATTCCATATCATCCCTTGATGAAATGGATGAAACTTATTGGCGAAATGTGCGATGGAATGGTCGAAGAATGCATTACATTCTTGATATATGCAAGACATTTGATATCGGGTGAAGTAGATGATGTTGCACCCATCGAAGACGTATTGGCTTTGTAAGTGTTTGGTCCAAACTAGAGGGAAGCCATAAAAGTGAGATTTATCGTGGTAGAAAGACTCAAAAATATTTTTGTTTCAGTTGCTTTGGTGGTGAGATGATTTGAGTCTCATTGATCATTTAATCCATTATTAAAAGATTTTCATGGCTCTAGCGAAAAAATGCAATTATAGGGACTCATACTTTACATCCAAAGGTACTTTCAATCTTGCCATCGTCTCATGAACAAACGCGGGAACAAATAGTGAAGAAGGGTGATCCAAAGCAAGAATTTGTTGGACTAATGCTAACCCATCAATTTTTCTCTTCATTTTTTCATCTGACAAAGACAGGACAGCTTTGTTTAAGGACTCTGCAGGATTTGATAAGAAATCTTTTTCATTGATGAGAATTGTGAAATCATCATATCCAATTAGAGATGAAAAGAGTGGTTGATAGTAGGGTAAAGCATCAGAAACAACTACCGGCAGACATCCCAATCGGATGGAAGTGAAAAATGAGCGACTGCTTGGATTGTCTCCTCGCACAATAATGCAGAACTTACTTGAAGCCACGGGGGCACATGGACGTACCCCCAACAAAACAGTGACAATCTCCTCTTTCCACTATTTTTCGCACCTCTTTTTCAATAGAGTTGCCCGTTGACCGTTTTTACTAAGTAGATACACTTGGACAACAAAGGTCACCAACATAAATCAATATATTAGCATCATAATCATGGAGGATGAATATTGTGTAGTTTATTCTGTTGATGATTCCTTCACTTCATGGGTTCAAGCTATTCTGGCATTTATAGGCTTATTATCACTCTACCTTAAACGTCATTTTGAAAGACCGAAACGAACCTTTATGACCTGGTTTCTCGACACGTCAAAACAGGGTATTGGTGCTGTCTATGCACATGTTTCAAATATGGCTATAGCTGCACTTATAGCAGATGTTTCGTGGGGCGATTATGAGTTATTGGATGAATGTGCTTGGTATGCTATTTCATTTCTGGTGGACACTTCGATAGGTCTCATCTTTTCTCTATTACTGTTAGGAATACTCAACGGAGAGGCAAAGAAACGAGGTTGGAAGACATTAGAACATAATGGCGCGTATGATGGACAAGAGCTTGATCGATATAAGATATGGTCGCATCAAGTACTTGCCTGGATTGTTATACTGACCATTGTTCGAGGACTTAATTTGATATTTATATGGGCATTTTCACCTTTTCTTGCAAGGGCAGGAGATCTGTTATTTGGACCTATACAAGAAGATATTCGATTTGAATTACTGTTTGTCATGATCATTTTTCCAGGGATATTAAATTTATTCTACTTTTGGATAGCAGACCATCATCTCAAAGCAGACGGGTCCAATCCTCATTCACACGAACAACCCGAAGAGAATTCTTCCTATCTTTCCGCCGAAGACTATGACGCACATCAAATTCCCTCATCGTTTACATCATCATTGTCCTTTGAATTACCAAATATCCCGCTCGAAAGAGTGCGCACAATGGTTTAACCTTTGCATTTTTAGTTTCTTGATCTATTTTTCATAAAATAAAAATAAAAATACTATTATTCTTCAGATTTGATACCACTTCAATTCAATGAATCTCTTGAATTGATACCATTTCATCCAATGATTGACCAAGACAAAGAAATGACCACTTTTTTCCATCATATAATTGATTGATTCATTCATCATTTCTTAACTCGCTGAAGCTTCTCCCCCGAGACTTTTGTATTTTTAAAAAAAAAGAGTGATCCTTGATGAGTAAGTGCAATGATAATTCCAAGAATATCGTGACGAGTTAATTTATAGTCGATTTTCACAAAATGAGCATATGGTTTTGGAAAAGTGTCATACTGAAATTTCTTCATGGATGGCTAAATTAGTAGAATGAATGAATGAATCTGTGTAGAGTGTATAGAGTTTAGAGTTACTCTGTTCACAGGGGACACAGGACTAGGAATCACAGCTAGAGCTCACATTCGTCTCGGCATCATCATGTGAGTAAACATGAATTTCTCCAAGACTTTAACAAGATCAATCGGGGTAGTTATTTTTGTCATCACTTTGTCGAATTTCCTATTTCACGTTGACTTTCTGTATCCAAGCGTTGCTGGTGACAACATTTTGTTATCTGAATTACTCGTACCTGTATCCTTTAGCAGCACCAAAGAATATCATGGTATCAACCCACCTACGATATACCTATGTACGAAACAGGATGGAAATGGGTTTGAAGAGGCTAGAGCGCTATTCAGCAGTGTTTTGCCAGAATACGAAATCAAAATATTAGAGGAATCAATCATAACTTCGGGCAGGAAACAAAGGATTAAACGGCTACCTGATACATTTTATCATGAAAACTTTACAAACTCTTATGACATGCTATTAGACTCATTTTCACTTTCATGCCAGATACCACCATATAGCTCTTGGATTCAGACTCGATTCAATGGTCATATCATTCTTTTCTCGCCAGAATCTCCGAAAGATCACCCTATAAATCGAGTGTCGATCCCTCGGGATCATATGCATGCATTTGGACCACTGGTACATCCACAAAGACAGGATATGGTGCTCACTTACTTGCAATTTGTTTGGTGGCATCGATTTAAGGATATACTCACCCCAACCATCCTATTGGACAATGACAGCTCGGCACGTGGTAGCAGTCTTAGGCCCAAAAGCAAGAACGCATCTGAATTCATGATATATGCCAATTCAAACTGTGTTCCTTTTCGAGAAGAAGCCGTTGGCCTCTTAAGTGAAATAGGCGTAGTACATTGTGATGGACGATGTCAAGGGAAAACCCCACCTAGTGGCAATCGCACTAATCTCGTCCAAACTAACCTAAAACAGGCAAGAGGTGTAACGGGTTGGCACAAAAATATTGAAATATATTCTAATTATCGCTTTTGCTTTGTCATGGAACATGTAGAAGATCATCCAACGTATATTACTGAAAAGATTTTAATGGCATTTATTGCAGGTATGTATTATCAAGTATCTATACATGCTATCTACATTGTTGAGAGTATGACGTATTACTCACTACAGTCATGTTGAATATCCTTCTCTCATTCACACACTCTCTCTATTTTCACAGGCTGCATCCCTATATACTATGGACCTACCATGATCTTTGATATTTTTCAAAAAGATGCTTTTGTTTTCTATAATATATCTGAACCAGAAAAGTCTTTGGCACATGTGAAGGCATTAAACGAGAATCATCAACTGTATGAGTCCATGTTGTCCAGTCCAATATTGGTGAATGGTGAAGATACGATTGAAAAATACTTCTCTTTTAATGACACTGTTGGTAATGGTTGGCTGAAGAAGGAAATTCGGAAGAAACTTGGTTTGGCTTCTTCTTTTGATCATAAATAGTGGTCACCAAGTTGTTGAATAATAAAAAGAAAGAACAATAGCTCTTTAATCATACTTGAAACAATGCTAATCATTTGAAAGAGTTCCATCCTTTTCAAAGTAGATGCCACTGACTGTTATGTATGTGGCAGTTCATTCCTCTCAGATAAAGTACTCTCAACTAATACTTCAACTGGCATGAGCAAGGCCAAAAACTACGAAAGGAAAGCACGATTAGAGTTGTAACGATGAGAGGGAAAGTATGGAATAAAATCATTAGTGATGGATTTTGTGCATCAATCCTTAGCTTAGTGTAGGATCGAAGTGAAAGCTGGCAAGTGCGTTAAGTACATTCAGAAGCTAGGAAGAAATCCACGCTAGGTACATTTGGAAGGAGGAAAGAATATGAAACATTTGTAAGGCAACCGCTAAAAAGGAAATGACAGTGTTTTATAATTGGATGAAACCTGACTGCATCATAATGCAGTTCTGGTCTCTTTCTTTTCATATTATATTCAATGACTAATGATGTGAATCATCTTTCGAGTATCAACATTACATGCTTTTCTGAATCATGGATGATATGTCCAATGGCATCTCTTCTTGTAATGTATTCGATAGGAGGGACGACTTTATAAGAATATTTTGCAAAAGACGGTTTTTTAAAAAATGGGCATTTTCATATTGAAATTGAAATAAAATTGGAATATTACTATTGATCTAAAGGTCTATTTGAATGGATATTGGGTGATATAACACATGCTAATAAGGTTGTTGATTGAGAAAATTGAGATAAAAGACGAAAGACGCGAAAGTTTTTTTTCTCACCAGAGAGGTCATACAATGAAATAGATCATGACGCATTTTCTATCAGCCCTTATCAAGCCTTGAGCTAACTTAGCGTTGCAACGGTGTGGAAAAAACTGTGCTAAAAAATAGCACAATCAGATAGACCGGTGACCGGTGCAGATGCCCTCATCCTACATCCTACATCCTACATCCTACTCATCTCTTGACGGTAACTACTAACTACTTGTTGGTCCATAACAAAGTGAACAAAGTGCTGCCAGTAAGATGAAGAACACAAAACTAGTAGCAGTGCCTGCTACTTCTTCTCTGTCTCCACGATGCAACTTACACAAGAAATCCATTACAGTTTCTATGCTGGTCTTGTTATTTTTGTTGTTGTTGCACGAGTTTATCTTCGACATCCAATTTTCCCAAACTCAGATCGATCATATCAGATTGGTAAGCAATGGTACCTCAGATAGTTCCTATAGTAACTCCAATAGTTACACTACTATCTCCGATAGTTCCAATAGTACCTCAGACAGTTCCAATAGCACCTCCGATAGTTCCAATAGTACCTCAGATAGTTCCAATAGTACCTCAGATAGTTCCACTACTATCTCCGATAGTTCCAATAGTACCTCAGATAGTTCCAATAGTACCTCCGATAGTTCCACTACTATCTCCAATAGTTCCAATAGTACCTCCGATAGTTCCAATAGTACCTCAGATAGTTCCAATAGCACCTCCGATAGTTCCAATAGTACCTCAGATAGTTCCACTACTATCTCCGATAGTTCCAATAGTACCTCAGATAGTTCCAATAGTACCTCAGATAGTTCCAATAGCACCTCCGATAGTTCCAATAGTACCTCAGATAGTTCCAATAGCACCTCCGATAGTTACAATAGTACCTCAGATAGTTACAATACTATCTCCAATAGTTACAATAGTACCACCACCACCAGTGGTGTACACCCCTTACCAGTAGCGCTAGTACCACCAACAGAGCCTGACGAGTCACAGTCATACTCTCAACGACAATGGACCATTCACATCTATGGAGGAAGCGTTACTGCGGCTCCATATTTACCAGAGAATGAAACCTATTCGTCTTGCTGTTAAGCTTTGGGAAGACTACAAAATCAATGCCACAGTCCGCAACAATGGAATTCCTGCTTCGGGACCGGAACATTGGAATGTTTGTGGAATCCAGTATGCGGATATCATCGTTTCAGAGTTTCGTTTGAACGAACACGATTATCAAATCTTGAGAAAATGGTATGACTTACTTCAACCAGATTCAATTTCGAAACATGCAGTGGTGCTAGACTTATGGTCATGGTTAGTGCCTCCTGGAAGTCCGTCGAAATGTGTGAAGGTTCTCAAGAACTTCGGCTATTTAAATGGAAACCATTCCAAATTCAGCGTGGTTGATACAACTGTTATAGATAGAAACACGTGGAGATCCATGATAAAGGATATATTTTTCTGGGACGATATTGAACCCAAATGTTACGAGAGTGTGTTTGAAAGGAATGAGACGGAACGAAAAATCATAAAGCAATGCCGCCGTGAAAGATCCAATCTTATGCAGCATGGACCTGCAAAGTATCACGATCATGTTGCTACTTTACTTGCAGATCACATTGGAAGAAATGTTATTCCCAAACTCGACGTACAAACTGATAAAGTAGATGAAAATACGATAGATGAGAACATTGATCGATTTTGTGTCGGAATTTGGGGCGGAGTGAAAGGAGATAGAGCGCTTCCATGGGATACACCGGGGATCATCTTGAATAACACAGGCTTTGATTTGAATTGTGGCCCTACCAATCGAACTGATAAGATATCTCTCAATACAAATGCAACGTTTGCATCTAATGCTAGTTTAGTCTTGTCGTGTCCAGAGGGCTATGGCAATATGACGATTGGTATTTACCTGAAAGCTTTGAAAAAGGACCAAGCCACTTTCACAGTCAATGGCAATCAAATGTCTTCGGCAGGAAGAATTTATAATTTGCGAAAATATACGACGAGCTTCGAAGAGTTGCCTCTCAATATTTCCAATATCAAACTATTCTCGCCAACGGCTTATCTTGAAATTACTGATATTGCGTGCAAGAAGCTAAGTCAGCGTTGATTGCTGTTGTAATTTAAAACATTTTATAAACTTTGGCCTATAATAGTATACATTGCTTCCTAAAGTCATCCGAAAGTTTCATCAGGGAGAGATCATAGACGATTTGTTGATATTTCTTTTTTAAAAAAATGATCCAAGTATGCGAGTTGCAAACAAATCCATGGAGTCGTTGTTGAAAAAGCTCTTATGACATGCTATTAGACTCATTGTCATAATTTCAAGAGAGATCTGGGCCCATGGGAATAAAAACAAAACAACAGCACACGACTAGATTCAGGTTAGGAAAAGCGAAAAGGTTTTGGTCAAACAAAAAAGACTCACAAAAAAGAAGGAACACAAAAATCAAACCAACTACTTACTTACTCATAAGTAAGTAGTACTAGCTCCCGCCTTTTGAAAATCTCCAGTCTCTATTATTTATAAATTGCTATCAATCACCATCAGTCGAAAACATGGATTTCAATGACTTGAAGGAAGAAAGTGCAAGGGCTGCAACCACCACGAGTCAATCGATTGACGAGTCTCCAAAGATATTTGAAAACGATGCAAAGGAAGTAACCCAGCATGCTCCTTTACATCAACATATCACTAAGGATTCCCTATGTCCCTTGGAAAGTAGCACTGAAGTACCATTTACTACTCCGTTTCGAACCGACGATTCGTGTGGTTGGAAATCAGAAGAGAGTCAGAAATCTCCTTATGATGATGAAAAGGAAAAAGACTTCTTCGCCTCGGACCGACATTTGATTGAATCGGAAAGAACCAAGACGACTTCCAATGCAAAGGCCGATCTGGAAGATGTCTTGAATCGTATTCATGATGTCACCAATACATTACTACAGGAAATGAGTGGCTTCTTGGAGACGATGAGTGAAGTAGAGTTGGACTATATCAAAGTTTTGAAGAGCCAAGAAAGTGAAAAGTCCCGCTTGGAAAACGTTGTTCCTGATATCACTGATACTACAAGCATTTTGCTTTGATGTTTGAAATAATACACACACGCATATATATATATATATATATATATATAGTATTGGGTTCATATTGGTTCCTGTAAACATGTCGTTTCATATATATCTAAAACATAAAATCATGTAAATGTTGTGTAATCTATTTAGCAGATTCTTCCATAGGTACGAAACTCTATTTTTTTTAAAACGAATGTGATGGAGTTTTCTTGTACTTCTCATATATCGTATAGTATAGCAGTATCGAACATGCACTCATGCATCTAAAAACTCTTGCACAGAAGGATATTGCTTTTTTTCTTCATCTGTCATGAGCTTCTCAATCACGTTCAGAGAAGTCGTTTCGTTCATCGCATTTCCACCGATTGCATTCAGCACTTTGCACCCAAATCTTGCTGCGTTACACTCTGTACGGAAATATTCCGGTGAATCCAGCAAGAAGTCAAATGTTATAGCTCCTTCCTTGATAAAGGCAGCAGCAATGGTTGCCATATGTGAAACTGCAAGAGGGGCATCAATAGCAACGTCTTGTAAAAACTCCAAAGGATCACTGACTCCCTTTCGAATGGATTCAGCACTTATGATCTTTTCTTTGTAGCATCTACTCATTATATCGATGAACTTTTGTACCTCCTCCTGTCTCATTTCTAGTACTAGCAAGACTCCACCCTCAAATGCCATACTGCCACGCTCGATAGATAAGTCGGCACCAATGATTTCCTGGAAGGATAACACTGCATCATCATCATCCCCTCCAACAAAGAACTCTTTAAGTACCGTTTTCGCTTTCTTCAGGTAATCCTTTGGTGTCATAATTTGTTTCTGTTGGTCAACCACCTTAGGTTCACTCTTATCAGTAGTCAGATTACGTGGTTCAGAGGAACTAGCAAATGCATTTGAAGATGAAACATTCGTCATGCTTGACTTGGATGGCAACTGGATTCCTCTGGATCCAGAAGAACCCGTTCCAACGACTTTTGTAAAACCATCCTCGTCGACTATTGGTTTCGCAGGTTGTTTCCGTAAGTGACTCGAACTTGTGCTTCTACGGGCATCCTGAGCTGCTTCTTTATGAATTTGTGAAATCGTCTTGGCACTTTCCTCCTTCCTTCTTGATGTCCAACCTACGCATGATTAGAAAAGGTATCCAAAATTTGAATGATATGAGATGATTCCAAACCACTTTCTGAAAAACAGTGATTCAAACGAAACTTACCATTATCTCGCATCTCCAACAAATCAAGAAGCATAAATTTGATTCTGTTACTAACGGAGAGATCACCATTAACCTTCCCTGCCATGACTTCAACTTTCTTCCAACAGTCCTGTAACTTGTTTCCTACATCTGGTTTGCCAATGTCTTTCATCGCATTTCCCTGCTCTTCAATGATTTTTCCAATCACTGTCATTAGTTTCGCAAAACATTCTACTTTTTCTTCATCAACATCTCCTTCATCATCACGGCCATCAAGAAGTTGAGGTAACAGGAAGATCATGATTTTTGCGCTGATCAAATCACATTTGTAAAGCTCACCAATAAATCGCATATGCCCAAGGTAGTGCTTCTTCACTAAAGTCATCTTTATTTCTCTATCCTCTTCATTCTCAATACCTTCAATGGCTTTACTAATCTTTACATCCATTTCTTCCTCAAATTCTTTTTGACACTCAGTCAAAAGCATCTTTTTGAACTTTTTGTTTTTACCAGGCTCTTCGAAATGAACTGGTGTTTTTGATAACTTCAAACAAAGAGATGCATACATGGCAGCAAAATGTGGCTCATCTTGTGCCTTTTTCACAATTAGCTGTGTGGCTCCAATCAAGCAAGTTTCATTTCTACCTACTCCAGTGTCGATGAATGCATCCGACAATTTATCAAACTTTGTCAGAGAAAGTTTATTCAAAATCAATAGTGCCTTCTTTAATACGATGTCATCCGAATCATCATCCTTTGTTTGTTCCTTATCGAAAACATGAGCCTTCCAGCGAGTATCATCATTCACTTCAAGAGGCTTACACTCTTCAATAGGAGGAGCTGTCTCGTTGGCATTACTCTTTTTCTTCTGTTTCTCTGAGGGATCTTTCATTGACCGTTCTACGCTTGCAAGGGCAATAATTTTCTGAACTCGATTCTCATCGGTCCATTTACATTCATCAGGAGGACCTACTCCATCTTCCTCCCATGCGAGAGGACATGCCACAAATGACAATCGCAACTGTAACAACTCTTCGAATGACACACGTTGAACACGCTTGCTAGTTTCTGTCTCTCCTTCGCCAGGTTTGATCAAGGGAAGTGGAACAAGTCTACCACGCTTCCACCCTCCTTTCTCATCACGTGACTGACCTCCTTTTTGTTGATGTTGCCTATTATCTGTACCAAAATCCCTACGCTTATTATGATCTAAGTGTCCTCCCTGCATGGATGATTTTTGGGAGGTATTCTTCTTTTGTTGCGACGATTCAGTTGGGACTTTAGGATTCAAGTGAATGATTTCTGCTGTGGGTGGTTGTTTGATAACATCCGATGCTTTAGAACCCCAAACACTTGTCGATACTTTATTGGAGTCGGAAGTGAGAGTCTTCTCAGCCACAATGGAACTAGTGGTGGTAGTAGTGGTGGATTTCTGGATGGGATTCACTTGAGTTTCAACTTTGGTTTCAATCGCTTCCTTTCGTTCCTTCTTTGTTTCCCCATTCTTTGCGGGAGGAGTAGGATCTGGTACCACAGCCGGTTTCGAAGCAATGGCTGCAAAGGACGTACCATTCTTATCGTTGTTGTTATTCTTGATGTTAGAGTCTGATGATTTAGAGGTAGAGATAAAACTAGGGGTCCATGCAGCAGCACTGGCTGATAGAGTTGACTGTAAGAAGTAGAAGAATGCAACACAGGTAATTACAATTTAGAAATGTGGTGAAATTCGAACAAGAAAAAGAGTATC
>Ga0213868_10004554_pt1 | contig 12652 bp, 15 predicted proteins | sample PICome_9_FD_160087 | JGI IMG/M metagenome (GOLD analysis project Ga0213868, IMG submission 160087) | Coastal seawater microbial communities near Pivers Island, North Carolina, United States - PICO127 | ecosystem: Environmental > Aquatic > Marine > Coastal | place: USA: North Carolina...
TTCTACCGACTTTCCTTTCAATGGTACTACTATTGTAGGTATTGGCGGAAAAGATGCCTGTATTCTTACAGGTTCCATCAACGGAAGCACAGCTTCTCAAGGTGAAAACTTTATTTCAGGTCTTACCATCAATGGTACAGCTTCTGTACCTGCAATTGACATGAAAGCTACAGCACAACGTTGTGGCGTACATGTAAGTGATTGTATTATCACTGGCGGTACTTTTGCAGTGCAAAATGCCCAGACAGCATCAACAGTCGCAAGCGGTGATCCAGCTACCGTTGTTAGAAATATCTGGTCAAGCTGTACCAAAGGTCTTTCTACTAATGCTAATACTACAGCCATTAGTTCTACAATGGCCGGTGCATGGATGACTACTATTACTAATGCTCAAGCTCCAGCTATTGTTGTTGGTACTGCTGACTTGGTATATGCTGCTGCTAACGCAGGTAACATGACAGAAACAGTTACTGCAAGAACTATCGTTAGCTAATAACTAAAATTTTATAAAGGAGAAATAATCATGGGAATGATCAAAAAAGAAGCATCTGGAACACCTCGTAGATATGTTAATTCTGCGATTCCACCTAGCACTCCTACTTTGATTCCTCAAGGCGGAACTACTCTTAAAGGTAGTAAGCGTGGAGTTAATAGTAGTGTAAAATGGTATGCAGACCCTATGGGTATGGGTCCAGTTATTAGTGATACTTCAAAATCTACTGATAATCTTGGAGCTAAAATGCAAGAAGGTCCAGCTACTACTGGTGGACGTAGCTCTAAAACACCTAATAAAGTGTATAAGAATCTAGGTCCAGGCGGAAAAGGCAGGTTTTAAGAATGGCTAAGTCACTTTCCGGCGCCACAGTTCGAGCAGGAAAAAGCGTAACGATTGGTGACAATCGTTACGGCCTTCGAGAAGTATATGATGCTGAAGAGATGCAAAAGACTTTAGCTTACTACAAAGGTGGAGGGGAACTTACAGTTAAAGAAGTAAAGAATCCCCTTACTCAAACGGTAAAGACAGTTAAAGCAAATGCCAATCGTACCTGAAGTTTTTCAGACATCTAAGAAACCAAAACCTATTAAACTAAAAAAACGTAAGAGTAAAAAACGTAAAACTAAAACTAAGCAGAGTAAGAAGTAACTCCACTATGTTTAGCTACTTTAATATTTTGTACTAAAGCTCTTAACCAAGTTTTTTCATAAGGCGCACATATAAAAATGTGCGCCTTACTTGTTGCTATTACTCTATCTATAACTTTTTTATTATCTACATCACAAGATACAAATACTAAATCATCTTCACCTAAATTTATATTTCCATAATCGTATGTACAGCCATCATGTGTTATAATTTGAATATGATTCTTAGCTGGGGACTTACTAACTAAATCTCTTCCTATAGCAGCTCTATTAGTATCTATTTCAATTCCTATCTGTTTTATGTGTTTATATTTTTTATGTATATCAAACATAGAATATGGATATATACCTGAACCTACTAGTATTAATTTTTTACAAGCTTTAAACATACCTGTTTTCTTTTTATCAAGTAATGTTTTATAAATCCAAGCATTTGTTTCTGCTTTTTTATATGCTAGTAATGCTCTATGTTTACTTATATTTTTACTACTTGCCCAGTTTTTTATAGCTATATCAACATTATCTTTATCAATAGTATATTCTTTATCTCTAAACATAAAAACAAATTTATTTGAAGCTATAGCTTCTTTTCTAGTAATAAGAAAATTAGCAATTTTTTCTTCTAACTCTTTTTTAGCTTCTTCTGTTAAAAGTTTTATAGTTAGCATTTCTCCTTTGAGAACTATATCTTTCCATAGTTCTTCTTGTTTTGCAATATCTTTAAAGTCCATTATGCATCTCCAATAAAAACTTTGCAGTATTAGAAGCTCCTTTTAGGTTAAATTTAAAAGGTTGCGGTTTATACCCATTTAATACTTCATCTAATACTACCTTAACATTATTAAACTCTTGTAGAGTTAGTACTTTATAAAAATCATAAGGTTCAAAGGTAAAAGCCCGTATAAACTGCTCCATTTTTTTACCACTTTGTCTGGGTACTAATATAGATGGAATTTTTCCTTTTAGTATTTCAACTGTTGCATTATAACCTCCATATGTTATATATGCTGCACAAGTTGATAGTTTTGTTCTTAATTCTGGTACATACTCAACTAGATATATATTTTTATTTTTTCTACCACCCATACTATTATATTTATTAGCAATAGGCATAATAAATTTATGATCAGGATAGTGATGTGCTATTTCTGCAATTTTTTTAAATATTAATACTGCCTCATCCTTATTGAGTCCTGTACTTACATATATATTATTATCTCTTTGTTTATGTACGGGTTGATCTTCATCACATACATATCCTGTATACTGTACTAAATGTTCAATATCTTTTATAATCTGTACTGAATTGGCTTGTTTAGTTCTGTCACTCACTAATGGTAATAGTTTTTTGTCACCATGTACTAATATATATTCTGCATAATATTTACAAACTATATTTTGTGTATATAAAACCCAATCTTGTAGTTGATTATTATGGGGTTCGTCCCATGGAAAATCTCTTACAGATATAACAATTTTTATACCTCGTTTTTTACATTCTTCTAAATATCTAAAATATTCATGTGCAAATTGCTGCCTACAAAAAGGAAAGCCTTCACATACTAATACCTTTACCTTATATTTCTCAATAGTTTCTATAAACTGTTTAATTCTAAAATTAATCATAGCTGGTTGTTGTATAAATTGAAAAACTTTATTAATATCAGGTAAAGTATAATCTCCTAAAAATGCTATATGAGGTACTGAATATTCTATAGGTGGTCTAAACAACTGATCCATAATTACTACATCAGTATACTCAGCAGTTTTCTCAGCGATAAACTTTATACGCTGAGAGTGTCCTAATCCTCTATAATATTGTGTAAGAAAACCTACAGACATTAAAGATCCTTAGCTAAGGGAAATACCTCTGCTATAGCTTGTCCACATGCTTTAGCTAATTCCATGTGTTCTTTTTGTGTACCATTAGCACTACGTAATTCAATATAATGAACCCAAGAACGAAGAGTACCGTTAACATATAGCCTGGATAAAGTTAAACCTTCTGGTAAAACCTTACGAGCTTGCTCTTTTGCGATACCATTTTCAATAGCCCACTCATACGCTTCTTCTGCTTCTTGTATAACAGCTTGTTGTTTAGTATTCCATTGTGCTTGTAATTCAGCATCATCAGTTTCAATAGAATTTTGACGATTCTTTGTGTCTTGTAGTCTTGCTTCTGACGTTTCAAATACTCCGTCCATGTCTGCAGGATCAGCGTATCTTTGAGAAAATTCTTGAAAAGAAAATGAACGATGGCGCAAAAGCTGTCTTGCAATATCTCTTGTAGTTTCTATCTCCATAGTAGCAGATACCATTTCAAGAGGTGACCAATGTTTGTGTTTAATTAAATACTTAATTAATTTTTCAGCTGTTTCACTATTCATTTGATTTGTAGGATTAGACACTCTAGCACAATATGCTACAAAATCTTGTAAATTATCAATTCCAATAAAGGCTCCTGACATTGTCTGGGTATAACCCATTAATTTAACTTTCACTTGGTTTTACTCCTGTTATTTCTTCTATCTCATCTTCTTGTACTAGCTTAACATCAGTTACATAATCGTCTAACCCATGAGTACCTATTCCACCTTTTTTATATTTTTCAATAGTTTCTCTACTATAATTAATATCTTCTATGATAGGCTTACCATGTTTTATATTATATATCTCAGGACTAATTTTTTTCTTAATTTTTTGAATATAACTTTTAGCTGATGAATTTTTAAAATCGCTATCTTCTATCTGTTCAACGTAATTTATTACCATTCGTGGCCGATGACTTATAGAGAAAGTTGCAATTTTTTGAGTTGGCTGTAGGGTTTGTACTTGATTAGAATTATTTTTAAGTAAAAGCCACATTTCGTTTCTAAATGTATATTCAAAGGTAGATAACCCATCAGCTAATGCAATACCTTGTTCATAAACTAATTCACTAAATGACCTAACATCTATACCAAAATTAGGATTTTTTATTTGAGGATATATACCTGTAGGAATAGGAATCATTTTTCCTACAGGGAAAGTTATAGATTTAGTTATACAAGCTCTTAATACTACAAAAGGATCTATAGTAGAGTTTTGATCAAATCCCCATTCACAACTATATACTTGTTCTAAATGTCTTGCTGTAGTACTTTTTTCTATATCAATTTCACAGATTCGATAGTCGATCAAGCGCTTCTTCTCCTTCTTTACCTGCTAAAATAGCGTCGGTGCAGTATTTTAGATTAATTAGATTCTCATTTCTAATTAATCTTTCTTTACCTGCATTTAGATTTTGTATATATTTAGCACGACCTTTTAGCGGTAAAGCTGCCAATAGATTATCTAAAGTTTTATACTCTTTAGCTAGTCCTTGTGCTCTCTTAGGACCAATACCTTCAATACCTATGATATTATCTCCTTTATCACCTTCAATAATTCTAGACATCATAAATTGTTCCGGTGTAAGCTCTAGGTCTTCTTGTAAAGACTCTAGTGTTACTTCTTTACGTCCAAATATATTGAATACTGATACATCTTCTTTGATTAACTGAAGTAAGTCTTTATCCGAGGATACAACCCAAGTATGATTGTAGTTCTGTGATAGGTTCTGAGTAATCCATGCAAGAGTATCATCAGCTTCGACACCCCGAAACTTTACTACCTCATCATGAATTTCATCTGGGAGAGAATTAAGTACTGCAAAGAACTCTTCAAAACGCTTTATTTCATCAGGATCATCAGATTTTGTACGAGTACCTTTATACTCTTCTAGCATTTCCATTCTATAATAGCTTTTACCAAAGTCAAAACATACAATAGTACGTTTAGCTTGGTAGGACTTTGCCAATGATTCAATAGTACGAATAAAGTCATCTGCGAAAGATGCATGATTTGGTCTACGAAGCCAGCGGTAAGATAGATTATTAGCATCTACAATTAATAGATTATTGTGGTCAGAGTAGTCAGTATCTTGCACATCTGCAAGGTCGTTCCAAGATTTGGTCATAGTTATCTCCTGTGTTTATAAATAAATATAACAAATATAAAACAAGTTAGCAATAGCTATGTCACTTCTCTTCCCTATATTCAGGTAACTTATCCGCTTTCTTTACTGCTTTAATCCAGTCATCTAATCTAGATATTTTAAACTTATACCCAAAAGATGAAATCTCTACATAATCATCAACTTCTGTATCATCATTATATGCAGCAAAATTTTTAGATCTATTCCACCTAAATATAAGAAGAGGTTTCTTTTTCATTACTTCTGCTTCTCTTACTGTTTGTCTCCAAAAATTTAGAATATCAGTAGTTTTAGATGTAAGAAGGTTATTCCACTGTAAGTCTTTATAATGCTTACATTCGATAGCATAAGGCCACCAAGCAGTGTCGTGAGGAGTCCAAATATCTCCTTTTAGGTAATCAATAGCTCCAGATAATGGGACTCTTCTAAACTCTACATCAAACTCTTTACTTAATAAGTTAGCTATTTTCTGTTCATATGCTGAACCTTTAGCTTTACTTTTATTATATGCCAATTTTATCCTTTACTAAATCTAATACTTTTAAAGCAAGTATAAGATTTCCTCTATTACTCATATGATTAAAACCTATCTCTAAGTCAAGAGGATCGGCGCTGGCCCAACTTGTGTTTACTACTGGGTTTGAGAAAGGGACATCATTAATTAAATCCATTTTTAAAATTTTATTTGCTTCTTCCTGGCACGATATATTAATACAATCTGGTTTTTTTATTCTTTCAAAAAATTTCCTTATAAGTTTATCTTTTGTTTTTTTTAATCCTATATTTGATCTATTAAAATTAGTATGATGAATTATATTTAAATCATATTCTATTGTTCTTTGATTAAAAAGATAAGCTATGTCTTCTTCCCCTGCACCAGATATTCCATATGAGTGAACCTCGAAATTTCCAATCATAGATAAATAGTATAACCACGATTTTTCATGAGAAAAAGGTCTTTTAGCTGGATCATCAGAAATATTATTGGCCTCCCCACAACCGAGTATTTCTGTATTCATCGCAGTTTCAGCAAGTTCAACCATACTATCTCCAAACATACCTATTTTTATTTTATTTGATGGGTATTTTATTATATAGGGTAATTTTACGTTTGTAGAAAACAGTGATTTAGGTATGATAATATGGGTCATCTATCATGAGGCTCTCTTTCTTTTTAAATCTAAAGTTACACAATGAAATCCTCCAGCTAGGAGTCTATCATGCCGTAATTCTAATGGTATAGTTTCAATACCTACAGCATTTAACTTTTTGTGAATTTCTATTTGTTTTTTATCTACAATAGCAAGATTTGGATTTACACTAAGGAAGTTCATACCAATCCACTCACTAGCTCCCCACGGTAGTCCTGCTGGTGCTATTGGTTTTCCTACACATTCATTTATCCAAATCTTATCCCAAGATTTAAATATTTCAGGTTCATTATCAAGATTGACTCTGCTTCCATTATATAATACTAAACCTTCTCTTACAGGTACAATAGTACTATCTAAATGTGCATATGAATATAGACCTTCTACTATATGAACTTTATATTTATTACCTAATATACGTTGCAACCATTCTCCACCCAGCCTATTTCCTGTATTAGATATTTGGTATAGTATATCATCGTTAGCTCTCACACAATTAGCAGCTTCAAATAAAATTTCTTTATTGTTTAAAGCAGGGACTCCATTAGTATCTTCTTTATAATTATCATCAAATAGTAAAGGAATAGGAGCTTTTAACCAAGAATATCCTTCTTGAAAAAGTTTAGTAAATATACTTCTATATCCCCAAGTCTCAAACTGCCTATTCCATATAGGAGAAGGAGTTTCTATAATTTTATCATCTATGATAAGTGTGAGATCTCTAGGAGAATAGTAATGCCAATTTTTACCATGCCATGTAGGTGATTTTATATTTGATTCAGCATATTGAGTATCAGGTCTGTGTACTTTTACACCCAGTTCTTTTAGAGTACTACTAAGTACTTCTAAATCTTCATTTTGCTCATCTATAATTTGTTGAGGGTAAAAACCTGCTACTGACTTAATATACTCTTCTTCAAATTCTGGATACTGGCATTTTAAAGTACTAATATTAGGCATAGGTATATTACAATAATCTGCTGTACCTACTACAATTTCTTCTAACTCATCCCAATCATTATTACAAGTCATATTTCATTCTACCATCCCAGATTCTTGAAAAACATAGTCTGTTTCCATTACCGCCTCTATTATATTCTCTAAAGCGTCCAGAATAGTCTATACCAAAATACACACAATAGGAAGGTACTAAATCGAGTTTTTGACAAAGTGCTAGTTGTTTATGATGATATTTCTCGAATACATAATCAGCTGGAAACTTCTTCATCATAGCTGTACCAATATATGCACTAAGTAAATTAATATAATTATAGTTGTACTCATTTATCACATATATTTGATCTTCAAAAGGTTCTTTTTGTAAACGTATACCAACTCTATGATTCTCTATAGGAAATACTTTAGATAAAGATGATACTACATATTCTATACAAGGATGAGATAAATCAAATGACATGTCTACTCCTAGGTTAAGATATGCTAAATCTAACATAACAGGTACTTTTAATATGTCACAATCACATAATATTTTTTCAAGACTATTAGGCACTGCACCTGTATCTGCAAAAGGAACACTCAGTAATACTACATCACCTTCTTTAATAGGTTCATCGTCTAACCAAGCAAAGTTATTTTTATACCATAATGATTTCATCATTTGGTTATAGAAATATTCACCTTTTGCTATTCGTAGTCTATGCTTATCTCTATATCTAATATAAAACTGTGCAAAAGATTCTGTGGTTCCTTGTGTAAAACACATATGAGTATATTGCTCTACTCCATTAACTTTTGGAAAAGGTCTAAACATCCATTCTTTATATGTTTGTAGAAACTCTTGTTTTATTATTTCTGCATTTTTCTCTGTATAATTATTATTAACAGTAAACATTCTTATAGTTTCATCTCTATAAGATGTTAGCTCTCTGTCATGTACACTGTAAGCTCCACCAAAAGGTTTACTTTTATTATCTGGTAGATTTGTATATCTAATTGCCATTACTTAAAAAATCCTGATAGTTGTAGAGTATATTTATCTTTCATACCACAATTGCCTGATAGATGAGGAACATGTTCATTAAATATCCATCCTGTGTTCTTTTTCCAATTCCATTTTATTTTGTCTCCAAACTGAAGTATATGCCCATCTGCCCAATCTTCTACAAAGATATTAGCTCTAACAGGCTCTCCATCAGGTTTAACTTGTCTTAATTTATAGAATCTATCTATGTGTAGAGGTATACAGTTTCCTGGTCTTTGTTTTATTACAGATACAGTATGTATATCTATATTAGTTTGCTTACCTAGTATTTCATAATCTATTTCAGACTTAGATAAGAACTTTTGATATATGATGGTATTTTCATCTGTATAGCTAGAAGGCATACCTCCATAAGGTCCATGTAAATCTTTTAATTGATGAGTCATAATATCTTTTAAAGGATCTTTATAGTTAAACCATTCAATGTTATATATAAAAGATAAATCATAATCTATACTAGTTTGTTGTAGTATCATGTCTCCCATGGCAACCACCCTTTCTGCTTATGCCCAAAGTTTAAATATGTATTAATTTTTTGTTTTTCAGACTCATTGCTTAAACAAAACTCTTCATTAGCAAACCACATAGTAATATTATTTTTTAAAGCTAAATTTATTAAATATTCTCTTCTACGTCTAGCATCTGGCAAAGAATATATACTATGCATAACTATAACATCTATTTCTGATTCTAGCAAATCTTCTAATATTGGCATCCAGTGTAGATATTCATTTTCAACCTGCATCATATTATTAGGTATACTATGTTCTTTACAAAATAAACGAACTGCATCTCTTTGTAAGTTAAGAGGAATATCTCTATCATAATTTGTATTATTACCTATATACCCTACACAGGTATCATTTATATGATTTATTGTTTTATACTCGGTATCATTAGGTAATCTAAAGAATCCACCAGGAAGTCTACCTCCAAATTCTTCTCCTTCTACTAAAACATGCCAATCTATAGCCATTCTAGTAATATCAGTTTCATTATTTACATTACCATGTAGTATTTCTTGATGAAATAGGTGTGCCTGACCTACCTCTAAATCTACTGGATAGGCCGTTTCTAGACATGTATCTTCAAATGTTTTCTGACTCCATTGACCTTCTATTAATGCCTTTGTAATTTTTCTAGAACTATCTGTAGGTACTACATACATAGAATTAGTATCATATGCTCTTGTTAATGGCATCCATATAGTACCTTGGCCTCTACCATTTTTATAAAATATACCTTGATGAAATGGTAGTTTTCTACCTAATCTTTCTTGATTAGGTATTACTAAATTAAGAGTCGGGCGTCTCTTAATTAAATATCTTTTATTGTCTAATAGAGGTGCTATATAAGTTTCTGCAAAAGCATCAAACTCTTTAGAATAATCAGGAGCACTTAATCTATTTTGCACCATATCTGTTATAGGTATAAGTTCTCTGGTAGATACTTCATTATGTATATTTTCAAGACTGGTTACATAAGGATATAATTCTTGTATTATTTCTAACACCCATAAGGCCCAAGGATAGCAATCATGGTCATAGTTTAGTGTGTTATTATCAAAGTTTTTTATTATTATAAGGCTCATTATTGGTTCCATATATTTTTTTATAAAATTTATCTTTATACTTTTCTTTATTATAAAAGTACCTATCATAGTTATGATTACATATATTTTCTAATTGTTTCATATCTTTTTTAAATTCAGTAAAAGGTTTACTCATTAATCGTTTTATTTCTTTACAAACAGCAGCTACTCTGCGTTTATCATTTTCTATATCATCATAAGATTCATCTATAATAGATGAAAAAGTTCTATATCCTAATGTTTTTATATATTTTAAACCTTGATACTGACCTAAATATATAAAAGGTTTTTTATATAAAAAACTTCTATAAGTTTTTTCAGTAATAAACTGATAACCCTTTCTATCAAAGTTACCTTCTGGTATTATATTTAATAATGATTTATCAAACCCTTTTACAATATCTATATTATATATTAATTTATCATTAGGATAACCTAGTGCAGAAACAAATCCTTCATCTAATAGATTATATTTTTCTAAAAATCTAAGTAGTAATAGTCTTTCTGGACTTTCTTTATAGTTTATATTTAAACATAAAAAACGTCTGTTTGTATACTCTTCTAAAAGATCAAATTTTTCTTTCGTTTTGTTTTTATGAATATCATCTAACGGTCCCCAATTTGTCATCATATTTTCTATTATATTAGTAAACATAAAATTAGGAGAATCAATATAGTGAAGAGTTAAAAATAGTATATTATTATATCTTGGATTTTGTTCTATCATTCTTATAAAATTTTGTAAATCATCATTATCAGGATTCATTGTTTGTAAAGGTTCTTTAACTATAATTACTATAGTTCCTCTACCTTCAAAGTACTGTTTTTGTACTATAGTAGGAAGTAATGCTATAATATCTCTATCTGTTTCTGCCCAATCAAACATAAAATTAATAAAAGTAAGATTATGTATTATAACAGGATATATCCAATTATCTATTAATTTATTTTTACACATTAAAGTGCCTGATGCATAACAATTAATAGTAGCTTCTGGAAACATATCTTCTATAGTGCTAAAAGTATCGTTATCATTTGTTATATTACCTCTTATACCTCTAAAAGGATCTATATTGTCTATTAATACATTAATAGTTTTTTGTGATTTTATCATACAGATATTTTTCTAATTTCTCTCTTTTGGTTTGATAAATCATATAGTTATGATTACATATATCTTCTAATTGTTTCATATCTTTTTTAAATTCAGTAAAAGGTTTATTACTCAATCGTTTTATTTCTGTACATATAGCTATTAATCTACTAGAATGGCTATATATATTATCATAAGATTCATCTATTATAGGTGAAAAAGTTTTATACCCCATACTACGTATATATCTTAAATCATATTGTCTATTCATCATTATAAAAGGTCTTTTATATAAAAAACTTCTTAAAGGTTTTTCAGTAACAAACTGTGATTCTCTATGGGTAAAATTTCCTTCTGGTATTATATTAATATATGAGTTATTAATAGTAGTAGCTATATCTAAGTCATTAAATACAGAGTCATAACTTGTAAAAGAATATCCACCTTTACCTATAGTATTAAAATCTTTTCCATAATTTTTTACAGAAATAAAGCCTTTATCCAGTAAACTATGCTTTTCTAAAAAACTTAATAAATATTTTCTTTCAGGACTTTCTGAGTAGTGTTGTAGAAAACAACAAAAATGTCTTTTATCATACTCATCTACAAAATCACAACTATCATTATTTAACTCTATAGATCTATTATCTACACTAAAATTATGAAAATGTTGAGGAGTACTAATAGAGTGCTTAAAATTACGATTATTATCTTTATGAATAGATAAAAATACTACCCGTTTAGCTATATTTTTATCTATTATAGATTCTTGTATTTTAACTATATCTCTATTTGGTAGATTCTCTCTCAGCATAAATAATATTACACCTTTACCTTGTAAAATTTTACTTGGAAGTAAATTAAGAAAGTCTTTAATATCTACTATATTTTCTAGGTAGGCTAGTTCTAAAGGGTAGATCCATTTATTTATATGATCTAAATCTGCTAAAGTTTTATATTCTATTTTATATGTAGGAAATATATAAAGCAATTTTCTAAATACATGCTGTAGTTTTATTTTTTCCCATTTTAGGTATTTACTAGTCAGCCTACATTGTTTATGTTCAGAATCTGAGTCTAATACGATATTAATAGTTTCCATTAGATTGCATATTATACTTTGCTATGATATATTGTTTAAGAAAGTCACTTCTTACTATATCTTCTATTCCAAATTCAATAGCAGTAAACTCCTTTAGACATTTAAGGATTCTCATAAAATGTTGAATACCTTTTTTATCATTCTCTTTAGTTAGATCAGATTGAGTATAGTCTCCTGAGAATATAATTTTACTGTTTTTACCTATTCTTGTAATTATACTATCAAGTTCATGAAAATTCAAGTTCTGACATTCATCCACAATCACTACAGCGTTATTTATAGTTATGCCCCTGATAAAAGATGTACTCATAAACTTTACATTATTCTGTTGTTTTAGTGCATCATAAGCATCCTTTATACCAAAAAGCTCCCCACAGACAGATCTGTAAGGAGCTTCGTATAAGGATACTTTTTCTTGCTCATCCCCAGGTAGAAATCCTATATCTCTTGTGGATACTACTGACCTTACTATAAATATATCATTATAGTCTGATGAAGGGTCTAGTACTTCTTCTAGTGCTAAATACAGTGATAAAAATGTTTTGCCAGTACCTG
>Ga0213868_10004558_pt1 | contig 12648 bp, 8 predicted proteins | sample PICome_9_FD_160087 | JGI IMG/M metagenome (GOLD analysis project Ga0213868, IMG submission 160087) | Coastal seawater microbial communities near Pivers Island, North Carolina, United States - PICO127 | ecosystem: Environmental > Aquatic > Marine > Coastal | place: USA: North Carolina | collected...
TAAGTATTCAAGATGAGTTGAAATCGAAACTCGAGAAAGAGGAACAGTCCAAGTTGCAGATGCAGAAAGAAGTTGAGATGCTGCGAGAGAATATTGCTCAGCTGGTGCGTCGTTTATCTGAGGTAGAAGTCGATGTTGATGGCAAGCAGAGGGAATGTGTTAGTCTGAAGGAAGAACTTCTGAGTGTTGTGCATAGGTTTGATGTTTTTTCAAATGATAAAGGTGTCCAAATTTCTATGTTGAATTCTGAATTAGATAGGCTTAATGGTCGCATCCGAACGCTCCAAACAGCGAATGCCGACCTAGAAGAAACTCTGTCCATCACAACTTCTGAATATTCCAAGAGAGAAGAGGAGATGCAGTTGAAAATTTCGTTACTCTCTGAAGAACTTGATGTTTTTAAGACTGGTTTTAACGAGCAGAAGAATGCATCGATTTTGAAAAAGATCGAGTATGATCGTATTCATAATGAACTTCGGCAATCTATTGATGATAAGATACAAGAAAATGATCATCTTTTGAAAAGTATTGCGTCTGTTAAAGAAAATTATGACTCGCGGCTGAATGAAGCCCTAAGTCGAAATTCCGAACTCGAACACGAAGCCCATTCTATGCGTACCAAATTTGATGTTACGATAAAATCCTTAACTGAAAGTAGAGATGATGCTGAGGCTCTCACCTCTTCTCTTGGTAAAGATCTCGAAGATAAGATTCTTCAAATCGGAGCTTTAACATCTGCATTACAATCTATGCGGAGTGACTACGATAGCCTATTAATATATGCCGTTACAGATAGGGTGGATACCGAAAAAATCATAAAATCGCTTCGAGAGAAGCTTGATATGAATTCGAGAACGAACGATAATCTTTCTGTGACCGTTGAGGCTTTGAAGCAAAATAGTATTAACGATCGTGAGCATTTTGAAAAAGAATTTTACGAGGCTGAGGCTAAGTTGAGAAACCAGCTTGCTATTTTACAGGAGGAACTGGAAGTAAAGGACGAACGCAACCGCGCCTTGCTCGAAAATATCACGACCTTAAGGTTGGAATTGGATGATGAATTACGAATTTCTTCAGAGAGTGCGTTAAAATCGGAAGCAAAAGCTACGAAGCTCAGTACTGAGCTGAACGACATTATTCGGACGAATCAAAGTCTTTCAGAAGAGCTATCCTCTTTACGTCAGAAAGACGAAGAAACAGCCAAAATTATCGACGAGCTATCAGATAAAATCAAAAGCGTTGAAGATGACTTATCCAATGTAATGAGAGACAAAGAAATCATCATGAAAGAATATGAAAATAAGCTGAAGCTTATGGAAGTGGAAAGCAATGGTAAAGAACAGATTATTTCCCGTATTTCGTTGGAATTAAAGAATTCGAAGCGATCAATTGACGAACTTAATGACGAAATCAGCAATGAAAAATCGACAAGACTACATGATCACACTAGGCATGCGATGGAGATATCTAAGATGCAAGAGAGTGCTGCAATTTTTAAGCAGGAAGTAATGAACGAGGTACAGGTGCACAAAGAAGAAAAATTATTGTTATCAAAGGAATTACAGACTTTGCTCAATACCAAAGATTCTTTACTATCGGAGAAAAATGAAATCGGATCCGTTCTTGAAAAGACTGTTGCTGAAAATTATCAATATCAACGTTCGATTGATGAACTAAAACGATCTCTATCCTCGATGAAAATTGATATGGAAGAAAAGGAGAAATTCTTTGAAGATGAGTCTGTAAAGCTTCGTCAAGTAATTCAACATCATAATGAGGAAATTGAAGATCAAGCAAAACAGATTGGAGAGCTTAATACAGAAATCAAGCAGCTCTATCAAAGTCTAAAGGCTGAAATTCAGAGCAAGATAAGCATTGAAAGACTTCACAATCAAGATATGGAGTCCTTAGAAAACAAATTGGCTGAGCGTGAATTAGCAATCAGCGATGTATCAAAGAAGTTTCTGGAACAGTCCGAAATACTGAAGAAAACTAAAGATGCGATCGTCATAGAGAAAAAAGCTAGAATTGAAGCTGAAAAATCTATTGACCATCTAAGAGAAGATGTAGAGCGTTTGCAAGAAGAAAACTTTAGCTTAGAAGAAGAAGTTCAGGCTTTAAACGGAGAATTACAAAACAAACAATCTCGTATGGAATCATTACAGAGAACTCACGATGAAATGTTGAATACTCATCTAGAAGACGAAAATCAATTTAAAGATGTAGTCGAAGAGAAAGAAAAGCAAATGGACGCGTATCGTCGACAGTTGAAGAAAGAGCAGGAATTACACATGAATATTAAGTTATCGATGGAGAGTGCTCTGAAAGATCTTGAAGAAAGTAATGCTGACTTGAAGCAGGCACTTAAAAAGAAAGAAAAGGAAGTTGATGGTAAACTTACAGAATTAGAAGAGAAATATGAAGCCCGTATTTTGTCTCTATCTGATAAAGAAAAGGTTCTTTCATCTAGAATCTCTGATCTTGCTCTCGTGAATGAAACGCTTCGGAATGAAAGTGCTACCTTGCAAGAAAAAGTAGCCCAAGAGAAAGTAGAAAATGCAAAACTGAAACAAATGAACAAAGTGCTAAAGAATTCTATGCAAGACAATGACGAGCAATTACGAAATCAAATCAAAGAACTTGAACTCATGATGAATCTTCACATGTCCAAACTTGAAACCAGACGGAAGAAATCAGTTGAAGAGGAAAGGTCGAAGGTAAGGGACGAAATTAGCAAGATTGAACAAGAGAATGATGAATATAAAATGAAAGTGATAAAGCTTGAGAGCACCATACGTAAATTGACCCAGCGCATTCATGATGGACATGAACTAGAGGTTAAATCAATACCAGAAGGCTATGATGATATTAAAGCCGAAAATGAACGACTGCGTCGTCGTATCCGTATACTGGAGCATTCGGAGTCAAAACGGTCCCAAACCAATGAGAATTATGGTGTGCTCATCCGAAGCGGCGATGAGGACAATATCAATTATAACATCGCATTTCAAATAGAAAAGGATAAGAGAGTGAAAGCAGAAGAATTTGCAGCAGCAATGGCTGCTAGAGCGAAGGCTGGAATCGAAGAACGTAACGAAGAAATCATGCAACTTAGAATGAAAATATCCAATTTAGAGTCTAGAAAAGATAGTATACAATTGCCTATGTTGACGGATGGAAGTGCAAATTCACCTGAATTACTTTTACAAGAGAGAAACGATGCTTTAAAAGAAGCTAAGAGGTACAAGGATATTGCAAGAAAATTGAGTCGTCAGGTTTCCTTGTATGAGGGACGGCAAATTGTTACCAAATCGCCAGAGCATGCTGGTACATGGGCTACTTCACCTTGAGAACGATTCCCCCGCTAGTGAAGTTTAAATTGTATTGCATTTTCCTATCTTGCTTGTAATATATACATACATTTAATATAAGTATTATTCACTCATACAGTACTATGTGTACATCGCCTTGAATGTAATTACGACAAGTATGAAAAACAAGGATACACGTCTAATGTGATGTCCTTTCTGATGCAACGTTTCGGTTCTGAATTTCTTCAAATCATCTTCATAATAATCATAACATAACAAATGACCGAGTTCACAAGCATCCATCATTGCAATATCACCTCCTGAATTTATTCTTTGGAGTCCAAAATCATACCATCTACTTCGAACCCATCTGGCGTCTCCGATGACGAGCACTCCCTCAAGAGGGCTTTGACGACAAATTGACAACACGCCATCGGCCCCAATCACAAAATCAAATGGACCATACCGTTTTTGTTGCATCGAATCACCATCTTGAACGAGAATGTAGAGTTCATTCGAGAAATGCTGTCGTTCAATGTTCACCACTTTCTGCATACATTTGATGACAGATTTCACTCGATCACTCCATAGTGTATGAATGATCTCATCCCGACTATCACCATTATACTTTAACTTTATTTGCTTCAAAATATGTCTATAATTCGGCACATTGAAAAACCCTTGAATGAACCTACCAGGTATAGATTTACTGCTTTCAAATATCTGTAGTTTGGTTCTTGGTGAATGCAATACTACATAATTAGCTAAAGTTAAACCAGCGTAGCTAGCTCCAATGATTGCAATGGATGATGTTTCTATATTCTTTCTCTTTCTTGGGTGATGTTTCTTTGGAAACATTTATTCTTTCTACATACAGATGATGAATCCAAATAAGATTTGTGGGAGATAAAGGTTATTTTATTGTTTATTGCGTACGAAGATACTACTAAAATTTCAGCTATTAATTGGAGGAGCGTCAAAAATCAGTCTTAGTATTTACACTTCTACGTTGAATCATTCTTTCAATTTTAAAAGTAAGCACAGTAAAACTATAATTGATTGCAAAATATCTTTGCCGGTCTTCCTTTTCTTTTCCAAATCAGATTACGTTATCGCTCATGACATAAGTTTTGCTTTCTTTCCCTTTTTGTCCCTCTTTATGAATTAGACCATATACAAGTGTATACAATCTACTCAGATGACATTTAACTCCATTGGATAGAAGCATCACCAGGTCCTCCAGGACCGAAACCTTCCTCAATAGTGTAGGGCTCGATGGTAGCAAGAAGAGGGAACTCAACGGTGGCGGTGTTGACAATTCTGATCACGTTTCCTACTCCTGGAGTATCAACAATCATATACAATGGACGCTCCCTTCCATCTTCACAATAGAATTCAACAACCTGCTTGTTGTTGTTAGGTCCTTGTAAGAGCTCGACACGGGCGTTGACGGGACGTCCATCACTCTTCAGGCAAATAGCAACACTCTGTACGGCAGGGGGGAAGGGGGTGGTGTATACGGCTCCTCCCTGTACTGTTCTTGAATCACTGTTTTGAGAAAGAATTTCTCCAGGACTAGGATCATCAATGGCCATGTCACATTCAATGCCAGCAGAGAGGGGGAATTCCATGTGTCCGGTGTTACGAATTGCAACGGCGTTGGAGGATCCGGGGGTCTCTACAATAGCGCGGAAAGGACGCATGGATCCGTCCTCAAGGTATACAGACATCTTCTGGGGAGTGTTATCGGGTCCCTGCCACAAATCAACGTTGGCGTTAAGAGGACGTCCATCGGTTTTCATAAAGACGGAAACTCTGGAAACAGACTCAGCGAAAGAGCAGGTCTTAAGGGTACCTCCCTGGACTTTGACGGGGGCCATGATCTCTTTCATAGAGTCCTTGTTGGTCATGGGCCTTCCTGAACCTCCGAACTTGGCGATCTGACCTCCAGTTTCACGAGTAGCAAGGGGGGCGGGTCCAGAGCCAGGTCTGGTGGAGGTTCTGGCACCGAGGTCTCCGAGGTATGAATCGTTGGCTGCATTGAGAGCAGATACTTTATTAGCAGCTGGTCCCTGTAGAGAGAAGGCACTAGTAGAAGCAGGGAGAAGGGCACAAAGTGCAAGGATGTTAAGCTTCATCTTAAGAGAGATATTGACTGAGCGTATATATAATCTGATTTGTGAAGAGCGCCAAAAAGTGAAGCGGATCCTTAGCCTTTGGAGATGGCGGGGGTGAAGATGCTTGGGTGAGAGAAGTGGGGAAAATTTACGTCAAGCTGCCGACGACACGTACTTTGGCACGTGACGTGAAGAACATATCCCCCGACCAAACTGTCAGGGATAACAAATAGATGGATGACATTCATGTATTATTCAGTCAGTCTCCAACATCCAATGAATGGTTATACCATCCAACGTATTTGCATGAATCACAAATATGTTCCTATACAAACAACAATGGATATATTGATGTTTTCAAGAAAGGATCAAATGTGATGATAATGGGGAATGAAGACGATGTCATATCATGTTCTGGAATGACTGACAAATTCAAAGGATTCATTACAAGTAGATTCCTCATGCATTTCGAAGGAAAAGAATCATAGTTTGAGAAAAAGAATGGAATGATAATCATACAAGCCATTCCATCGTGTGGCGTAATGACGAGTATGATAAATGGCGGTCATGATCCTAAAAATGAGTGATGAATATATGAATGAGATGCACGATGGATGGATGAAGCTTTTGTTCTTTTTTCATGATTGGAATGACAGAGATCCATTATCCATTATGTACGAAAGGATGAGTCCATGGATCAGACATATATATATATAGTATTCAATCACACAGTCGTACAGACGAACATGTTTAGAAAGATGACCGCAAAAATGCATGAGGGGTAGAAATATTCAATCTTGCCCCCTACCTTGTGAGTCATACGTCAGTGGCAGCTCACCTCACGTTTTCAATAAAATGGCTAGCGAATGGTACAGCGCGGTACAGATTTTCATGGGAAAATTGAAAATTCATCGGTGCGTTTGACGTTTTACTTTCATCTCAGCACCACTGCATCTGCCCGAACGCACAAATTGATCTTTTGACTCAACAGTAGCAATAGTGTAAGCAACCACCACACTACAATATGAAGTTCTGCGCTAACATCCTTGCTCTTGCGGCCGTGCTCCCAGCTGCCGGTGCCTTCACCCTTAAGGCTCCCGTTTCCCAGACAGTGGCTCTGAATGCTGCCAGTGATTACTCTTACCTTGGAAACCTCAACACCTCCGCACCCGGAACCAACCCCGCCAGCGTTCCCCGTCCTTCTGGTGTTGAGAGCAGCTCCATTGCTCCCATCGGATCCCAGACCCCCGGAGCCATGGCCCGTTCCTCTGGAAGGCCCATCACTACTCAAGAGCTCTTTGATTCCATCACCCCCGTTACCGTTCAGGGAGGAACCCTCCGTACCTGCTCCTTCTCTGAGGCTTGCGACCGTGTATCTGTTCTCCTAAAGACCAACGGACGTCCTCTTAACGCCAACGTTGAATTGTGGCAGGGACCCGATAACACTCCCCAGAAGATGTCTGTATACCTTGAGGATGGATCCCTTCGTCCTTTCCGCGCCACCATCGAATCTCCCGGATCTTCCAATGCCATCGCCATCCGTAACACCGGACAGATGGAATTCCCCTTGACTGCCGGACTTGAGGTTGATATGTCTGGACCTGACGGAGGACCTGGAGCCATCCTTCTCGAAACCAGCGAGTGGAGAACAGTACAGGGAGGAGCCGTATACACCACCCCCTTCCCCCCATCTGTACAAAGTGTTCAAGTTATGCTCAAGTCTGATGGACGTCCTCTTAATGCCCGTCTCGAGCTCTTACAGGGACCTAACAACAACAAACAAGTTATGGAGATCTATTCTGAAGACGGAAGGGAGCGTCCATTCTACGTTGTGATTGATACCCCCGGAAGTGGAAATGTAGTCAGAATTGTAAATACTGCAACCGTTGAGTTCCCCTTGTCTGCCGCCATTGAGTCTTACATTGTTGACGACCGTGCTTTCGGTGGTCCTGGAGGAGATGCCGATATGACTTGGAGTTAAACAACTTCTATGTCTATATAGAAAAAAATCACCTCTCTCCATTTTTCACCTCCATCATTTTAAATCACCTCCACAACACTGTTTCTAAACTTCAATATGGGAAGAAAAACAAAGCAGAATAACACTAAGTAAATTATGTACTAGATATTTACTACTAATTGATTCTTATGGTATGTTTTTGATTTTTTTTTAGAAATGATACTTTTGATGGGCGGTTTGCTTTCTTCGTCTTGTTCCTTCGTGAACAAGTATGTGTTCGGCTACACGTTGCAGTTCGTGTGACAAAAAGATCGCAGGAAAAGTTTTGGCGCGAAAACTTTGAGAACAGAAAAAATGCTGCATACACTGTGAAATACTGCATACCATCCATGATGTCATTTTTGAAACACGCAAACCAATGACATCAAGGTCGTATTCCATATCTCAAACGCATTTCATATTTTACTCGTCCAATATCGTGAAGAAAATATTTGTTTATAGCTAGGTTTGTTACTTATGTATCTTTGTACTTAACCAAAAATTCTCTTGAACAACCTTTGAAATCAACGAAACTACCCCAATCGACAGTTGAACCGTCAGAAAGTGTAGGATTATCCGTTATCATTTTCTTTCTTGTACCATAATGACAAATTCGATACATTCCAGTCAAAGCGTCACTTGGTATTGTCCATGAAATAGTTGCATATGAGTATCCAAGGTACACATTACCTTCCCAGTCGAACTTTGTGCACCAATCACCATCGACAAATCTCGTTTCCCAAGAATTATTCACCATGATGTCGACAGAAAGAAACGTGCTTTCCGTACGCAGGTTGTTTCTTGGGTTGGATGATCGAAATTTTACTACAACTTCATCTTCAATACAATACTCATCCTTTGCATCTTCGACAATGGATCCAAAATGTTTACCAAAAGCTATATTATCGACAATTACTGGAGGAACCAAAGAAAGTTGTTTCGCTTCAATATCAGGTGGTTCTGGTGCGGATATTGAACTTTTATTCTCAAATAAATCTATGCATATCCTTTCGAATTCTTGAATGTATGCTGCCAGAGTATAAGGTCCGTACAATGTACTTGCGGCTTCGTATCTCTGTCCCTGGTATTCTTCTTCTGTAGTGACGTAATGTGTGTACGAATTGGATAATCCCGCAATGACGACAATCGAATTCTGAAATCCATATTTCTCTATAACGGATTGAATAGAGCGCTTCAAGCGACGACCAGCCATTGTCGTAAACTCAGATGGTACGTTAAGTATGAAAAGTTGGCCAACCTTAAATATTGATATTGGAACAGATTCCGGATCCCAACGATAGGGTCGTCGAAGGTTTCCTGTGTTTAACAGGATAGGTTTAGGAGCATGACACTTGATTTGATCTTCAGATGGCTCTGACAAAAATCCACTGACAATATTCCAAAAAGCATTTGATGAATTTTGAGACTGAGAAAAGTCAAATGCTCCAGGCCCGTCAGTTGTGCCCGCTGCAAAAGAATAACCTAAAGCTGCATCACATGTTGAGACTAACGTGCCATTCTTCAATGTCACAGTCACGTTGCTCATATCCAAGAAAGAATGTCTGAAGTCAATATTCCCTTCTATATGTACAGATAAGTCATTCATTAATTTCATGGCGTGATCAAACTGCTTACGACCCATTATTTCTGTCGACTCAAACATATCTTTACCTGGTCCACTTGCAATGCATAGTTCATTTCGACCATTGCAAGTGGATGAAATAGAATCACAAGGTAGCCCAGAATCGATACATTTAGGTCCATTTGTATTTGGACTAACGTCTCCAAGGTTAGTAGATGCAAAGGCGGCAACAACATCACCCTGTCCAGGAAGCGTCTCTTCCGAATTCAAGGCCTTTTCCATCAGATAAGATGCATAGCCTTTGATATCCCCAGATATAAGTGTATTTGATGCATTCATACTAGTACCATGAACACTAAACCAATTTAGAACTCCCAACGTATTGTTACGCGTTATGGAAGTAAATTTCAACAGAAGCATATTTTTATCCGTGTCCCCTTCTGTGGCATAGAAATCACGTTCTTCTTTTGGATTCAAAACATAGGAAGTCGGCGAACGGTTGATATTGGCACCAAATAGCAATCCCTGTCCCACATCAATAGATGCTTTTTCCATGTTGAGAAAGGCTCTATACATACTCTGGGCAATGCCCTCCACATAAGCATCAAAAGTTTGACGAACAAATCCCAAGGAAGATATTTGATACAGTGTATATTATTGTAAGAATCCTGCTGGAGCGGAATGTGTATGAGTTCCACTGATACTTGTGTTTTCTATGTGACATACTGTTTCCGAGTCTGGGATCAATGCATGGAATCTTTCCAATACCTTTTTCGTCAATAAATCAGAACCCATCCCAGCATCCATCGAAATGAAGCATATAGTCTTTCCAGATGTCTTATCATATGTTCCTCGATTGTCAGATTGAGTAAAACGTCTACGAACTTGTTTCGTGGAAGTGGTCCATGATGGATCATCCTCTTTCCCACGGATCAAATTCAACCCACCATCTTTAACGACTGTATCATGTATATACTCTGATATGATAAATGACCTTGCGCGAAGACGCATATGAATTCCAGTCCCTGTTTGTTCGGATCGGGCATATCCCATGAAATTGATCTGCGCAGCTGGTCCGGTGATGTCGTATATCCCGGTCCCTATCATGTAAGTTCCTTTCGAAGCCTCATCCTCGCTATTTGCAAGAATGGTAATAAAGAAGCAGATGCTCTGAAATAGAAGTATGACAATGAAGCTTTGGAGCCAATGTATCATTATCAATGCATCTTTTTGAATGAAAAATGAAACAGACGAAACGAAAGAATTAGTACTGACATGGACATTTAAGTTTCTAATTCAGAATATTTTTTGACAGTTTTAAGCCCTCCCATGTGGGACTCATGGTTTCAGCCACTTGACGATCAGTGTCAGTCGCAATTTTTGACTACCCCTACCGATGAACTTCCTTTCACAAAACTCCGAATACCTTCTGTCTTATCTATTCCATTCATTAGCTTTACGTCTCTAGCTACAAAGGATGCAAGACTATAATCATAACTCCAGCCGATCCTATGAAGATGAAAAAGATATAGAACCAGAAGTCCGATCGAGGAGAAAGACGAAAGGGTACGTACATGCGTTCCTTCAAAATGATGATTGCTAACTACTTACTTAGTTAGTTGTAAGGGAATCATGTCGCTTGTATTTCCACTGAACTTCATCTCATAAATATATGATTATTCTATTCATATTATATAACAGCAATCGAAAAGTATGGGCAGTATCTACACGATGGGAACGTGAACAAGAAGAAGGAGGAAGGCGTAAAAAGATCTGTACTGGAACATCCGATGATTTACACAACATGTGTTGTTGTTGTGCGAGAAGGGTAGGAAGTATGTTCTTTCTTTGTGAAAGACACGATGGAACACCTCTGGTTGTTGCTGGTCCGTGCTGGCCTTTTTGTGTGTTTTTGACTGTTCCTTTGATACTTGGATTGAGTATTTTGACGCTTTACTTTTGTATATTGAAAACTGATGCAGTGGTGAGTTGAGACGACTTTTGTTTTCACTGAGAGTTTTTTTTTCAAAATGGATTGAATGATTTTTTAACATCGTTTCTATTGTTCCAATATAACAATTGCAGCCAAACTGGGTGCTGTACATTTATGCGCCCATGATTGCCCTGACACTCTTTGCATTGTTCATGGTAAGCTGTCGAGATCCTGGTATGATGGAGAGAGTTACAGATCCTGAAGCAGGAAATGGTTCTTTCCTCTGGAATGAACAAGTCGGTAGTTATAGACCTCCGAGTGCAATGTATTGCAGAGAATGTCAGGTACGATATATTTATACGATTACAACATACTTAACTTATTCTTGTAGTGTGTAACATGATATGTTCCTATATGCTTCATTCTAACCATTGTATTGTGTCTGCACTAATAAAAATCATTAGGTAATTATTGAAGACTATGATCATCTTTGTCCATGGACAGGAACGGGAATTGGGAAAAAGAATATGTTCTGTTTTAAAACCTTTGTTGCTTTCGTGAATATCCTATGTTATGGAAGTATTGGTATTGTTGCATATGTCTTGTTGAGATGACACCCATAGATTCAAAAAAATACGTATAGAATGAAAACATCATATCAGTACGTTATATATAGATATAGATGTATAAATCATAATCCGTAAAACCTCCTTCCAACAAGTCGTCCCATATTAAAATTTCTAATTCTTCAAATGAGCCATCAATTTACTCAATTGATCCTGCAACACATTCAATTGATTCTTAGCCTCAATTTTCATTTCCTCTGGTAAATCTCTGATAGCATTCGCATCGCTCAAACTAATATATCTCCCATCACCAACATTAATATCGAAAATAGCACCATGTCCATCCGATCCATTACCTCGTCTCTTTTTACACACAGTCGCAACTAAATCTCCCTCTTCCGCCATATCAACTGGTGAACCATTGATGGAATATACAGTTTCTCCCTTTCTAACAGTTCGAAGTATAGTTCCAGGAGTACGAATCCCACCAGTTGCAATTTGACGAACGGGTGTTTCCATGGGCAATCTGCTACTGTTACTACTGCTACTACTATTGTTGTTGGATGTTCCATTCGATCGGACTCGTTTCTTAGCTCCCATTGCCACTACTGCAGAGGCATTATCACCAATCATGGATTTTTTCATAACATTGACTATATTTGTATTATGAGCAGCATTGAAATCTCGAATAGTCATTTTCTTAATCGATTTCGCAATCTTGACCATGTTGACAAAGTAGACCTCCTGTTGTCGTTTGAGCATGTTGACTTTTTGAATATCCAACGATTCTTTCCGGGAATCGATTTCACGTTCAAGATCAGTGAGAAGTAATTCAATGTTTTTGAGTTGTGTGTAATCTAGATCTGGAATGGGAAAGGAGGAAGGAGAAGAAGAATTGTATTGATGACCGTTGGAATGGAACTTGGTGTGGTGAAATGTGGGATCATCAAGGCTTGAATTCTCATCGAGAGCGGATAGAATCGTTCGCTTGTTGGCTAAACGACGTTCACTTGTTCTTGTTGAAGGCATATTGTACGTATGTTGAATGAATGAATGAATGTATATTCCTCCGTTTGGTTGTGGTGTGTTTTATGACGATCCATCGAATGACTGTTTTTTTTGGCACAGATCAAAATAACG
>Ga0213868_10004559_pt1 | contig 12648 bp, 14 predicted proteins | sample PICome_9_FD_160087 | JGI IMG/M metagenome (GOLD analysis project Ga0213868, IMG submission 160087) | Coastal seawater microbial communities near Pivers Island, North Carolina, United States - PICO127 | ecosystem: Environmental > Aquatic > Marine > Coastal | place: USA: North Carolina...
TAAAAATCATACTTATTAAACCTAGCCTATTCCACTGTGACAGATTTTGCTAGATTTCGTGGCTGGTCAATATTTGTTTTCTTATTGATAGCTACATAATATGACAACAATTGCATAGGTATTATATAAACCAGTGGAGCTATATAGTGTCCGCATGCTGGCATAGATATAATATTAGTCTTATCATTTTTCTTAAGTTTCATTTTTTTATTAGTAAAAATATAGACCAATCCTTGTCTTGCTTTAACCTCAGCTAGATTTGATAGTACTTGGGTAACTAAATTATTATCTGGCATTAAACCTACTACTGGCATGTTCTTATCAACTAATGCCAAGGGTCCATGTTTTAGTTCTCCAGCTGCATAACCTTCTGCATGAATATAGCTAATTTCTTTTAATTTCAATGCTGCTTCAAGTGCAATTGGATAAGATGCTCCTCTCCCTAAAAACAACGTATGGTTTTTATTCTTAAACTGTTTTGCCATTAACTGCATTTTTTTCTCAAGCTCAAAGGTTTTTGATAAAATTCTTGGCAATGATTTAATCTGGTTAATAATTTTACTCTCTAATTTAGAATCAGATACTCTTGATAATGTAGTTGCAAGCAAAAGTAGCGCTATCAGCTGCGAGGTAAATGCTTTTGTTGATGCAACACTAACCTCTGGTCCCGCTTGCATTAGATAACTATAATCTGAAAGTCTTGTAATTGTACTTTCTGCAACATTACAAATTGACAAAATAGACCTGTAATTACTCTGCTTTGCTTTTTTTAGAGAATAAATTGTATCAGCAGTTTCACCTGACTGAGAGATTGCAACAAATAATGTGTCTTTTGGTACATTGATTGTTCTATATCTGTATTCACTCGCAATTTCTGCAGTACACATAATATCTGAAACTTCTTCGATCCAATATTTAGCAACCAAGGATGCATTATAACTTGTACCACAAGCGACAAAGTGTACATGCTTGATAGATCTCAACATAGAGTCAGATTTTGGTCCAAATATATTCGGCAGTATTTTAGATGACCCCAACTTATCTTTTATAACTCTAGTAATGATATCTTTTTGCTCAAAGATCTCTTTTTGCATAAAATGTTTATAACCATTTTTTGAAATTGCATTTGTATTCTGTTTAGTAACAGATGGCAGACGTTTTATTTTTTTACCTTTGATATTGAATAGGTCAATCGTATCTTTTGATATTATTCCAAATTCATTATCATCAAGGGAGATATATTTTTTTGTTTTACTGACAAGTGCATTTATATCTGATGAGATATAGTTTGCATTCTTACCAATTCCAATCAATAGAGGACTGCCATTTGAAGCAACAACAATCTTATCTGGTTCTTTTTCATAAACTATAGCTAATGCAAAAGAGCCACTAAGTTTTTTAAATGTATTAAGCAATATGTCAGAGAGCTTGTTATGTTTTTTAGAAAAGTATTCTAGTAAGTGCGCAATAACTTCAGAATCTGTGTCTGATGAGAATTTATGTGATTTTTTAGATAAGAAACTTTTAATCTCTTCAAAGTTTTCAATAATTCCATTATGTACAATTGAAAATCCTCCATAATTATGTGGATGTGAATTTTTTAAGTTAGGTATACCATGTGTTGCCCATCTAGTATGAGCTATTCCAGAATTACCCATTAGTTTATTAGAAGCTAATAGTTTTTTAAGAGCAATAACCTTGCCGGTACATCTGAGTCTTTTTATTTTATTAGATTTTGAAATTAATGTAAGGCCGGCTGAATCATAACCACGGTATTCAAGTTTTGATAAGCCGTCTATAAGATCTTTATGGACATGCGAAGATGACACTGCGCCAAATATTCCGCACATTATTTTTTACCCTTGATAGTTTTATTTTTCCATTTAGGGATAGATACCTGCTTACTTCTTGCAATGGTAAGACTGCCATCACCAGGGGTATCCTTAGTGACAGTCGATCCAGCAGCAATGTATGAGCCTTTCGCAACAGTTACTGGAGCCACTAGTCTTGTGCCAGAACCAATAAATGAATTACTTTCAATTATTGTTTTATATTTTTTTTCACCATCATAATTACAAGTTATACAACCTGCGCCAACATTAATATTTGAACCTAATGTTGCATCACCTATATAACTGAGGTGATTAATTTTTGTCCCTGAGCCAATCGTAGAATTTTTAACTTCAACAAAGTTACCAACCTGAGAATTATTTTTAAGAACAGCGCCGGGTCTGATACGCGCATATGGCCCAACAATACAATTATCTCCTATAGTCGCACCAAATATAATTGTATTAGGTTTGATATGTACATTTTTACCAATCTTGCATCTGTTTAGATAACAGTTATGACCTATAGTAGAATTTGAACCAATAGTGACTTTATCTTCAAAGATACAATTGATATCTATGTCTACATCTTTCTGTACTTTTAAATCACCTTTAATGTCAGTTCGTTGAACATCTCTTATTAATACTCCTTTATTGAGCAGATTAGTTGCTTTTTTTACAAGAAGTTTCCTTTCTAAATCAACAAGATCTTTTTTAGAGTTAATTCCCATAGTTTCCAATTCATCCTTTATACTATATGTTGATATCTTATGATTATTATCACTCAATAATGAAATTAAATCAGTAAGATAAAATTCTTTTTGTTTATTATGATTATTAATCTTACCAATATATTTTCTCAGAACATGTTCTTTGATACAAATAATACCTGTATTTATCTCAGTAACTTTTTTAATTTTCTCTGAGGCATCTTTTTCTTCAACAATTTTGATTACTTTATTTCCATCTCTAATAACACGTCCATAGCCTTTTGGATTTGCTTGATTAAAGGTACCTAAACATAGATCAGATTGACTAAGTTTTTTTATCATAATGTTTAAGGACTGTGATGATATAAACGGAACATCGCCACAGAGGATCAATATGTTGTTATTGCGTTTAGATGGAATTTTCTTTAGCGCTGATTTAACTGCATCAGCGGTACCAGATGGTTTTTTTTGTAATGCGCTTTTTATATTATTTTCTTTTATAAATTTAGTTAGTTCTTCTGGTGGATTACTTAATACACAGATTATATCATTTGACTTTATTTTTCTTGCAGCATTATAGACATGTTGGATAATAGGTTCCGCTGAAATCTTGAATAATATCTTTGACTTCAAAGAAAGCATTCTAGTGCTTTTACCGGCAGCCAATATAATAGTTGTCAATGACACAATGGTCTCCTGAAAAAACTATCTTTTTCCTTTCAACTTTTTAATAAGCTTAAGCTGCGCTGCTGCTTGAGCTAATTCTGTTTTTGCTTTGACCAAGTCCATGTCAGAACCACTATTTTCCATTGCTTCTCTAGCTTTTGATTCAGCTTGTTTAGCTCTTTCTTCGTCTAGATCATCTTCTCTAATAGCAGTGTCTGATAATATTGTTACAGAATTAGGCTGAATTTCAAGTAAACCGCCACTGATAAAAAAAGTTTTGGTTTCAGTGTCTGATATTTGAGCACGTACATCACCAGCCTTTAATTTAGTCATTAGAGGAGTATGCTGTGGTGAAACGCCTACTTCTCCCATCATCGCAGGAGCAAAGACCATCTGAACATCTGCTGAGAAAAGTTCTTCTTCAGCACTAACTATATCAAGTCTAATAGTTTTATCAGACATCTTTATATTTCATCCGCTTTCTTCTTAGCTTCTTCGATCTCACCAATCATATAGAATGCTTGCTCAGGGAGATCATCATAGTCCCCATTTACTATTGCTTGGAAACCCTTAATGGTATCTTTCAATGAAACATATTTTCCTGGAGTACCAGTGAACGTCTCAGCAACAAAGAATGGTTGAGATAAATATCGCTGTATTTTTCTGGCTCTGTTTACAGATAATTTATCTTCATCTGATAATTCATCCATTCCTAAAATAGCAATAATATCTTTCAACTCTTTATATTTTTGTAGAACGCCTTGTACAGCGCGTGTAGTGTCATAATGTTCTTGACCAATAATAGATGGATCTAATTGTCGACTTGTTGAATCTAATGGGTCAACAGCAGGATAAATCCCAAGCTCAGCAATATTCCTTGATAAAACCACAGTTGCATCTAGATGAGCAAATGTAGTTGCTGGACTAGGATCTGTTAAGTCATCGGCAGGAACGTATACAGCTTGTATTGATGTAATAGAACCACTCTTAGTTGATGTTATTCTTTCTTGTAAAACACCCATCTCTTCTGCAAGAGTAGGCTGATACCCTACAGCTGATGGCATTCTTCCTAATAATGCTGATACTTCCGTTCCAGCAAGCGTATATCGATAAATATTGTCTACAAAAAGTAGAGTGTCACTACCGTTGTCTCTAAAGTGTTCAGCCATAGTTAAACCAGTAAGCGCTACACGTAATCTATTTCCTGGAGGCTCGTTCATCTGACCATATACTAACGCAACTTTATCTATAACCTTAGCATCTGTCATTTCATGAAAGAAATCGTTTCCTTCACGTGTTCTTTCTCCTACACCAGCAAATACTGATGAACCGCTATGCTCTGCTGCTATATTTCTGATAAGCTCCATCAGAATAACTGTCTTACCTACACCAGCACCACCAAACAGACCCACCTTGCTTCCTTTGGCAAATGGGCAAATTAAATCAACAACCTTTATGCCTGTTTCTAAAAGCTCAACTTCAGATGCTTGTTCCGAAAATGTTGGCGCCGCTCTATGTATAGGCATTTTTTTGTCAGCTTGAATTGGTCCAGCATTATCTACAGGTTGGCCTAACACATTCATGATACGACCTAATGTTTTTTCACCAACAGGAACACTTATAGGAGCACCAGTGTTCTTTACATCTAAACCGCGTTTTAGACCATCTGTCGTGCCCATAGCAATAGTTCTTACGATGCCATCTCCAATTTGTTGTTGCACTTCCAGCGTCAAGTCACCTTCTTCAATTAATAATGCATCAAAAATATTTGGCATTGCTTCGCGAGGGAATTGTACGTCGATAACTGCTCCAATTATCTCTACTACTTTACCTGTTTCCATTAAATTGCTCCGTTTTCTATATTAATTATAATGCAGATGCACCTGAAATAATTTCTGATATTTCTTGTGTAATAGCTGCTTGCCTATTTTTGTTATAAATTATTTGTAGTTCTCCTATAAGATCTGCTGCGTTGTCTGATGAGGACTTCATTGCTACCATTCTTGATGCCTGTTCACATGCAATATTTTCTACAACAGCCCGATATGTAAGAGACTCTATATATCTTGTAAACAATGACTCCAATACTTCTTTGGCATCAGGTTCATATAAATAATCCCAATAGTGAGAATAATTCTTTTGCGATTCATCTGCTGAATCTGGAGAGATTGGCAATATTTTCTCTACAGTAGGTACTTGGCTTACAGTGTTGACAAACTTATTGTACGCAATATAGACTTCATCAACATCTTTCGATAAAAATTTATCTATGGTTGATTTAATTGTACCGAGCAAATCTTCAATTTGAGGTTTGTCACCAAGATGAGTTGACTGAGATATAACTTCCCCTCCAATTCTCTGAAAGAACCCTGCGGCTTTATTTCCTATCACGCTATAACTCGAATTAATTTCATTATTTTTATTCTGCATAGATTGTTGAATAACATTTTTGAATAGGTTGTTGTTTAAACCACCACAAAGACCTCTATCAGAAGAGACTACAATATAAGCTCTTTTTTTTATCGTCCTTACTTCGAAAAATGGTGAGTCATATTCAGGGTGAGCATTTGCCAAATGTGTCATTACCTCTGATATTTTATCTGCATAGGGTCTGGCCATTTCCATTTGATTAACAGCTTTCCTCATTTTACTTGCAGCAACCATTTCCATGGCTTTAGTGATTTTTTGAGTATTTTGTATACTCTTAATCTGCGTTCTTATTTCTTGACTACCAGCCACTACCAAACTCCATTTGCTTTAAAATCATCTAGAGTAGACTTCATCTTAGATGCTACATCATCATTATAATCTAGGGATTTATTGATCATATCAAGGAGGTCTTTGTGATTGGACCTCGCAAATTCATGTAATGATTTTTCAAATGACATTACTTTATTTATCTCAACGTCGTCAAAGTAACCCTCATTTGCCGCATAGAGTGATAGCGCCATTTCTGCAACACTTAACGGTGAATATTGATTCTGTTTCATTAGTTCTGTAACTCTCTGACCTCTATCAAGTTGTTTTTTAGTCGCATCATCTAGATCTGATGCAAATTGTGAGAATGCTGCAAGCTCTCTATATTGCGCTAATGCTAATCTAACACCTCCGCCAAGTTTCTTAATGATTTTAGTTTGAGCCGCTCCACCTACACGTGAAACCGATAATCCAGCATTTATAGCTGGTCTTATGCCTGCATTGAATAAATCAGATTCTAGGAATATCTGTCCGTCAGTAATAGATATTACGTTTGTCGGTACAAATGCTGAAACGTCTCCAGCCTGTGTTTCAATGACAGGTAAGGCGGTTAAAGAACCAGTTTTTCCTTTTACTTTACCGTTGGTTAATTCTGACACTGCATCTTCATTAATCCTAGCCGATCTTTCTAATAATCTTGAGTGTAAATAAAACACATCACCTGGATAAGCCTCTCTACCGGGAGGTCTTTTTAATAGTAAAGATACTTGTCTATAAGCCCATGCTTGCTTAGTTAAGTCATCGTAAACTATTAATGCGTCTTCACCGATATCTCTAAAATACTCTCCCATGGCGCAACCAGCATATGGAGCAATGTATTGCATAGCTGCTGAATCTGAAGCAGTAGCCGCAACAATGATAGTGTGTTTTAAAGCATCATGCTCTTCAAGTTTTCGTACCACTTGAGCAACAGATGACGCCTTTTGACCTATAGCAACATATATGCACTTCACACCTGTATCTTTTTGATTGATAATTGCATCAATAGCCACTGCTGTTTTACCAGTTTGTCTATCACCAATAATTAATTCTCTTTGACCTCGTCCAATTGGAACCATCGCGTCTACAGATTTTAATCCAGTTTGAACAGGCTGATCTACAGATTTACGTTCAATAACGCCTGGCGCTATCTTTTCAATAGGCGATGAATCTTTGGCATCGATTGCACCATTATTATCAATTGGTTCACCAAGGGAGTTAACAACTCTGCCTAATAACTCATTACCAACCGGTACTTCAAGAATTCTACCAGTACACTTTACAATATCTCCTTCAGAAATATGTTTGTAGTCACCTAAAATTACCGCTCCTACAGAATCTCTCTCTAAATTAAGAGCCATTCCAAAAGTTTTGTTTGGGAATTCTAACATTTCCCCTTGAAGGGCATCTGTGATGCCATAAACTATTGCAATACCGTCAGAAACAGATACAACGGTCCCTTCGTTGTGAGCAGCAGATTTAATATCATACTCTTTTATCTTAGCTTTAATTATGTCACTTATTTCTGTTGGATTAATTGTCATATGTGTACCTTATAATTAGATGATTAATTGTTGTTTAATTTGGTTAAATCTATTCTGTAGGCTTAAGTCAATAACTTCGTCATTAACTTTAACCTTAATTCCAGCTATTAGTTCAGAATTGACAGTCTGGTCAATCTGAATATCTGATTGATACTTATTTTTGAATAATTCTATTAACGACTGAATTTGATCATCGCTCAATTGATGGGATGACTCAACCTCCACTACTCGCACGTTGTTATGATTAGATTTAAGAACATCAAAAATGGATGAAATTTCTTTCATATAGAACATTCTCTTATTATCTAAGAGAAGATTCATGAAGTTTAGAAAATTATTATCAGGCTTGCTTTTTAAAAAGCCCATCAGTAATTTAACACATGAGCCCTGAGATATTTTAGGATCAGCTAACACCGCCTTGACATCCTTATCTGAAACTACCATTGCGAGAATTTTCAAATTGTCAGACCACTGGTTTATCACATTATCCTCTATAGCTATTTTGAAAGCAGCTTCTCCATATGGTCTTGAATAAGTAAAGTTGTCAGACATATTATTTTAGTTCCTTTAAAGCATCATCAAATATAGCTTTATGTTTTTCTTCATTAATTTCTGCTTTGATGATTTTTTCTGCACACTCAATTGCAATTCTAGAAATATCATTTTTAAGCTGCTCTTTTGCTATATTTACATCTTGAGCTAGCTGTTGATTTGATAAAGAAATAATTTTATCAGCTTCTTTCTTTGAAGTTACTTTAGCATCATCAATCATAAGCCCTGATTGTTGTTGAGCCATTGCTATTACATCTGATGCTTTTTGTTTCGCATCATCAATAATTTTATTATATTCAATATTTGCTTCCTCAATTTTTTTCTCACCAAGCTCAGCAGAAGCTAGGCCTTCAGAGATCTTGTTTGTTCTATCTTCCATTGCTTGAGTCAACGGTTCCCACAAATATGCTTTTATGAACCATACAAAAATAACAAAAGTTATCATTTGTCCAAATAGAGTTGCTGTTATATTCATAATTTAAACCTAATATATATTAATTTATGCACCCAACGCTGCTTTTGCTGCTCCAATAAATGGGTTTGCAAAGACAAAGAACATTGCAAAAGCTAGTACAATGAATGGAAATGATTCCATCAAGCCAGCCGTTATGAACATTTGAATTCTCAATGCTGGTAACATTTCTGGTTGACGAGCAATTCCCTCTATATACTTCATGCAAATTAGTCCCCAGCCAAGTGCTGAGCCAAGTCCTGCTGCTGCTAACATAATAGCAACACCTAAACTAGTAGATGCATATATTTGAGTTATCATTTCCGGTGTTAGTGTATTTTCCATTTTTTACCTCGTGTTTAATGTGATTCTTCTGATGCCAGACTAATATACATTATAGTCAATACCATAAATATAAATGCCTGTAATGTAATTACTAGTATGTGAAATATTGCCCACATACTCCCTGGGATAGGAATTATGTACCATGGTAATATTGCTATTAAAAGAAATACTAATTCCCCAGTAAACATATTTCCAAATAATCTGAGTGCTAGACTTAACGGTTTAGCAATTTCCTCAACCATGGTAAGTACAAAATTAATAGGTGCTAGTGCAATCCCAAAAGGGTGAACTAAGAATGATTTAAAATATCCGCCTGGACCCTTAATCTTTATATTATAGTAAATACAAATTGCAAAAACTGTCAGGGACATTGCAAAAGTAGTGTGCGGATCAGTAGTTGGAACAACTTTAAGGTATTCGATTCCCATCATATGAGCTAGTTTGGGTAGTAGATCAACCGGCACTAGGTCCATTGCATTCATTAAAAAAACCCATAAGAATATTGTCAAACCTAGTGGCCCTACAAGTTTGTTGGGCTTAGGAAATGCTTCCTTCACTAGACCATTTACAAAATCTATTAATGTCTCTAACACATTTTGCATGCCAGTAGGTGCGCCTGCTGTGACATTTCTACCAACCCTATACGCAACAGTCATTACGCCTAGCATGATTAGAATACTGAAGAACATAGTATCTATATTAATTTGCCAAAAACCAGAACCTGCTGTTAATGGTTGTAAATGATGCGATATGTACGCTACTGGATTATCTGTTGCTGGACCTACACCTTGACTCATAATCTATTTTCTCTTTTTTCAGTTCAATAAATGTTCTTAGACTTATAAAATACATATCCTAGTTGCGCTAGAATAAAAGCCACCAATATTTCTATTGCTGCTAGTTTTAAGTAAACAATTCCTACATAGAAACTCACTAAAACTAGAGCAAATCTAGTTACTACGCTTTTCACTAGCACTAATGCGCCTCTAGTCTGTTCTTGCTCTGATGCCGCTTTACCAGCAGCATTTACACTACGAGCTAGGAGTAACGTATTAATAATTGACACTAAACCTCCGTACAAAGACGGAAATAATGTCGTTGAGTTTAAACTCAAAAAAACAAGCGCAACAATTATAGAAATCGAGCCTTGATATATTATTACTCTTAACACTTTCGATGTTCACCATGGAGCAAAAAACCACTTCCTTAATGGCTATCAGTAGTATAGAGGAGTATTTGGCTTAGTTCAATTTATATACAGGGAAAATATGGCTTTTTTGAGAATTATTTGAACTTATTCATAATGCCTTGTAGCTCATCTAAAGACTTATATTTAATTTCAATTTTACCTGATCCATCATTTTTGTGTTGTATCTTAACATCAGCTGCAAGATGTTCAGAAAACTGATTTTCAAGAGAAATTGTGTCTTGTGTTTTCTTTTGAGCTTGACGAGGATTAGAAGATTTTTTGCCTCTGACCAAGGCCTCTACAGCTCGTACAGATAGTCTCTGACTAATCGCCTGACTTATGATTGAATTTTGTGCTGTAGATTCAAGCGAAAGCACAGCTCTAGCATGACCCATTTCTATCGAACCATCAATAAGCTTAGATTTTGTGAAATCAGTCAGATCATTCAATCGCATGATATTAGTGACATGCGACCTAGATTTCCCGGTATATTTTGCAATATCATCATGGCTCATTGAATATTCATTAGACAGTTTAAGAAGAGCTTCTGATTCTTCTATAGAATTTAATTGTTCTCGTTGAACGTTTTCAACGATTGCAATCAACGCAGACTCTTTGTCGTCAACATCCATAACAATGGCATTAATATTTGGCTCCTGGATAGACTGCATAGCTCTCCATCTTCTCTCACCTGCAATCAACTCGAAACCACTTTGAGTTTTTCTAACAAGAATTGGAGATAATTGCCCTCTTTCTTTGATAGATGCAGCCATTGATTCTAGCGCATTATCAAAAAAAACTTGTCTGGGTTGATTTTTATTTCTTGATATTTCATGAACAGGGATCGACTTTATATTTATTGAAGACGATTGATCTACATTATCTTTTTTTGTAAGATTTGATGACAACTCTGGTTTTGCACTAAGCAAAGCCTCTAGTCCTGAACCAAGTGCTTTTCTTTTACTCATAAGCTAAATATAACTCGGTATGCTCAAGAAGTATAGAATACTATCTTTCTTGTTTGATAATTTCACCAACAAGTGATAAATATGAAAGCGCTCCTTTAGAGCCTTTGTCATAATTTATTACAGGCATACCATGACTTGGTGCCTCGGCTAAAGTAATATTTCTTGGTATAATTGTTCTGTATACCTTTTCGTCAAAAAATTTTAATAATTGCGCACTAACATCTGTGGCTAGATTGTTTCTAGGATCAAACATTGTTCTAATAATTCCTTTGATTATAAGATCTTTGTTGCTGCTATTTTTTATTGTATCTATCGTTGTAATTAATTCACTAAGACCCTGTAGTGCAAAAAACTCACACTGTACAGGTATTAAAACACCGGTTGCTGCAGATAATGCATTCACTGTTAAAATATTTAATGATGGCGGGCAATCGATTATTATATAATCATATTCATTGTTGAGCGCACTCAATATGTTTTTTAGAGTATACTCTTTATGCTCTGAACTAATCAGCATAACCTCGGCTTCTGTTAAGTCAGGTGTGGCTGGTAGTAAAGAAAAATCAACATTATCTGGCTGAATAATTGTTTCATCTATGCTTGATCTTACTAACAACAGGTCATTAATACTGGTTGAGGTGCCATGCGGGTCTACACCACAGCCACGAGTAGCATTTGACTGAGGATCAAGATCAACCAGCAAAACTTTTCTTTTGGTTTTAGATAAGCTTGCAGATAAGTTAATACAAGTTGTTGTTTTGCCAACACCGCCTTTCTGATTAACAACTGCAAGAATCTCAGGCATGTTCTATTACCAATAAGTAACGATTAGTATCAAAGTATGGCGTGTCTAATTTCTTCACAGAAAAGCTAGATTGTGAAATATCTACAAATTCCTTAGATATGTCATTCATACATAGCGCAATCGAACCTGTTAGCATATAAATTGGCACCTTATCTTCTATTCTGCTTCTTATCATGCTTATAATGTGTAAAACTTTATCTTCAAAATTAAGCTTTGATATTATTTTATTGCTAAAGTTTTTTATAAGTATGGCGTTTAGACTACTTTCAATGTTCATTTTTTTTGCATCATTTTTTATTATACTAACATTATTTATTCCTAATTTAAGTTTTGCATGCTCTAAAAACCTAATAGCGTTGTCTCGCCTATCTAGCAAAGTAACGTGTGAGTTCGATCTAAAAAATGATATGAGCATGCCTGGTATTCCCGCGCCAGTACCAATATCAAGTAAGTTGCCACTGGGTAAATCTTTCAGCATAGATAGTGAGTCAAATAAGTCTCTTTTTATAAAATATTGTTTGTCCCGTGTAGATAATATGTTATTTTTTTCATGCCATCTAAATAATAACTCTATGTAGCTCTGCAACAATTTTCTAGTAGGGATGGAACAGTCTAACGCTAGTGTTTCTATAACTTCATTTAGATCATTTTGATTATCAGGCATTTTGTTATTAATTTAGTAAGCGATTACACTTAATTGTTTTTCTTTATATAGATTCTTAGGAGGGATATTATCGCAGGAGTAATTCCTGAAATTCTGGATGCTTGTCCTAGGGTCGATGGCATAACTTCAGTTAATTTTTCTTTGGCCTCATTAGACAATCCTTTAATGTTATCAAAAACCATATCCTCT
>Ga0213868_10004561_pt1 | contig 12647 bp, 9 predicted proteins | sample PICome_9_FD_160087 | JGI IMG/M metagenome (GOLD analysis project Ga0213868, IMG submission 160087) | Coastal seawater microbial communities near Pivers Island, North Carolina, United States - PICO127 | ecosystem: Environmental > Aquatic > Marine > Coastal | place: USA: North Carolina | collected...
GCGTTCTTAAGCAAATCGTCAATTAAAAGCGCAATGACTGAATTGCTGCTGGTGCAACTTTTTCTTGTTGACACAATGTCCTCTTGAAGTTGAATCAAAATATCATCACCCCCTTTACTGATTGCTTCAATCAATGATGACAATAATAGCAACGAAAGTATGATGAAGAGCATGCTTCGACTGCAGGTAGAGGAGTGCTTTTCACTTGGGATGAACAGCCGAAGTAGTTTGATGATCAAGACTTTTGGAAATTCCTAATTCATTTCAGCTGACACGACCACTGATTCCAAAAACAGTGCAATTCAAAATTATATTACTGGTCAACTCTAAAAGTGATAAGCATTTGTTTGTATTTCTGAGAGCACCTAAACTTGAACCTTATCATCTTGTCATTGGACTCTGGACTCCCGCTTTCCTACAAGTAAAATATCTACCTACCTGTCGTGGTCAAGGGCTTCAATACATAATAGCAAGAGACAATAATCCATAATCCAGCATCCAGCAAGCAATCGAAGTAATTGTAAATCAAAACCTCAATCACATATCGACAAAACACTATCATGAGCGACAGCTCTGCTGAATCTTCCATTAAAAAGCATAGAAGAAAGCGAAAATCAAGGCATAGAGAAAAGAAATCGAAGATTAAGAAGAAAAGTGACGGGCGCAAACGAAGAAAAAAAGAAAAGTATGATTATTCGTCGTCGGACTCAAGATCGTCCGATGATCGTTCGTTATATGTTCGACGCGAAAAGAAAAAAAGAAAGCGACATCGAAGTGAAGATGGTGCCAAACTTCGGCCGGAAAAAAGTTTGAAAATCAAAAGAGGGGAGGAGAATCCGAGCCCATCCTTGGTAGACAAGGAGGTCAAACTCACATCATTGAAGGAGGACTTATCCACTACTTCAGGTGACATCACTAAGGAACGAAACGATGTTTCGGCCTCCAACCCTTGTAAAAGATCTATGGTACCCATGACGAAAGAAGAGTATGAAAAGCAACAAAACATTGTTAGGGAAGTGTATGATCCACAATCAGGACATTACAGACTAGTGAGAGGAACTGGAGAGATCATTGAACGAATCGTTAGTAGAAATGATCACCAACGTATCAATCAAATAGCAACAAGGAATGATGGTCTCAGTTTTTCTATGAATATCGCAAATGAAGCTTCAAAGAGAAAGCCTTTCTAAGTTGAAAACAGTTTTTGAAAAAGCCAATTAGAACAACGCTATAGCTCAACGATCAAAAACTCTTCTGTATACGAAACCTTTAGATTACAGAGGAGAATGCATAAGCTTCTTTCAATCCATTTATCAATGCACGATCATCTTTTGTGGTTCGGGTATGCAATTTATTGCCTTTGGCCATTGTCGTCGCAAACTCTTGTATCATACTTCGTAGCGCTCTTTTCTTCGTTACATCGAAATAGACTGCATTTAAAATATCGACGCAAGATTTATCAATCAAGAATTCTCCCATGGCTGAAACAATCGAGGGAGAAAAAGGACCATTCATAATATCTATACACCCTCCGACAAAATATCGTACCAATCCAGCGTCTAAAACACCCTCTTTCAGTTTCTTTGTCATGATAGTTATAACATCTGTGGCCATCCCTTTCGATAATATGATGAGCAAGAGGCGAAGGGCTTGCTCTTTGATCGCATTCAATTTTTGATAAGATAACTCTGAATTAGAGTGACTCAGAAACTGCGACGCAACTTGTATTGCCAAGTCGCGAAGAAGAGGATGATACTTTGTTATGATCCTAGATAAACTCAAAAGACCTGGTCCCGTGTAAGGGTAGGCTGCTGACGTGGGAAATTCATTGTTTTTACTCTTTTCGATTGCCCACAAGAGGAAACCTTGAGAGACAGTTACGTTCTTTATACATAGCGCACTTAATTTTGAGCCCACAGATGAACCAACCTCGGTTTCATCATCGGTCACAATGAACTTGACCACGTTTTCTAATTGTTGGCATAATTGACTCCCTAGTAGGATGGTTTTCGCTTGATCGTCCAATTGATCTTTCAAGTCATTGGCATCGTGGTGATCTTCACCATCATATTCATTCGATGAAATCATTTTTACATCTCTCTGTGCAGCTAATGTTGCCATAGCAATAAGTTTGGAACATTTCATTTTCATTTCATTGGTTTTGACTCGACAGCTTGGGACAAAAAGGGATTTTAGTAAATATTCCAAAACAAGTGGTTGGCTGTACAATTTTTCACCAATCAGAACATTATTTTCGACTTCTGATAGGTTTGGGTTCTTGTTGGGATTGTACAACAACTGATTCAGTAAATCTTCATCAAGGTTTGTTCCCATGCAGAACTTTTTCAGCATGTTGACTATACCAGTATCAATGCTATATTTGATACCTTCTGACGTTTCACTTGCTGATAAAGAGTTCGAGAGCCTCAGTTTTCGACGTTGGTTTTGGTAAAGGTCACTTGAAATAACAGCAATATCAGCTCTTCGCTTCTTAGTCAGAGGATTTAAATCAACCATGGAAGGTCTGATCATGTCTCTCTGAACTTCTTCTCGGATCCTTTGCCACTTTTGAATAGCAGAGGTTAAACCCTTGGCTTCAGCTTCGTCAATACTTTTCATCTTTGTCTTCGCACGGCGAATCAATTCATCCAACATTTCCATAACATAAATAAATGTATAACCTGTGCTTGTACTCTGCTTTTTGAGACTATGGACTATAGTTTCGACATTGTCATCCTCCATGTCATCCCCATCCGTGTTATCAGACATCTTCCCCTGATTTACCGATATCTTCCCAATCAAACTCAACTCGCTAATGAGCATACCATGAAACACATTAAAATAATCACTCTGATTGATTCGTTTTGCAATTTCTCTATGATAACCCTTTTTACTAATGGTCTGCAAACAATACGTTAACAATGCGGAATCTTTGTGATCGGATGACAAATCAATAAGCAGTTTCCTCCATTGTGCATGTTCCATCATTTCCTCAAAGAACATACGTTCTTTCCTTGTCAGATTAAGTATTTGCTGTTGCGCAGCATCCGTAAAGTTGATCTTTGCCAATCGTTCCATCTCTTGTGTAATGATATTACGTATAACATCAGCATTGGCCTTTTGTATATCTGTTGCACCCACACGATTCATAGAAGCAGTTGTACTGGACTTGATCCCCGAACCACTACTAACACTGCTACTACTACTCACATCATTTGCATTTTTAAGTTGAAGCAACCAACGAGATAATACTCCACACATGGCAGTTGTCCCTTGATAGGAAGTTACAAGACTCTTCATGATTTCATTTGGATCTTTTTGTTCTACAAGTGTAAACACATGATCTACTGCATTTAATTCAAGTACAGAATCTGGCTGATCCAATGCATTTTGGGCAATTGTCATTGAATCTTGAGGTTCATGTTCCAACACATCTTCTTGTTCTATGGATTGTTCTTCTGCTTCGTTTGTTTGATCTGTTGGTGAATGTTTACGCATTTCAGATTCGCCTTCTTCCTTTACAATTGTCTCTGTCGTCAAAGTAGTATTAGTACTACTCCTAGTAGTAGTAGCAGTGGTATCAACAGTTTGATTCACATCTGGAATACGATCATCATGAATCACTTGTCCTTGTTCATCTTTCGTAATTATATCATCATCCTTTTCATCAAACTCTTCATTTGCACCGTCTTCTATAAACCCATCTGGCATATCCCACTGCGTCACTCCCGTATCATGATTGTAATAATAATCTCGTCCATCATCATCTTGATATCTCGTCCAATTAGAAACACTATCATCAACTGATTTACTACTATCATTCCTAACATCATCGGATGGACCACTTGCATCCTCCATAGGCACAGGTTGTTGTGCAACAACACCCTCAGGAAGATCCCATGTACTTTCCTGTGTCTGATCATTGTAGTAATATGTACGTCCTTCTTCATCTTGATATTCTGTCCATGTTCCACTCATCATCTCTTTCTTTAGTTCATCTCCATCTTCGGGTGCTTTGGTTTCTTCCATGTTGTAAGTATTACTTTGTGTTGGTTACTGTAGGTAGGTTATGTATGTACATTATTGCATCTTGGATCTGGTATTTCGTTGTCCATTATCCGTATCGTTTTAGTACTGGAACTGTACTTACGTACGTATGAATCAATCATGCAGTATGCAGCAAACGTGCACCACAGACCACAGACGACAGCTTTGCACTCACCACTCTTACTCTTTACACGTACCTATTAACACTAGAGAGAAAGAGTGACTTCTTACTCACCACCTCTAACTACAACACACACACACAGACACACATCATGGCACAGTTCATAGAATCCATGGCTCAACAAATTTGGGGAGAAACCAATGCTTCGACATGTTTGGCTCAATTTCCCATCCTTCCATTCGAATGCATTCGACCACTCGTCATCAAAGCCCTCGGTGTATTCGTCATTGTCGCCTCCTGTCTCAATAAAGCACCCCTCTTCATCAACATTCTCAAAAATAAATCTGTAGCTGGTATGTCACCCCAAGCTGTTTATTCGGAGAGTATAATGTATGCCAATGCTGCATTCTATTCGATACGAAGGGGGAATCCATTCACAGCCTATGGTGAAGTCGCTCTCATTACGGCACAGAGTCTCATTGTCGTTTGTATGATGTGGATCTATCGTGAACCCAAAGTTTCCATGAAGGAAAAAACTGCCTATCTTTTGTTCTGGGGTTTGTACATACATGTGGTATTCCACGTCTTGGACAAAGATCAATTGTACATACTCATGAGTTTGAATCTTCCAGTGACTTGTTTTAGTAGAGGGAGTCAAATAGCTGCATTTCTCAAAGCGAAGCATACGGGAACACAATCGATTGTGACTGTCATGATGAATTTCATGGGAAGTATGATACGAGTGGCGACTACCATCAATGAGGTGGGATATGATATGCCCATGTTGACGGGATATGGATTAAGTTTGGCATTGAATGGGACACAAATTGCACTCTTTTTGAAGTTTAAGGAAAATACACAAACGTATTTACAAAGTCTACAAGATAAGAAGAAAAAGAAGAAAAGGGAGTGAGATGATTTAAAACACATGTCTGTAACAAACTTTATTTTGATGTATTCCACGTTGAAGAAATAGCCGTAATCATTGCATCTTGTTTTTGTTTCTTTTTGGTCCAATACAAACTCGATTCGGAACAAGTCTGTGTTTCTATACATTCTCCAAGCTCTTCCATGGGTAAGATATCTGATTTCGATTTCAAGGCTTCTGCAATCATAATGACAACTCCTCTAGATGTACCTTCACTTGTGTCATTGTCCAAAACGACAGGTAAACCACTGCAATCGGCCAACATACTCCTCCAAGTCTCATTGTGTTCCAATGCATTTCCACTTGCGATGATGCATGAATTGTTCCATTCGGATGTACCAGTTTTACATGTCATTTTGATCAAATCTATTATTGCATTGACGCGTAATACGATACCTTCCATAGCCTCTCGGATGATATCCGAAGGATGAGTGTGGAGATTGAAACCAGAAATACAACCCGAGGCTTCGCTTCGATAGCCTGTGCTTCTTTCACCACTTAAAAATGGTACAAAGACCAACTCATCCTGTGAACGATTGTATGACGATGTATGACTATTTGCATGTCTTGCATGTTTATAAGATGTTGAAACACTTTCCAATGCATTCTTCCACTGTTCTTCCTGCTGTAAGTTGAATAGATTTCGCAACCAAGCCATGACTGAACCTCCATCAGTCAAGGCACCACCAACCAATACGGTGGAAGAATTTATTCTATAACAGAATAAACCAAATGGAACGTCAACATCTGATGGCAAGTGATCATCGGTATCATCATGATTGTCATCACAAATGGATAACTTCAAGCAAATCCTAGCTGCTGCAGATGTTCCAATGGTAACTGCAATACGTTCAGGTGTCGTACATTTACTTCCAATATTTGCACAAGCTCCGTCACCAACTGCCAAATGAATGCGAGCATCTTTCGCTTCCGGCCATTTCATCTGATAGGACACTCCCAAGTAAAACTCAGGTGTATTTGAGTCTTCTACTTTTGGCAAGAGAGGTACAACATCTTTCGGTAGTAAACCCATACACATATCATCCCATTTACCTGTTCGATAATTAAGCATGCCCGTCCAACTTGCTTCAGAATAAGACATTGGAATTGATTTCTTTCCTGTCAACCGCGCAATATATAAACTTCCCAAGGTCGAAAACTCCTTTATTGTCTTGAACTCTTCAGGTGATATCGACTCGCTCAAGTTTACCAATTGAGGCAGGGCATATGCACTATGAATAGGTGCACCTGTACGAGAGTATAGCTTTCGTTCCACATCCGGTCCAAGTTGACTTTTAAGCTGACGACAGACATCATTGACTTCCATTCGATTACATGCATAACTTAAAGTCATTTTTTCTCCACAAGGATTTCCATTTATATCTGTAGCGATCAGATTCATTACAAATGTTGTGAGTCCGATGGATATGATTGAAAACGAAGCATTTTGGTAATGCGACCTTAGTTTCTCAACACATTCATTGACGCAGTTATCTATATCATCTAGCAAAGACATTGAATTCGTTTGATGATTTTCTGGATGTAACGATCTTGATAATGAAATATGGCCGTGACCGGGACGAATACAAGATACTTTGCACACGCATTTACAATCGTCAACAGCGGATACTCGACAGTCGCTAGCCTTACTATCCGAATAATACTCGTACGCAGAGCATCGTATGGAACTTGAACCCACATCCAAAGTCAGAATAATTTTAGCGCAGTTGATGGAATTCATGTTGTGCCGTCTGAAATATACTTAAGTAGGTTGAAAGATTGTTCGCCCCGTGAAAACATAAAAAATGAGCCTCAGATCTCTCAGATGTCAAAATGGATATTCACAATTCTATTTCGAACTGTTACGCATGCAATAGCGAACGAGACATAGATAACCTCAGTCTTCAGTGTTTCATGCGCTATGTCTCATTTCCTTCGTCGATCAGAGAATTTCCATCCATTACTAAAAGAAAACAAATCCGTGGAACAATATAAATAAATTTCTAAAGACATTATTTCGTATCCTGACCCTTCGAAACAGTTTTTCTATGAAGTAAATACCTCCAACTTCCAAAAATTCCTATCCAATAATACTCACTATTTGTCACCAAGACATTCACTGTGGCAATTATACAAACACCACCAATACTCTGGAATAAAAACGATTAGCAAATAGAAAAAATAATACAGTGTAGTACGAAATACCACGTAAGGATGCTTACCATAAAAGAAACTTCATAGCCCATTGCTGTGGCTAATTCGGTTCCTACTGATGCCGTTACTCGAGCAATCGTCTGCGAAAACCAATCATTAGCAGGTTTGTCCTGATGGCCGTCGGGAAGATGCTTTCCACGGAGCACGCGCTTAAGTTCCTTCTTCGCATCAAAACTACTTGCAGTCGGGCAAGTTTGCATCCCGTACCAAATTGTTATTGGGATTATTATGGCGTTAAATAAAAACTTGAAAGAAGCCAATATTCTCAAAATGACAATAAGACCGATGGAAACTAAGCCAAGTTTAGCTAATTCAGACGTATCTTCTTCCGAAAGATTCATGCCACTGGTTGAACTTGCATGGTTTGTTTCTTCGTTCCTACGTTTCATTGCTTCTTTTGCTTTTTTTAGGTCCTTATTCATTCTTTCTTTCGATTGCTTCAATTCCTTTTCTTTTGTATTCTTATCCAATCGGATCCGAATTTCTGGTGAAGTACGAGAAACAGAGCCATCGGGTTCAACGAGGACCGTTCCACGCCAGAAACACGATTCTTCTGTATCGCCTATTATTTTTGTGATACCAACAACTGCCTTTGTTCCATGTTCATCATAGGCAATAGCAATAAACCCAGGACCTTTTGTCAAAGGAACATTTCTTCTTCTCAGCATAACAACTCGATCCCCAGAAGATCCAATGTAAAAATCAGTGGACCAACCATCGTACGGTTTCAGAGACCGTAGATGATTAATTGCTCTTTCTGTTTGTTTCAAAATAATTGTACTCATATGCAAAACCTGTTTTATCTAGTACTTATTCGTGTAACAACTCTCAACGAATTACAACTTACAACAAACAACAAACAACATTTGTCACTCGAATTTCACAAAAAAGGTAGAGAAAATGGTTAACTGAAAGATACAAGATATGAAGTATTTGAATTAACTTATTAGAACAATTGTAAAAAAATATCACACAGCCCTATAAGCCCTAACCCTAACCAGTGCATTATAAAAGAAGAATAGTACTTGCACATTCATCAATATTTTCTTTCACCACAGGCAGGATGAATTTTTATTGAGTTATTGATTCATCTTTCTTCTGATTCCAAAATTTCAATTTACAAATTAACTTGGTCCATCAGCTAGTTTAGCTAAATTAGGGTTAGGGTTAGGGTTAGGGTTTAAATTAGGGTTAGGGTTAGGGGATGACGCTTTCATGTTTCATGACAGAATTCTTTGTTTTATTCCAAGAATTGAAAAGAATCATCTGATAGAACTTCAATATTAGTCACTCTTGATGAAATATTTTGGATTATGTCTGAAGATATTGAACATCAGAAGATAATCGAGGACAAGAAAGAAGATGAATCCGACATTCCGACCGGCGTAGCGGCGGTCTCATCCTCTGAAGAGCATCCGCAACCTGTCAACAGAGGGAAAGTGATAATCACTACGATCAACATTACAAGGGATATTCTTTCTGGAATAATGCGCTTCCTGGCGTCCATTTTCTTTATATCTGCTTCGGTTCACTTTCACTATGACATGTGGGACAAGGTTAATATTCAGAATACAGGTAATCGCCAGGGGGGGCTCTTCATGACTGGTTTTGCTTTGTTTGGAATAGCTTTGGCTTTAGAATTTCCAAAGAACTATCAGACTCAGGGTCCGTCTTTGACTTCTGTTCTCGTATCCATGTTATCTGTGTTGCTGCTCTTTATTGCAAGTATGCTCATTGTCATACCATCAGTTAATGACCGGGATGCTTTTGCTGGAGTATTCATTGTAGGATCTTTGATGCTTGGTATCAGTCAGAGTGTAGAACTCGGCATATATCTTCGTCGAGAGGACGGTGAGGGTATTAGCAATCTTAGAGTCACCTCTATGGCACTTTCAGTTCTTGGTTCCTTCTTTTTCTTTCTCGCAGGTGTTTTCTTCACTGAAGAAGTTGTGACAGATGCCTACTACTTTTATAAAGCCATTGAACGCCATACAGCTTTATTTGTAGTTGGTAGCATTGCGTATTTGCTTCATGCTATTTGTTACTTGATTGGTGCGTCCAAGTAAGTGATGGTAGTTTGCACGAAAATGGGATGGGAGAAAGATAGACAAACCATATAGAATTTACAAAAAGACTTTTAAGTGTGGTTACTATAATTGATATTTTTCGATTAAAACCGATTATGGGGATTGTATTTGATGCAGCTAAGTGATAGCAAGAGTGAAGACATTCCAAAAGAACAGTCTTCGGCACACCGTGGCAACGGATTGACTGATTTTAGACTTCTTTGCCTGTTACTGGTCAGCAATAAACTCATAAATTCTACAGAGTGCATCCATTTATTCGTTTTCTATTTGAAAGAAAGGGTCATTGATAATCGATTCCATTGACTGAGGCCTATTCTCAGGGAAAGGTTGTAAGCATTTTTCCAATAATTCAGCGGCTAGAAGACCAGATGTTTTTAGTGCCGCAGCTACAATCTTTTCTAAGGCAACTGTATCATAATGATACAGTCTCCTAAGATGAGCGTCTTCGGGTCTCTCAAAATTAGGTAAAAGTACCATTGACTGACCAAGTAAGAGTTGAGCCATGATCAGACCAAAACTGAAAATATCCCAAGTGGGATGTGCGCGTACTTCCTCGGGAGCAAATTCTGGAGTAGGACCATCGTATTCCGTCAAAGTCTCATAATTAACTTCTTTTGTCTTACTGAACGTCTCATCGAAAGATACAGATTTGATTTGATCTTGCGATGCTGATAGATCAAGATCACATCCTACTACACTTTCGGGTGGTGCACCCATTCTTAAGTCACCACTCATAAATTCTCCGATTCGAGTTGCTTTACGCATATCTAAAAGCTTCCAGTTATTACTACCTACAAACTTTGCGATAGTAGATGGTTCCACCGATCCATGCACGTAACCGGACGAGTGAAAGTAATTCAAAACATGCGCAAGACGTTTGAGAAGATTCCAGCTTTTTCTGATCCATTGCGCGTTTTTGCGTTTTCTAAATCGAGACGTATCGAAAACCTGTTTCAGAAAAGTGAAGAACGATGGCAGTGTTATTAAAGTGAATCACAAGCACAGTTGTGCATACATTTAAAAGTTGCGAGTCTTACATCTTGTAATGTCAATAGTGGTTTCTCGAAACTTAAGCATAGTAAGTCTCCATTGCAACCTATAGACTTGGCATCAAAAATATGCACATTATACAACCGCTGCGAGTACAAAACAGAAAAATTGAATTGTCTTCTCGCATCCATTTCTTTGATTAGTTCTTTGTACGATTTAGCCTTTTTGTTCTTCAAACAGCAGTATAAAATTACCTCTCTGTGTGGGTGGGAAAAATTAACAGATTGGGATGATGCTTTAGTACTGTTGACACGTTCCATATCCATAATTGCATCGCTGACCTGAGCTTGTGGATTCGATTCTTTGCTAGCGAATTCTTCCCATGCAATACGATCTCCCCAGTCAAGCGCACACATCTTCATTACGCTTTCTGATGTCACAACTCGATAGTTCGTAAGAATTTCATATCGCTCACCAAACACTAGATTTCTTTTAAATATATCACGAACTTTTGCATGTGAGCTTTCAAATAGATTTCCGAATCCGTTAGGATCAGTCTCTTGTGATAAAGCAACAATTTCGTTGATATTGGCTTCGCTCTTTAAAATTTCATTGATAATACTGCTGTACTCTGAATGTTCTGTACACATCTTCCACCATGAGTATCCATGAGTTCGAAGAAATACATCTTTGATCTCCTTTTGATTTCTTCCTCTGAAATGAAGAGGCATATCCGCAAGTAGAAGAATCTTCATGATGGCATCAGGCATACCCATTTTGGCCGCATAAATAACTGGCATAGTTCCATTGGGAAGAACTCTTTTGATTGATCGAGAGGCTGTCTTTGCAAGAAAATGGACAGATTCAATGTCTAGAACATCAGCTGTGATGGAAATTTGGAACGCATCTGAACCGTTTTCATCGTGCTGGTAAAATATGTGCTCTCCGCATATGTTCATGAAACTTTCCAATACTTGCAAAGGTGCTTTAGTTTTAACAGCGACATGCAGGGGGCTGTTACCTATGAAATACCATGAGAAAGAATTCGAATACCATGATTTACATTGTCAAAATTACAAACTTACCATTTGAATCTAGATCATCAACAGGAAAATCAAATTCCTCATAATGTTTAAGCAATAGCTCGACGATAGATGGGGACGCCTTATCACCATAACAAGACAAGTGAAGAGGAAATCCTCCAAGATTATTGCGTATACCCATAGCATTCGGATTTGCATCGATCAATAGCTTAACTATGGCATCGTTTCTGAAAAATTAAATGTAAGTCTTGATTTGTTTCTTAATCGACAACGATCAAAAGACAAAAGAAAATAAATTTAACTTACCCAAGTCCATTCCACACAGCAACATGCAAAGGAGAATCTCCGTCCTTATTCACGATAACAGATCCTTCTTTCCATTCGGCGAGCAAGGCCCTCACCAACTCTTCACTTCGACCGATTGAAACAGCATAGTGAAGTGGAATACATCCATTTTTATCTACCTGTTGAAGTGCGTCCTTGTCTTTGACCAGCTGACTTAGTAATTTAGATGGTATACTGGAATTAATCCCAGAAATCACATGAATTAAGTTTTTGTTTTCATGTTTGGAATCCTGAAACGTAATCAAGCTAGGTACTGTCTCGATTTCATTAATGACGATGTCCCACTTCCTTGACTTGATGACATTCATACAGGAATGATATCGATGACGCAACTCTTTTTCAGATAACTTTATCTCAATTTTCTGCTCTTCTTCAGATGATTCTCGAACGCCTTCAAAAGAAGAAGTTGATGGCTTGATCTCTCTGTCATCAGCTGGAGTAGAGAGGAAAAAGTTGCACATGGATAAAAGACTCTCAAAGTAACTCGGTTCATTGGGCTCATAGTAATTGGCATCATTGGAACTCTTTAGAGCTTTGGAATGTCCTGACACATTTCTGGCTCTCCAAGATTTCTGATCATAGTAACCACCTCGATGAAATTTGGAAACCTGTCGACCATGGGCATCATTGTCAGAATTCTTCATCTGACCTTGATTTTTTTCTTTCTGTGTCACAGGAAAGGAATTGTTCGTCCTAATTGTAGTGAAATCGTCGTCAATTAACTCGTTGGATCTTTTCTGATCAAGCGATTCCTTTTCCGGAATTCCTTTCCGGATCTTTAGACGGAAAGATGTGTTTGGGTTCGTGTTCATTTCTCTCCTATCCATTGGAATTTCTTCATCATCGTCCGAGAAGCTGAATGATGCCTCTGG
>Ga0213868_10004562_pt1 | contig 12645 bp, 9 predicted proteins | sample PICome_9_FD_160087 | JGI IMG/M metagenome (GOLD analysis project Ga0213868, IMG submission 160087) | Coastal seawater microbial communities near Pivers Island, North Carolina, United States - PICO127 | ecosystem: Environmental > Aquatic > Marine > Coastal | place: USA: North Carolina | collected...
AAGATTGATTATCCACTGCAAAGGAAATTCCAAAAGGTGACAGCAATAACCAGGAAACAAATGAGCCATCTTCTAAAAAACAGCGGTTCTTTTCGAGGCGTAAAGACACGAATGACAAAAAATGAAGGCTCCAGAAAGTGATTGTTGACGTATTAGGAATTTCTTGATAAGAACTACATGCAAGAACATTATTTTTATATATTTAAAAAGTGTAAACTAAGTAATTGATATCTGATTTTATAAGAATATAAATGACTTTGGACGGTCGTTCTTACAAAAGTACTTCCCGCAGTCGATTTTTGGTTTTGTGAGGTTCTCACTCGGCCTTTTTGATGGTAATTGACCGATGAACAGAAAACAAGAGTAAAGACTAAAGACTACCGACTTACGACAGAGAGAAAGGCGAAAGCAAACCTGACATCAAACACCAAGTAAACCATCAACGAATTCAAACGCTGTATATACAGTCGGAGAGTCAGTAGAAATATGACTTCTAATAGCGAGTTTGAGCCTTTCTTAGAGAATTTTCCCCTACCTCAACCAAGCGGAGGAATGATCAGGAGGAGAGAAGAGTCAAAAGCCGATGAAGTAAGTTTGCATTTTCGGAACGTTTAGAACGTACTTACATTCCTCAAAATCATTCTAATAGTTATTTTATCGTTATCGTTAAGTTCCCGGAGAGTTACACATATGCATCCTCTCCCTTAACAGCACCTGAGATGGAGAAACAGCCTCTCAAATCTCAAACGTTTGGCGGACTGGGCCCAGTATATGGCGATGACATCGGAGACGGATCAAAGTTCAAAGCCCAAAATATTCACACCAAACTTATGCTTTGTTTGAGAAATTGTGGATGCTCAAATCATGCGATGATATCAAATGAAGGACCAAATGGTGATTTTTATCGTGACGATTTCAATGACCAACCGCATGGATGCTCTATTGGAACATCTGAAGAAGATGGGATTTGGATGAATCGTAGCGATGGAGCTGGGTGTGTCATGGCAGGAATGGTCTGGTTTTTGTTCATTTACAGCGCAATTACAGTCACATTCCTTGCAGAGACAGGTGGAATCCATGGTAGCTTCTCTATGATATATGTCACTCTTACCGCACTGGCTTTGGCTTCACACGCAAAGACACAGCTGACAGATCCTGGGACAGTTACCTCATCAGCGCAACCCATTGAAGCGCATCGAAAAATGGACCCCAATGCACCATTTACAATGTGCAGTCAGTGCCAGAGTTATAAACCACCGTTCTCTCATCATTGTCGTATCTGTAACAGATGTATAAGTCGAATGGATCATCATTGTCCATGGATGAATAATTGCATTGGAGCAACAAATCTGAAGCATTTCATATTGTTCCTTGTTTACACGTGGTTGACGAATGCGATGGCACTGATGCTATTGGGATATAATTATTTCTTTTGCGTAACTGAAGATTGTACATTCACAACTCTACTTGTACAGCTTGCTCGAATCATGACTATATTGAGTACAGGATCATTGCTGTTCACTAGTAGTATGATAATGAATGTGATATATGGAGTAATGACTGGTATTGGTACTATCGACCGACTTAAGAAGAAAGCCATGGATACTATGCTTCTAAGTGAAGAAGAACCTATTGCCCTAAAGGATGTTTTTGGAATAGCAGGCTATCACACGTGGTTTATTCCAGTTGATCCTGTTTTCGAAGATTTTGATAGAGTTGTTGGATTTTCAACCCCTCAAAGACTATTGCGGGAGGAAATGAAAGACAAGGGCTACAGTAACTCCCATAGCGGTGCTAGTGTTGCAACTACGAACTCTTACGCAGTGTAAACACAAAAGAAAGATTATAAATATTGATATACCTTTTTGTTTTGTTTTCATATAAGTAATGCTCACTATTTATATGTTTCAATGTTCCTCACCATCATCGATATAATCTTCAGGAAGTCTTGCTTCATTGTTCAAAATATCTTCGCTCACCAATCCCCAAACAGGAACATTTCCAATTGAAAGCTCATTAAACAGTTTTGTTCGACTCGGCAACCCAGTGCTAACATCTGGATCGATAAACATCTTCAACTCGACAACACAAGCACATTCAACAACAGTGCCGCCACATGCATTCACGAGTTGAATTGCACTGGAGAGCGTCCCTCCGGTTGCAACCAAATCATCAATTATAAGTACACGATCTCCTTGTTTGATTCTATCCTTCTGAACAGTGAGCCCACTACGACTTCCATATTCCGTTTTGTACTCAGGACTTTTCATAGTATTTGGCATTTTCCCTTCTTTCCTCATCATGATGAATGGTTTCTTTAGTGCTAGAGCAATAGGAGGTCCTAAAATAAATCCTCTCGCATCAAGTCTGATATGGCGAAAAGACAGATGTGGCTTCAGTTATTGCATTTTAAAAACTTGATATCAAAAAACACAATAGAAATGTTAAAAATATCTTACCCTGCGACAGCATCAATGCCGATTTCTTCGTACCTGTTGACAAATATATCAACAATCTTTTGGAATATCTCGGGATTTGCAAGAAACCCACCAATATCGTAGAAACGAGGGATCCCCTGAGATGAAATCAAAAATAAAAAAAATGGTTATATAAAGTGATTTGTGCATGCGTTGCAAGAAGGCAGCAAAAACGACTTAAAGTTAACAGAACTACCAGCAGAACCTACCTTAAAAGGGAACCATGGTAAAAACTGAGCGATTTCCATCGCTTCTGGACCATCTTGTTCGTACTTCTTGCTCATATTTCAAAAAATATCTAATGTGAACTTCTTTTCTATGCAAGTATGCGAGCAAATATACACAAAATACGTGGCAAATATGGCTAATGCCCATACTCGTATATCCGATAGCCGATACGTGTACTAACCTGGATACTTATTCTTGCCTTCGCAAAATCACGTGTCTGCGTAGCTCTCGTCGTAGCTCGTACTCGTAGCTCGTAGCTCACACAGATGACTCAGCATTTTTATTTCATCGATTATGAAACACATTCGCTCTATCTCATTTGCGTTTTCCACCATCATGAGATTGATTTTGTTATTAGGGACAGTTTTATCTGCCTCTGCTTTTGTCACGAATATACAACGACAAACGCGCTTTTCTATTCGCTTGAATTCAATTTCCACCAATACAAATCCATTTTCTTCATTATTTGACTTTTTCAAACCATCATCGTTGGAAACTTTCGACAATGACGAACAAAAACTAAAATCCAAGAAAGTGATTCAGGATTACATTAATCAATTGAATGACAGAGTTGATCCTCAATTCCTTGGACGATATTTTACCGAAGACGCTAGGATGGTTGATACTGCCTTTTACAATCCGATTGAGGGTAAAGAAGCTATAATTCGTCATTTTTATTTGAATCAAGGATCCTCACCGCTAGCAACACTGTCGAAAGATTCCAAAGATATGATTGTAGTTGATAACATAGCAGCTCTGGAAGGAAAAGTGAGCGTTCTTTACCATCTCGAGGACGAGAATAATGGTGAAAAGATTCAAGACTCCGATAGTATTAGTTTCTACACTTTGGAAAACAACTTAATTTCTTCAGTTTATGATTTCGTTGAGCCAGAATCCCCAAAACCGGGAGATTCTGGGCTAAAATTGTTAAGAATTGTTTCCAAGCTCATAGGACGTCAAACGGACCAACGCAACAATACTGTAGCAATGGTGGACTCAACTAGCACCAATCCGGAATTCAAAGCTGTGGAAAAGTATTTTGACGCATGGAATCGACGAGATATGAAAGCAGCCATCACATGCTTCAGCGAGGATGTGAAACTTCGCGATACGCAGTATACATCGGCATTTGGGAATAAATCTGAATTAGAAAAGCATTTACTCAACGTGGCAGATTGCCTCCCTGGATCCTTTGAATTTGTCATCGATGACATTGCAGACGATGGTGAAAATATTGGAGTTCGATGGCACGTTGAAAGTAACCAGAAAGAATTAGCTTTCACCCGTGGGTGCTCATTTTATACACTTGATCGAAGCACTGGTTTAATCAAGACTGGAATCGAAATTCCTGAAAGAGCACCTCCAAAACCGAAGCCAGGACCTGTTAAGACAATCATGGGCAAGTTTGCCGCCGAGCCAATCCGCTATATCCCAGCTACTATGTGGTTAGCTTACATGTATATAGTATTCTTCTCGGATGGCATTCTTCCAGGGGCAAATGCGTTAAGTCTTGAGCAGCGAACGTGGGAAGAGGTTAGAGATCTATCCATCAATTTTTTCTTGGTTTCACCTATCTTAAACCTCCCATTCGCTCCTACAGTCCATCCTATGCTAGAGGGCGTTTTTAACCTACTTCTGGCTTGGGCGGCAATGTTTGCAGGATTTTTATCCGATGAACGCAAAATCAAACCCAACGTTTTCGATTTCGGTCCAGCTGTCATTGGAATGCAATTTCTTACTTCTGCGTTCTTATTACCCTATTTATTCTTGAGGACGTCAGAGAAAAATGAGGAGGGCATAGGAATTGTGTACAAAGAAGATATATCTGGAACCGTTCAACCAGTGATAGCCGAATGGAAACCGCTTGGTCTGTTTTTAGGCTCTGTAGGAACAGGATCTATATTTTGGGCTTTTATGGGTAGACCAGAGTTTGGAGAATTCAGTGAGCGTTACAGTACTTTCATGGATCTTCTGAGCATTGATCGCGTTGGTAGTTCATTCTTAGTTGATTTGGCTATATTCGCTCTATTCCAAGGATGGTTTATTGACGACGACCTTCTCCGAAGGGGTGTACAGAAACAGGAAATGCTCGTTCTACGCAACACTGCCAAATTCATACCATTTTTCGGACTCGCTGCTTACTTGACGCTCCGACCTGAATTACCGACTAGGAAAGATGATTGAAATTAAACAAATGCTTTTTTACTTAGATATCATATTTTATGAATGTGTCTAATTTTTCAAGGTTATTTGGTCTTTATGACACCACTGCATTGACATGAGATGGGCCACATGTCCTTTATGAAGAATCGCTGTGATTCTAATACATCTGCATCATGAAATACGGATTGGATCTCTTTCTCTGTATTTCTATGTAAATGGCAATTGTGTGCCACAGCTTGCTGCAAAGGGTCAAGGGTCCTCTGTTGCCATTCAAAAAAGACTCTATTCTTTTCTGTATCTTTCTCAAGATCGACTGCGACATGTTCCACATACCCAAATGTCCCACCCGTTGATTTGAGCATTCGCTTAATCTCTTGAAGACTTTTCGCTTGATCCGTTACACTACATAATACAAGTGAGCATGTAATTACATCAAAGAATCCATTCGGATATGACAAGCCTTGAACTACATCACCTTTTTCGGCAGTAAGTTCAACATCTGGATTCGATACTGATATTTTTTCTCTAGCCCGAGCTATTGATTCTTCCGACGGTGGATCAATATCAACCCCATACAAATGAACATTTCTATTACAATCTTGAAAAGCATCGTTGTATATTCCCCTCATGATGGTTCTGCAGTCCGGTCCTATTCCGACTTCTAAAACTCGAAAAGGTTTGTCACTTGGAGTCTCCTTTGCCGCCTCTACGATTGCTCGTCGAAAAACCGCTGACACTATATCTTCATGTTCCATCGGATACACTCCTTCTCCACGAGTAATTTGTTTGATAGCGGACGAAGCAAGTTTGACATAACCGACCGCTCCTATGGCACCGACTATCAACCCACCAAAATCTCTCCTGCTTACTTCTTCATTTTCATTCGAACCATTTGAGTACAGCAAAGTGATCTTTCGTTGAACACAGATGGATGTGAAGCCATAGCATAGATGAAATACAGACAGAAACAGAAGGGGTCTCATGAAATCAACTGTTCGCTCCTGAACTCTGGAGTCTGAAAATGACGAAAAAACACGCCAAAGGAAAACGATTTTTAAAAGGGGAGTTAAACGGCCAAGATAGTATGTCAAAGTACACGCACACACACACGCGCGGGAACCATTCAAATTTATCTTTTCCAAATTCCATACGACGATGGTGGTATGTGGTATGGTGTTCAACGTCCAACGATCCTCTCGTTCTATTCATTCAAATCATCGCATCTTTTTGTTAAAAAAAAATTGTTTTTGCGAGTTTCAGCATGTATCCAAAGGCTGTTAATGTGCTTGCTTTGACTCTTAACGTCTTATCTATGGCAGAAGCCTCGTTGTCCAAACGTTCCGCTTTCGTAGTTTCCTCCGTAAGAAATATCTCAACTCTGAGATCCAGTAGCAGTAGAAGTAGTAGCGTAGATCAAAATGAGACAGAAACATCTCCAGACAATCTTCAAATAGACTCTATGAAGTCACCTTGGTCTTACCATAATCAAGAAGTTGCAAAAAGCAAGGGAACAGGTATTAACAAATCTAGGTTTAGACAACACGTAAATCCATTAGCTCGAATATATCAAATGCAGACAGAGTTGAACGATGAATGGCCGAATGATGGCACATTTACTGATCCTTCCTTACCTCTTTTTGTAGATATTGGCTGTGGCAAGGGTGGCTTTTTGTTGGATCTTGCTCAGAAGAATAAGGACGAGAATGACAAGTCGACAAACTACCTAGGGCTTGAAATTAGGCCATCAGTCGCTCTGTATGCCAAAGAAAGGGTCGCAAAGCATAACCTTACTGGTTCCCTGGACTTTATTGGATGCAATGTAAATGTGGATTTAGACAGGATATTTCAAAAGTATCAAAGGTTTGGAGGTGAAATCACCTTAGTTTCCATCCAATTTCCCGACCCACACTTCAAAAAGCAACACCAGAAGCGTCGTGTAGTGACTCCAGAATTAGTTCAGACTCTGGCTGCGCACATGAATGAAGGGTCACAAGTTTTCATCCAAAGCGATATCAAAGATGTCTTAGATAATATGAGGGAGACAATCCGGGAATGTGGAAGTTTGTGGTTCATTGATCAAATTGAAAACATGAATGAATATATTGAAGAGAATCCAGTTGGCGTTGCAACAGAGCGAGAAGTAAGCGTTTTGAACCAAAATTTACCAGTTTACAGAACATTATTTCGACGCACAGGGGTACCTTTTAGCAAGAATGATTTTTAAATTTATAATTATCTATGATTTACTTTTCTTTGGTTTTGGTGTTGGTCTTGGCGTTGGTTGTGATGTTGGATTTTTCGTTGGTTTTGGTGCTGGCGTTGGTTTCGGCGTAGGTTTTGGTACTGGTTTTGGCGTTGGCCTTGGTGTTGGCCTTGGTGTTGGCCTTGGCGTTGGCCTTGGTGTTGGTCTTGGTGTTGGTCTTGGTGTTGGTATCGGACTCGGTTGTGTTGTTGGATTTGAACTAGGCGATGATGATGATGGACTTGCAGTAGCAATCAACGCTTCTCCATAACATACCGTGCAACAATTGCAGTTTAGATAACAGTCTGTCGTAAATTCTTCAAAAGGGGAATATTGACAAATCGAAGATGAAACTCCACTAAAATGATTTGAATGGTATTTTTGACGCTGTAGTGTCCAATCCCCAACATTTGGTATCAATCCGGAAAGGTTATTCTCATGAACAAGGAATTCTTTCAAAAATGTCAACCCGGTATGACTGGGCAATGTACCCATCAGTTTGTTGTTATTAAGATGGATGTACGTAATTCCAGAATTCAAACTAGTTAGTGTACTTGGAATTGTTCCAGTGAGCTGATTAAAACCGGCTTGAAACATCTGCATATCTGTCTGATGAAAAGGCGGTAAGGTTCCTGATAGTAAGTTATGATTCAAATTCAACCAAATTCGCGGTATCGTAACAAAAGAAGGTGGAATTGTACCAGATAGTTGGTTACTTTGTAAAAACAACATCTCGAGGTTTTGCAAATCTCCGATTGAGCTCGGAAGACTTCCTGTCAGTTTGTTCTTATATAGATGTAGACTCTGTAGATTCACCCCAAATTGTGAAGGGATAGTTCCAGTGATATCATTATTTCCAATTTCAAGGACTTTTAAATTCACCATAAGCTCAATATTACTAGGTATAGACCCGGAAAGTTTGTTTCCATTCAATTTGATGTCAGTCATTTCTGATGTCATTTTGGGTATTGTCCCAACAAAACGGTTCCCCCATAACGAAATCTTCCTTAGATTAAGCATTCCATCAAGATTTGGTATTTCACCATCTAAGTTGCAATTGGACAGAGATAGCTCTGCAAGGTTTGACATCATTGTTATATTCTGAGGTATAGTTCCAGCGATCCAATCATTCAATTTGTGATTCAAACCTGGAAAAGATGGGTAGAAGTCATTCTCAGACGGCTCTCCATAAAGTCGCTTATCACTGTGAGGGAACATTTCTGTCAATGACGAGACATCACTCCCCATTCTTAAAATTCGAATTCGTTGCATAGCGGTTTCTTCTAGTAGATCAGATCTAAAAAGATCACCAGATAATGCAGTATTCATTACGTCAATCTCCTGTAGCGTGGGAATACCAAAGAATCCCGCTGGTAAAGTTCCCGTCAGTTCAGGTGAATCTCTAAACGTAAATACTTCCAATTTGTCGAGCTTCGTCATTTCGTAAGGAATCACAGCCGACACATCTTGGAGGTTATACACTTTCAACTCTTTGATGTATCCATTATTATCACATTTTATTTCCCATTTTTCTAATGTGATTCCTTGAGTAGAACAGTGCCCCGAATTTGGTGCGATGATATTTGAGTGATAAAAGCTTCCTGAAAAGGAATCATTAGAGAAATAAAATAAAGCGAGAACATATCTCTCAATAGCGATGCCAACAGAATCGTTGCAGATATCAATATAATTATCATCGACTGACAACCATCGTACTGTATTCTCTTGAGATACAGTAAGGTCCATATCACTATCTACGCTACTTGTGCGACGAGCCACTTCTTCCCAAAACAGGCGTCGAGCACTGTATGATGAACAGTCTTTTAAAGTTGGGGTTTCGCTATGATCATTTGACGGGAATACGGATGGGACGCTAGAGGGGCTTGATGAATCGTTATAAAGACTTGTCACAAGATGAGTCGGAACTGTGGTAGGACTAGGACTGAAAGTAGATGGAATGTTGGAACTAGGCACGGTCGTCAGCGCAATACCTTCTTGACTTGGAATGCTACTTGGCTCTACACTTGAAACCACCCCAGAGCTTTTCGTTGGATTTTGTGTGGGTTTTAATGAAGACACCTCAATCAAATCAACTGTGGGCGTGATACTAGAAGCTACTGATGGCTCTTGGGATCCTTTTGATGATGGAAAGCTTGATATTATTTCGGCTTTTGAAGTGGGAGATTGGCTCTTTACATTTGATACTATTTGAGTCGGGGCAATCGAAGGATAGCTTGAGATGGATTCGGTTGGCGAAAAAGACGGAATGATGGTTCCCATAGTTGGATCCCACGATGGGGTTTTTGACGGCTCGAAAGATAAAGGAACCGACGGACTCGACGAAGAAATGATTGGCTCTGTAGGTACCGGTGATGGGACTCTAGAAGGGGACACGGATCCAACATCATTTGTAGGACTTTGGCTGGGAAATATGCTTGTCAAGTTCACAAATCTATTTTCATCAGATTGCATTGTTAAATTGGCACTTCCCTCTGTACCTCCTGAAATGGCTATTAATCCTGCGATAAGTAATACTAAGAAGAAGAATATCACTCCAATGATCAAACGGCCATAGCGGGGACGAACTTTGAACCTACTTAATTCTTGCAGCGCACGAGTACTCAAACTGCTTCTCCTTCGTTCAAAAGCATTCCTTTTGATCGTTTCAATAGTGACTTCGCTTGCACGATTTTCGCAAGATGATAGACGTCTTATTTCATGACTAGGAAACCGTTTTTCATCTCCGTCAAATGAAGAGAAGGAACTCCTTAGAGAACCTCGAATGGATGATACAATAGAATCTGCAACACTCCGCCTCAATTTTATGCTCGGAACTTCAAAACTATTACGTTTGGATTCAATTGAATTCTGTGAACTTCTTCTCCTTTGACTATTCACAAATCGTCCCATCTGTGATCTGGGACTTCTTTGTTGAGTAAAGCCATTTATATACTGGCTCCTATGAATTTGATGAAGAGATGACTTTCGACGTTCTCTCATTGTGCACAAAAATAAAGTTAAATAAGTGTCACGAGAAAGTTATTGGAACGATTGAAAAAATACCAGCAATCTTATTTTTAAAATCATTCGCTGGTCACTTATTTACATAGCCAAAAGGAGGCTCATTAAGAGTTGTTTCGCTAATCGTGGTTGAGTCGATTTTTCGCCATTCAGTTCTGACGCAGACTCACGTTCAGTTGCTTTTGCAATAACACTAAGCAAACTTGGATGTCTTGCCATGTACTTGCGATTTGAAATCTCGGTTGCAAGTCTTTCTATTGAAATGACAGCTGAATCTCGAGTTTCTTTCTGGTCAACTCCATCAAGGTTTGCTGCAGATACTAGTGACTTCAAAATGACCTTGTTGCACATAGCTTTTCTATTTTTAGTATCATTGGTCAAATGCATGATTGCTCTGATTATGTTGTCTTTATCTTTCATATTGTAGAACTCGCTAAAATATATATCAGCTAAGGCGTCGAGTATGCCCGGAATACGAGCCATCTCTTGTCGTCTTGATGCATCTCTTGCTTTTAATCTGAACACTGCTGGAATTCCTGTCGAATTCTTCCCACCAGAGGCACGAACTAAAGCAATCATTGCATTTTCAAAATATTGTGAACAAATAGGAGAACTTGATATGATTTTTGATAGAGCAAGGCATGATCTCTTTTGCACATCTTCATTAGTATCTTGAACAGCAGCTTTTGCCACCACATCAAGTAATCCGGTGTGACCTTCCATTAACTCTGCAGTTTCTTCACACGCTAAGTTAGTGATCGCCCCTGCTGCTCGTCGTCTACTCTTATCATTTTTATCACTGCTGAGCGCCTTTTTCAAAGCCTCGATGATAACTCCATCAGAAAATTGGACCAATCTCACCCTATTACTTTTGGAGAATGCCAGATTTTGAATGGCAGTAACAGCATATTCCCTAGCTTCATCAGTTTCATCAGCTACTACAAGTTTGACTAAAGTGGCCAAGAGGCGGTCGTGGTTTGCCATATCCTCCTGAGTTTTTGAAGATGACGCCAAATCCATCAATGATGCAGCGGCGTATTCTCTTGCAGAAGAAGAAGTATCCATTGCAGCAACTTTCAAAATAGAGTCAAGAAATCCAGGATGCTTACTCATCCAAACTTTATTGTCCTCCCAATTGCACAAATTAGCAATAATTCTCATTCTAAGAATGCGCGCTTCCTCACTTAGAGCAGACGATGAAACTCTTACTAGTGTATCCAGCATGCCGTTGTGATCTGCCAATGGCTTTCGGAGTTCTTGAACTCTACTAAAGTATAGTAAAACCTTAGATACGTTCAATATAGAAACCTCTGCATTGCTAAACTTTGAACTTTCGCATTTCTCAATAACTTTCAATAACAGAGGTAAAATAGAGGATCCAATCTCATGATAGTTCATACGGACAGACTCGGTTGAGGCCCTAAATACCATTTCGAGAGCGGCACAGATCATGCGTATCTCATCTTCATTTTCAGTCATGGAAAGAACGAAGCATAAAACATTAGAGCACCCATGCTTCAATTCTATATTGTGCGTTTCCGTATCCCAATGATCAAATTCAGCACACGCATTAGTTATGGCCGCAATTCTTCGTTCTGGTTGAATCGACTTGTTCAGCTCTGAATGCGAAAGTTGAGAAAAAATGATTAGAAATTACTTGATTGAAGAGATAAAATTTCCATACAAATTTGCACATCTCACCTTCTATGATATTCCTGACTTTTGAACTTATTTTCTCAGAATCTCGCATACTGGTAGTTGGATTCTCAATAAGTTTAGGAACTCCATCGAAACCGCTGTGGCTCGTCGAGCGACTGAATTGGGACAGATAACCACTCTCATAACTCGCTGATGCATTGATAGACCCATGTTTCCGACTCGAAAATGAAACTATACTTCCGGCATCTGACTGCCTTGAAGTTAAGGACCTGGTTGTCTTGGTTTTGAACTGCTGTCGAGACATCATGTTGTTGTGCTGAATCTGGAAGTTATTATCGCGGCTTCTTGATCGCATCTTTCTTGCTGAACCTGTTGTTTTGATAGATTTATTACTTTGAAGCTGGTTTCGTCCTCTAGGAATAGATACGACACTTCGCGCCGTCATGCTTTTAGACACCTCTTCTTCATTAGAGATTCTCTGAGACCATCCTGTTCCAGGAGATCTTACCACTTGCATCATCTCTTTACTGCTATTCTAATTTTACCTCTTTTAACTTTGAGGCAGATTTGCTGGTACCTATCAGGCTTAGCAGAGCACCGCAAAATTCAAAATGGTTATGTTTCATTCCGTTGACCGTCCTCGGTTCCGTGAATAAATAAATCGTGAAAAGTGTCAACTTTTTTCGATCGCCAAAATGGACACTACCAAGTGGACAAGGTTATTGCGGTCCGGAGGACCGCAAGTAGATTCGCGCATTTTTGCGATTGAGGGAGCTAAAAAACTCGAAAAAGCCCAAAATTGAAAGTTTTTCGTGCATTTTTAGTCCGCCTTCTGGTGGATTGTGGAGCTAGTCT
>Ga0213868_10004563_pt1 | contig 12644 bp, 11 predicted proteins | sample PICome_9_FD_160087 | JGI IMG/M metagenome (GOLD analysis project Ga0213868, IMG submission 160087) | Coastal seawater microbial communities near Pivers Island, North Carolina, United States - PICO127 | ecosystem: Environmental > Aquatic > Marine > Coastal | place: USA: North Carolina...
GAATCAATCTTTCCGTGTTTCGCGCGCGGTCTGAAAAAGGGCTGAACATTCATAATAAGCCTCCGTCCGTGGTAAAAACTTTTTGTATGTTGTTTCATTTGTTCAAGCAGTCTTCAATCCAAAGCAGTGTTACCACTGCATACCTATATTGTTGAGAGGTTTACATGAAATATTTTATGAAACTATTGATAATTTGGTAATCAATCGGCTCAATTTCAATCATCCTTTTTGTATTTTTTGTGTTGGACCGGTTTTAGACATTTATTGGCTAATGACTCATTCAACCAGCAGACGACGACCGCGTCCCATTTCATCTCACTTTAATTACAGCTATGATGACAGTAAGGTAAGTAGATGCAATTCAAGATGTCCGATATTGGTTTGCTTCCGTCCATTTGGATCCGAAAAGGATGGATGGGAGGCGGACAGATCGACTCACTCTATCGTGCGGGAATTGACGTCGAAAACGCCTTTTCTAACGTTTCTTTACTTTTCCAGTCTGTGCCAATGATTCATACAACGACGTCTTCCTCCTACTCGTATGGAACAATTCCTATTATTCAAACGGAAACAGCAGGACTAATCAGTCGACGAAGAAATTCTATGGAATTTATCAAAAAGTACTCGCGTCTATCTTCTGTCGTGTTTTGTGTAGTCATTGTATTTTTTGGTACTACGCGTCACACTCAGGACAAAGCTACAACATCTTCTCCAGAAAATGCATACGGGTCATCCAGGGGACGGCAGTCTTCCAAATTGAAAGAACATGAAGACCATCATATATTGAATAAAATGAGAGAAGAGTTTAATGTTTGGGTCAAAGAGCATGGTCGCGAGTACGCTGAAGAAGAGAAAGATAGACGTTTTCACATATGGACACAAAATCATTTAAGGTGAGTGGCTCGAATTCTAGAAACTATATAGGCTGATTTATGAACTACAATTTTGATTCTAACACATTTTGTGTGTATAGAACACAAGAAAAGAATAGTCGACATGGTCCTTGTAAGATGACTGGTGGTGCTGTATTTGGGTCGAATCACTTCAAAGATCTAAGTCCTGAGGAATTCCAAGCCAAATACCTTACAGGCTATACAGGGCCTCATGCAGACAATCTTTCCCAGCACGCCAAAAGACTCCGTTCGGATCAAACTCGTAAGGAAAATATTTTCACTGCTACAAAGAAAGCTTTCACTGACGAAGCTATCTCATCTGATGGTCTACATGATCCAACCAAATTACACGAGACGATTCAACGTCATGAAACTGTACACAAACGATACCTAGAACATGCTCAAGAAGCTCGAGTTCTAAGTCAAACTTACTATGATAGCTATCAATATCAGAACTATAAATCGTGTCAGTGTTCTCGACATTTGAAGACATATGTTAATCATGGTGAATTAAAGAAATCTTGTGGTTATAAAAAGACATATTACGATAAAAACAAAAATTACGGTGGTGGCTGTAACAGGTATAAGCTTGAGACTCCATCTGACCTTGTTACTTCGAATAAGTATGTACAAAAATCAAATGACTGTGAATGGTACGAAGTTAGTTGTTGGCTAGGACGACTGTTTGCGCCTATTTATGGATCTGGGGCTGAACATTACTACAAACGAAATTACAATTATCCTTCGTCTCTTGACTGGAGAAAGATTGGCGCCATAACATCGGTCCACAATCAAGGAAGCTGTGGTGCTTGTTGGGCTATTACAGCAGTTGAGACTATTGAATCTGCTCATTATATTGCGACAGGAAATTTAGTTGACCTTTCTGAATCTGAGGTAATTATATGCGAGGACTCTTGTGAAATGTGTAATGGAGGCTGGCCTCAAAATGCGTATGAGTATGCCATGAAGAATAACGGCCTTCCACCAGAATCTGCAAAAAGTTATGATGGTGATCTTCTCATGACAATGACGCTGGTTCGTGAAGGCGAATCAGATGAGCTAACCGAATCTGAAATGGAAAACATTCACAATTCTGTTTGTCCGTCTGACACTACTTCCAATACTAGCAGGTTTGGAAAGGTGACCGGCTATGCATATGCCACTGATCGTTGCGTATGTTACACTGATGGAGCTGGTTGTGATTGTGATGAACAGAATGAGATCCTTGCAGTAATGAATGTCGCGTCATATGGTCCTGCAACAGTCTGTCTTGATGCTAGCACGTGGCAAGATTACATCGGAGGTGTTATTACATCTGACTCTGGGTGTAGCTCATCTTTCTTGGATATGAATCATTGTGTGCAAGCTGTCGGTTATGCTTTCACAGAAGTTAGTGATCTGAATGAAAGCCAAGAATCCAACACGGAAGATACAAAGAAACTGCAGGGATACTGGATCATCAGAAATCAATGGTCTTCTTCGTGGGGAATGAATGGTTATGCATACGTCGCCATGGGAAATAACACATGTGGCGTTTTGAATGATATGACGCAGGTCTTCATGGATTGATTAGAACATAGGAAATATAGATAGATATGTGTGTGTGTTTTTTTTAGTAAAAAGTTTTATTATCATGGTTCTATATCGCATGAATCTTGTTTTTTTTTGTTATTTAGGAAAATGAGAGGACAAAGTTTTTCCTTGAAAATTTCATGTTTTTCAACTCTATTTTCCACTTTTCCACTTCGGGTCGATTCACTTCATATCATGTCCTCAACGTATTATGACATCCTTGGAGTTGAGAAAAGTGCTGATCAACCTACTATTCGGAAGGCCTATCTGAAATTATCACTGAAATACCATCCTGATAAGAATCCTAACAATCTTGAGGAGGCGAAAAATAAGTTCATTGAAATCGGAGAAGCCTATGAAGTACTTTCAGATCCAATCAAACGGTCTAAATATGACGAAGAACTTCGGTATGGAACTCAAAATTTCTCAAGTCCGGGTTATGAAAAACCGCATAAGAGTTACGAAACGTATCGTGAGGCATTTGATGACCATGTTGCACATATGACTGAGGAGGAATTTCGAGCAGCCGTCGGAGTTGCATCTCTCGTTGGAAGTGTTGTAGGCTCTCTAATTGGATCAGCTTTAGGAAGAAAACTTGGCGGTAAAAGCACAATAGGTAATGCAATCTTTCAAACTGCCGGTTCTCTTCTTGGGAGTTCAGTAGGTTCGGATGCAGGAGTAGACTTGTTTCGAAATATTCATAGTCAAAGTCAGGAGAGACTTACCTATGAAGAGAGGAAAAGAATTGCGATTGCACGTGGTGAGCCCATTCCAGAACCCCCCAAAGCTGGTTGGGGAGATTTAGCGCAGTCATTTAAACAGACTGCTTCACAGATGACGAACAAAGCCAAGAGCGGAGCGCAGGATACAGCCGCCAAAGGAAAAACTTTATTCAATGTCGTTAAAGCTGTTCAGAAGGCATCAACACACTCTGACTCTAAGAATACTCCAATCAACAAATGACACTGATTCATACATTAGACGCTAATTTAACTTCTATAGTGCCCGTTTTGGAATCAAGTTTCGTGACATGGACCCTAACTCGCTCACCGCCTTTCAGTGTTCCGTGGACTCCTTTACATGTCACTCTAAGCCCGATGCCGGATATGATTACTTGATTATTTACCCCAGCAGTCAAAGCGGTTATGACCCGTTGTCTCCCAGCATCTAATGATGCAAAATGAGATTCTAGTCTTCTTAATGCTTTCTTCCTTTCTGCCGCGTTATTATCTAGATTTGAGGTATTATTTAGTGCTGATCGAGATGAACGATGGTTTGCAATTTTATTTACTGCTTCAGTGGCAATCTTATTTACAGCTAGACATTCACTTTTGGTCATTGGTGGGTCCCCATAGTTGCATAGAACGGAGAGGGCTTGTCGCTGTATCATTCCATCGATATATCTACGAAGTGGTGCTGAACCCACCCTTCCTCCTCTCTCCTCCTCTCCACTTCCAGAAACTCGTGGAATTGGTGCATTTGCCTTCTTCATCATGAAGGATAGAGTAGTACCGTAAAGATCTAAGGTATAATCTACAAGTTTGTGGCCTCTGGTCCTTTGAAACGATCCCTTTGCTCCGTCATCTCTTGACGAATCTATGCTAATTGTTTGCTTTGCAATCATTTCTTTGACGTTGAGGCGTTTTTCTCTTTGCTGAGCAGCTACATTACTACGCAGCTGTGTATTCTTCCACTTTGTTACAGACTTTTCGATGACTCTCAATAACATTTGAATTTGCCTTGCTCTTGTTGAGTGAGAATCATCAAAACTGTTCAACAAATCTGTAGCTTCCTCAAATGAAAGAGCAATTGGTTGCTGAATTAATGTTCTCTCTAATCCTGAATCGATTATCTTTCCTGTGTTCTCGTCGATGTACGCCCAAATAGACAAACAACGGTTGACAGAATCTGCGACGCCATCTTTTTGTTTTATGTCAAGTGCGAGAGCCTCCAAAGCTACTGGTGGTATCAAATGTAATGGACCCAATGGTAAATCGTACCTACTAGAGCCCCTACTTTCCGCTGTCTTACGTAGCACAGTAAAATCTACTGATGTAGAGTTTTGAGTAACATATAAATCGGATACATCTGCGATATGTACTAAAATTTCCCATTTTGAACCACGAACAACTTTTCTTCCTGTTGACGATCGCAGTCTCATTCCTATGGCATCGTCTCTAAACGATGCCCTTTTGGCGTCTATGCATAATGCAGGTAATTGGGTGAGATCAACTCTGCCTTCTATCTGACTTGGGTGTACCCTTTTTTGCTGCACTATGTTGTACAAATCTTGTCTTCGTTTCTTCTCATAATTCCGAAGTGATGCAGCACAATCTAATACATTTGATGGGAATGGAGTATAAGAAAATTTCGAATTCATTTCAGACTGACTTGTAGAAGACCACACGCCAACTTTGACAAGGGCTTGTTGCGCTCCTTCAGGGGTTAAAGGAAGCTCCATAGATCGAAGTGTCTCTCGAACGTCTAACTCAAGATCTTGTAGATCTCTTTCAACCTTTAGTTCCTCTCCTAATGCAAAGCACTCGAGACGATACATGATTCGTTCATCGGCAGCAGTAAATTTTTTTGTGCTCGTCTCAATCCCGTTTTTTACTGAGTGTTGAACAAATTTCTTTGCCTCCGTAAGAACTTTCACAGATTTATCAACAGCAAGCCAACCACCATTTAGAAGATTCAAACGTGATGGTGCTGAGTCACCATTCTGATCCGTTGAATATGATGCTGATATGAATATGCAAGGACTGCGTTTGAATCTCCCACCCTGTTCTGCGTCTATTGCAAGGAGTTTAGCTCCAGATAGTAGCTTTGTTGTCATATGGTGATTACTTATTGAGTCCTGAAACAAAGCCTTCGCTGTAATGAATGAGTCAATCAGTTTTGATTTGTTTTCACAATGGCCAGCCTTAATTGATTTTCGTAAAACCTGATCTATATGTTCTTTGTTCTGGCTCGATGCGTTGGAGGAAATTTTTTGAATATCTTTTTTGCTCAAAGCGCTTGTTCCACGTCCATTGATTCGGTCTTTATATAATGATTTCATAATTTGTTCACCGGTGTTGACCGGAAAATCTTGTTGCAAAGTAATAACAGCCTTTGCTAATTGCTGAGACAGAAACGTAGCATAATCCTTAAGGCTGACCTCTTGAATAGAAAAATTCCAAATTGTTGTAAGCTGCCCCACATCCACAGTGATACTCTTTTCTTCTATAACAGAATCTGATTGGTAGTCACTTGATGCGTCTATTAAAAGTACTTTTAGTAAGGGTGCTATTTTGATGGCGGCTTCAGATTTTCCTGATACGATAGAATTAGGCGATTTTAGGCCATTGATAATGCACAGTTGGAAGTTTCCAGATTCATAAAGTTCCCCCACCATAGGTAAGTCGGTTGTCGCGATTGATAATAATCGTTTTCCTACATCTGCATTGTTGATTGTGTGTACAATTTCATCGTAATCTTGTGTAGCCGTGAAAAGTACATTATGGGCTTTTGAAGATCTGAGTGTTGCTTTTCGAAATCTATTCGATGTAAGATAGGAATTCACGCAATCATAATGATAAAATATATTGATAAGTAGCAAACATATTGTAAATGACGATAGTCTCTCCACCATGGTAAAAGGGTATTTTGCTACAGAAACACATGTGTGGAAATGAGAAATGAGAAATGTGGTTCGACTTTAGACCAGAGCGCAAAAATTCCGCGAATCAAACTACCCAAGTTTTCACCGACCGCTGACCCCACACTTACCTTTTACTCACGTCGAAGTTTTCTAAAGTGGAGCTTTTCATCTCATCAGCCTATCTTTGCATCAATACATCACACGGCAACCATGGCTACCGACGACAAAAAGAATTGCATGAGAGACATTAAGGTTGACAAACTCATCCTTAACTGCTGTGTAGGAGAGTCTGGTGATCGTCTCACCCGTGCCGCTCGTGTTTTGGAGCAGCTTACTGGACAACAACCCGTTTTCTCCAAGGCCAGATACACCCTTCGTTCCTTCGGAATTCGTCGTAACGAAAAGATCTCCTGTCACGTAACTGTACGCGGAGAAAAGGCTCTGGAGATTTTGGAGCGTGGTCTTAAGGTAAAGGAGTACGAGCTTCTTCAAGGAAACTTTTCTGATACCGGAAACTTTGGATTTGGTATCAATGAGCACATTGATCTTGGAATCAAGTATGATCCTACCACTGGTATTTATGGAATGGACTTCTTTGTTTGCTTGACCAGGCCTGGAGCAAGAGTTGCTAAAAGAAAGGTAAGACAGAGCCGTGTTGGATTTAACCACAAGGTTACCAAGGAGGATGCTATCAAATGGTTCCAGGATAAGTTCGAGGGAGTCGTTCTCGCCAAGGCCCTATAAATAAAATAAGATCAAAAGAAAACTTCTCGATATAATTATATTTATTCATTAGATTGAATTTATACCTTAGGACGACGGATGCAACGCCATAAATCCGAAAAAGAAACTCTGATGTAGAAATACAGACCAGAGATCGATCCGTCTTGCCACTCGAAGGAAACATATTCCTCTTATTCATATGCAATAGGTCCAGTTGAAAGATCGTTACTCTCTTTGTGTGTGTGTTTCTTTCTCTGATTTCAGCATATTTACTTACGAGTTCACTCCAAAAACTTTGATCTTGTCGACTTGGGGTTTCCTGTTTTCCATTCTTGACACTTTCACTTTTCACTTTTCACTGTGGAGTTAACTCGGCATCGTATTTAAAAATGAATGATAGCAGTTCATCACTGTTCTTTCGAGGTTTAGATCATGCTACAAGTCGTGTGACATGCACAACTTTCACTGGGGTGCTTGTTGGTCTTTGCTTTGGGACATACAAAGGTCTTCCCTTAGGACCCACAACCATTTCAATGGCATCATCGTTCGCCTTGGTTTCAACGGCGTGTTTTATCCCTGAACGAATATGCTATTTGTCTTCTTTCAATATCAAACCATTTGGAAGTGAAGAAGAAGAATCCAGGCGGCTTTACATGTCACACTGTGTCGGAGGAGGAGTTGGGGGTGCTGTCTCAGGATCTCTTTTCAGAGGAAAACCATTGGCTGGTGTTTTCTTGCTAACCCCATTGATGATTGGAGTTGCTTATGGAGAATTAAGGCTACAAGAATACAAACGAGTGCGACTCGAAGAAATAACGAGGTCTTGAATTGTTCTGTTCGGCTCATATGCTAAAACCTCAGACGAATGTGTATGAACAAAGTCGAGTTAGTCTTCATTTCAGAAAGCTCTGCTATGCACATCAACTATCAAGAACCTAAGAGACTTGAAATTCAGTGTCAACTGTCCAAAAGGCATTACTTAGTAGTGAAGATGTCTGATTTTGTAATGCGTTTGGATTCGGCACTCTTGACTTTTGGAACAAGGCTTTGAGAATGTGATACAGAAAACTGACGTATTACATATTATAGACTTCAACCGGTTTCCTTATCATCAAGATTCTCATCATCATCGATATCGCTAGCGGTTTCTTCAAAACTGATATTACTTATTATTTCATCGCACATGTCCACACACTTGACGAACGTTATAACTTCTAATAGATTATAGTTGGTTTGTATGAACCTTTTGTAGTCAATCAACAGTTCTGGATTTTGTCTCGTGACAATGTTTGTTATTTGACAAGAGCTATTATTATTTGAGGAATCACTTGTGTCAGAATTAGAATCATACCCGAAATCTGACCTACTCCATCTTCTTATGTATTTTAACTTCGAATGCGCTTGGTCAATACTGGTGGCGTTTTCAACACAGATTGATGTTGTTGCATTCTCATTCGCTTCGAACGGTTTCGAATTAGGTTTATCAGCTGTTATCATAATGTAAAAAGCATGAGAATCTAATGTTTAAGAATATGTAGAGTCTGATATTCATCAATCGATGTGAGAAATTCAGCTTCATTTCTCGTTTTTGTCTGCATAAAGATTCAACTACGTGTTCCAGGGAATCATTCCCAGTCTCGGAGAAGATGAGCTTCAGTTTATCAAGACGCTAAAATTCTAACAACAAAAAGACACTACAGATATTTTATCGATCAAACTACTTTCTTTCAATGTTATAAGTATCTAGCTACTTTTCGTTTGCATCAAACTTTTCATCAGTAAAGAAGTTTTCTGCAGTCAAGCTCATTTGGGATGGGTTAAAATCTATCCTCTCGAATACTGCCATGTATTTATTGCTACCAGCTCTTTCAACTTTCTTCCCTTCTTCAGTTTCACTGTACATAGCTTTTACACATGGGTCGTTGTCCATTTCTTCCTTCGTCAATGCTCGGAATAAAGGATGATTAGTGCAGTGTTTTACATGCCAGTTATGAAGCTCTTCAACGTCAGTTATAGTATAGAGTCTTCCAATCTTTGGCTTGAGAAAGTACGCGTATTCTGACAATAATCGTTCCGAGACAATACGCCTTGGATGGTTCTTTTTCTTAAAATGAGGATCAGGGAAACAGAAAAAGATTTTTTCCAAACTGGATTTCTGAAACAAATTTGGCATGTATTTCATAGTGTTTGAGCGCAAGACTGAACAGTTTTGGTATTGCCCTGGATGCTCTTTACGACTTGCAACTATTCGTAATCTGACATATTCAGTAACTTTTGCACGAATTTCGAGACCTAGAATTGTCTTGGTTGGCAACAGTGTCGCCAAAGCAATTGTCAGTCCACCAAATCCACACCCGATATCTAATACTTCAGGGCGTAATCCATCTGATCCCTTGTTCTTAAACTCAGGATAGTGTGTACTCCAGTCCATTTTGTCAGGGTGAAAAGGATAGTCAAAATGATCATTATGCGATAATGGATTGCAATGAGCTCTTGACCTGTAGAACTTTTTTTGTGGCATTTCTCCTTCAGGAGTGATCGTTGGTCTATCCTCGGGCGTCAGAGGGCGCTTCTTTTCACTGTGTTCTGTGCTCATGTCTATAGTATTTCTCCTGTGATTGGGGTGAAGTGTTCAGAAAATGGATTTATACTTGTAACATTCCTGTTGTAGTTACTATCGGGATAAGTGTGTGATCATTCATGTTTTGGGATTTTTTCGATATTTTGGATGGTCTGGTTTTGTCGAAATGTACTAACATTCGCGTATTTTAAGATTTTGTTGTCAGCAGACTTGTCTCAAAACAAGTAGCTTTTACAGCTTACAACCATCAACCATCATAAAACTCAATACGGTGATGAAGTTTCTTAACGCCATTTCTATCACGCTTCTCGCGTGTCCATACTTGACTTTTGCACTGTCCTCACCGAGACAATCCGGTGTTGATAGAAGAAACGCTCTCTTAGGAGCAGGAATGGGTGCTGCTTCTTTTCTGTTCCCATCAGAGAACGCCATGGCAAAAGAATCAGGTCCGGCAGCTTTTGTTGGAACATATTCAGATCCTATCAATCATCCTGGAGGAAAACGAACAATCAAATTAATTGACGGTAAAATTGGTGATTATCAGCTTGCAGAAGTTATCGGTGGAGGTGGTGTTGGAGAGCCGAAAAATTACGTATTGCCAGCTTGCGTGATTGGAGACCGTACCATTGTCATTGATTTTTCCCCAAAAGGTGGACCACGGGATTTCGTTGGAGTCCTAGATGGAAATGATATCAAGTTCTTGAAGGATGGAAACCGCTGGCCAAGGCTATAAATAATGGAGCAAAACTTAAAATGTTTGATATGAAAGTGCTTTGACATCTTTCAATCATCCGTATTGTGGCTCTTTAATTTTCTTGTAATTTAGTAGGTTTGATCTTTATGGATTCTTTGAATAGAAGTTGGGTCTGTGGATGGATCGATGTATGACAGTGTTCCCTTTCTGCAATTGCTTCCAGTTTCAGAGCACGCAAAATTATGCTCGGTCCAAGTTCCAGGTATCGCCCACGCCACTGATGATTCAATACCTAGTGAGTTATGACCAGTTTCCAATCTTAAAAATCCCATCTCTCCCCAATATTGACCCCAGCTATTCCTAATTATCCAATATTCTGTGCCATTACTGTCTACACTCCAACCTACGATTGATACAATATGGTTCACCAGCTTATGTAGAATATTTCGGTCAATTATAACACCTCCAGCGTAATCAACCAATGGGATAGCATTGATTCCAGCAGCTACTGGGCCCCTGGCATATATTTCAGCTTTAATTTTATACACCTTATCGCTTTCAAAAAGACCGTAAGATCCGTATTCAGATACTGTAGCGTTAGGGAAACTGTCGATCTCAGAACAAGAACCCCCCATACCAGCAAACGTATCACAAGTTCGACAGGTATTATACCTAGAGCATGTAGTATCGACGTTAGAACAGAAACCTTCACTGCTTTCAGCACTACATGCTATGTAGGGCATACAGGTATCGTATGGAACAAAACCAGTTGATTTAATGAATTCATATACCCCTGTTGCAGAACCACCATGGCAAGAACCAGCAATATCACCCCCACAGTTAAGAACATATTGAATTGATAAGCCGATATCAACGCCTAAACCATCCCTGGCAATTTTGATTCGATCGGATAGAGCTGATAATGCGCCATGAGCCCAACAACTTCCACAATACTGAGGAATGTGTTGATTTTTCATGGCAGTAAGATAACTTTTCCCATCAACGTCGGCCCAGGAAAATGATGTTGGAAGATCTTGTTCGCGAATGTACTCATATGGAAGTGGTGAAGAGTAATCATTTGTTTTTGTATGACCTGCCATAATCTAAAGTTCGACGAAAAGCATCAGTTTTGACACATGACTTGTACAATGATCTGTCGATCCATCAAGCCATTTTTAAGAATACACCTACCTTAAACTCATCATGTGCAAATGCACATCCTAAGAAGAAAAGAAAATGAAGGGGTAAAAATGTTGTATTGATCTTGAACATATTCTTGTTTTCCTATGTTCTGATATTTGTGCTGTGATTGTTCTGATTTCTGATTTCATTGTCGAATATCAATCAGTTTTCATATTTCTAATGCTCAGTAGTCTAATAAACAAATACTCGACTGACTCGAGACCGACCACCTACGCTTTCTGTGTAAATTGTCCACTTTCTTAGCATCTTGATTGATTCTTAGAATTTCAACATATTTGATAATAATGACAACAGTTAAAGAGTTAATAGTATTCATAGTGTGCTTGTTCATTCACAAAAGTGTGGAGGCCTTTTCAGGTAGTAAGGTTTTTCATCGCAATCAACAAGTCCCATCATCTTGTCTATTTGCATCCCTCTCGGAGTCGTCTATTTTAGACGATTTTGAGCTATCCTCGGAATTCAACAGATGGCGTTTCCTGAAAGATTTGTTGGAGGAAGACGAAACGGTACTAGGTGTTCATGTGAATCATCTCCTTTATGTTGTGTTGAAATCATTTTACGACAATCCTCGACCGCTGAAACTTGAGGATGGCAAGACTAATCCTTCTCCAACATTAACACCTGAACAAAGAGACATCTTAGATAAAAAATTATTTCAATACAAGGATGAACTAGGTATAATAGAAGTTTTTGTCGATGGTGGTATGAAAGGGAATAAAGAAGTATTAGAAGCGTTGGAGTATTTTCAACCCAATGAGATTGAAGATGAGGACGCATTTAGATCTGCCTGGGATATTGTTGTAGTGCTATATGGAGTTGAAGCAACGAAACAAGCGCAACGGAGTAATGATCCTTCTTTCTACGTTCGATCATCTGTCGTTAGGTTGCTTTTGCATTTTGATTTCCTGGTATCAGGTATTTGAAACTAATTTTGAAGTAGAAAATAATATAGACTAGTTTTAGAAGCTTAAACGTTTTATTTTTCACGGGCATTTGACCATCCCCAAATGATTGTCTCTTCAGGGTACATGGATTCTTTAAAGCTTTCTCTTTCGAACATTACATCCATAAACGCCTTGATTCTAGGAAACTGAGCTTGTATGTCAATCGCATTATTCTTGAATCCTTTCAAACCAGTGGATAAATGATATAACTTAGGAGTGAGAGAACAATCTAAAAGTGCCAAAAATTCTCCATCTCCAACAAGGAATGGTCCTTTAACGTCCTCCCTTCCAAGGTGTTTCTCAATCTTTCCTAACGACTCTTCAAGTAGTTCCCTTAACTTTACATCCTCATCATCTCCATCGGGTACATGTTTTAAATACTTTGCAACTC
>Ga0213868_10004564_pt1 | contig 12644 bp, 6 predicted proteins | sample PICome_9_FD_160087 | JGI IMG/M metagenome (GOLD analysis project Ga0213868, IMG submission 160087) | Coastal seawater microbial communities near Pivers Island, North Carolina, United States - PICO127 | ecosystem: Environmental > Aquatic > Marine > Coastal | place: USA: North Carolina | collected...
TGAGAAGAAGCCGGTGGTGGAGATTAGGCGGGCCGATACCAGGCAAGATGATGATTCAGAGGATGTTTTGCTGGCCTTCAGGACGGTGGAGTTTCGAGACCTTGACGAGGACAAGCCAAGGCGAGTTGAATCTCGGCTTTTGCGATGGCTAGGGGTCGGCCTCGTCGTTGTGAGCACTATTGGACTTGCAGCCATCGCTGTTAGGCCAGTCGATGGCATTCAAGGCGACATCGTTCATGGAATCTCAAAACTCAAGGAGGAACCGGCTCCCGACGGTTATCGTGAGCTTCGGGCGGTGATTAATGAAGCGGAGGAGGCGTTGCGGGACTTTTACAGGTCAGCAAGCGTTTCGGATATCCTGCTTCGGATCAGAGCTCCCAGCCAACTTCAGGGCTCTGTTCAAAAGTTTTATAGGGACCACCCGCCGGCTTCTCGCGAGATAGAATTCATGGGAGCGACCGAGCGGGTTCATCGTGATCACGGCACGTTTATCCTCTCTGTCGTCAAACTGCCTGAGGCTGTTGAAGGGCGCCAAGTGGCCGTGGAGATGTCCGAAGAAGGGCCCAAGGTGGATTGGGAGCTCGCCGTCAATTATCAGAAGCGTCAGTGGCTCATGCTACCGCGCTCGCCCCTCGCCATGGCTCCTCGAGCGTTCAGGGTCGAGGCTTCTGCCTCTGACTACTATAATCATGGATTCGAGGAGTCGGAATGGCGATCCTACCGGCTTACTGCGCCAGGAGCTTCAAATCCCGTTTATGCCTACGCACCCAGGAGAAGTAGATTAGGGGAGCTCCTGCAGCAGTCAATCACCTCAAGTTATCCTCACCCAGCGCAATTGGTCATCTCTCTCGCAAACTCTGTGCAAGTGGACGAGATCCCACAGATGAGGGTTTTTGGTGTCCAACACGCTAGCTGGCTTCTTCCACCCTCGGCGCTACCGGTTCAAGCAGTTGAGGTTAATAAACAATTAACTTTAATTGATAATTTATGAACTTTATTGTAAGTAAGCTTCAGCAACTTAAGTATCATGAATATATCTCGACTCTCTCTCGGAATTCTCTGGTTTCTCGCAAGTTCTAGTTTTTCCGCGATGATCACGATTGATTCAGTGACGCGAACAGTAACCACGGCCGTTACTGGCGGGGCAGCGGATTTTGTGTCCACCAATTCAAGTGGGACCCAGGACATCGAGGCTGCGACCACGGACGGAGTCGACAGTGGGTTGGCGTCTGCACGCCAAAATACCTTCTTATCGGGTGGGGCTACTTTGAATTTCTTCGCCGATGAAGACATCGTAGTGCAAGGCAGCAGAGGCTTTGGATTCGCTCCGGTAAATGTTGTTGCCGATTCTTTGGTCGACGTCACGTTCACCATTCCTACTGAGGTTGGGGCTGCAGCATTTGCATTGGAAGGGTTTTACACTATCGTGGGTGGCGAGGCGGACGGGACTCCTAGCGTTGCATGGAACTTTGCGGCCATCGGGGAGACGACTATTGGGGGAGCAGTTCTGGGTGGAACGTTTTCCAGTGGTGAAGCCACTTCCGGTATTTCGGAGCCCATCGAGGCCAGCGGTCTACTTTGGCCGGGAACCTATAACCTGAGCCTTGCTGCTAGGATGGGTAACAACGGCGTGGGTACGGGATCATACACATCATCCGGAGCCTTCGGAGCCGCAGCTTTTCAAGACATGCGATTGACGGTGACACCTCTGTCGCCTGTGCCAGAGCCGTCATCAGTTCTCTTGCTTGGTCTGAGTGTGGCGCTCGTGCTTCGTCGGCGTAGGTAAGGTTGTTGTTTGCTTCAAAAGCTCATGAACCTCGCATGCACTGATAGAAGCGCGGTCGGTGGGTGCTGCCGGGCCTAACAAGATCGGCCAGTCCAAGGGGTCTTCAGGGCAGCGACCGTGAGAGCCCTTTACGAGTGTGGCATCTAGCGGAATCAAATCCATGAGCATACGAAAGCCGAGTTTCTTTTGAATGAGCTTTCGGGCAATGGTGACTTTTGGGAGCTTTTTGCGGGGATCGAGAAAGAGTTCTACAGGGTCGTAGCCCGGTTTACGATGGATATCAACACAGCGAGCGAAGTCTGGGGCACGTGCGTCTTCTTGCCAGTAGTAGTAGGTAAACCAGCTCTTGCTATCGGATATCAGGACGATGTCGCCGGCCCGGGGGTGATCTAACCCAGCTGCTGCGCGGGATTCCCCCCACAGAACACTTTCTACACCTTCGATCTGCGCACAACTCTGAAGCACCCGTTCGAGATCCTCCGAATCTCTTACGTAAACGTGGGCTACCTGGTGATCAGCTACGGCAAAGGCCTGGCTGGCCCCAGCATCCAAGATTTCCAAACCCATCTCGTCTTTGATCGTGAGCCATCCTTGGTCTCGAAAGATGCGATTGATATGGATTGGCTGATCTACCGGCGTAATGCCGTATTCTGAAAGAAGCGTGACTTCGATTTCGCGAGACTCTAGGAAAGTGACAAGCGATTCGACCAACTGATCGATCTCTCGAAGATCGTCGCCAACCTTTGACAGATCTGGTCCGAACCGCTGAAAGCTGTAATCGAGGTGCGGGAGATAGAGGAGTGATAGATCGGGCTGGTGTTTCTCTTCTACCCAACGGCAAGAATCCGCGATCCATTGAGAGCAGGGCAGGCCTGCTCCAGGCCCCCAGAAGGTGTGAAATGGAAATGAACCGAGAGCTTCCTTGATCTCTTCCCTCATCTCCATGGGGTGGGTGTAGATATCGAATACCTTCCGCCCATCTGCCGGATACATCGGGCGTGGCGTTATCGTGAATTCGGCCGAACTGTACATGTTGTACCACCAGAACAGCTTGGCGGTGACAAAATCTGGTCGTTCTGCTCGGATGGATTCCCAGAGCTTGTTTCCGCTGACGAGATGGTTGGATTGTTTCCAGAATTGCACCTCCGCGAGGTCCCGGTCATACCAGCCATTGCCTACGATTCCGTGTTCAGAAGGCGGCTTACCTGTCAAATAGGTCGCCTGCATCGTACAGGTGACCGCTGGCACTTGTGGCTGAACATCGACGCCGCCGTGCCTCATGAGAAATTTCTGGATATACGGCGTGTGCTCGCCGATACATCGGCGGCAGAGCCCTACCACATTGATCACCGCAGACCGTTTCATTTCGTCTCAAGAGTTAGACCAGCGACCCTCCTCCCACAACCTGAATGAGTAACCCTTTCAGTTCTATCGACGCCGTCATCGCCGACATTGCGGAAGGGAAGATGGTTGTGGTCACTGATGATGAAGACCGCGAGAATGAAGGTGATCTCATCATGGCTGCAGCGCGGGTGACTCCTGAGGCTGTCAATTTCATGGCGACCCATGGGCGTGGGCTCATTTGTGCTCCCATGGCAGAGCCTCTTGCTGCTCGATTGGGACTGCACGAGATGGTGCCTGTAAACCGGGAAAGTCACGGTACAGCCTTCACTGTTTCTGTCGATGCTGCTGAGGAGATTACCACAGGGATAAGCGCTGCCGATCGAGCGCATACGTTGCAACTGTTAGCAAATGAGCAGACGTTGCCGAGCGCTCTTGTCCAACCGGGGCACATCTTTCCTTTGCTTGCGCGTGAGGGCGGTTTGCTTAGAAGGGCAGGACATACCGAGGCTTCGGTTGATTTGGTGCGAATGGCAGGGCTGGCTCCTGTAGCCGTGATTTGTGAGGTTTTGAATGAAGATGGGACCATGGCGCGTCTGCCTGACTTGGAGCGCTTTGTCGATCATCATGACATTAGGATGTGCACGATCGAAGAGCTCATTACCTACCGGCGTGAACGTGAGCAGTTGGTCGAGCTGGAAAAAGTGGAAGAAGTGGAAACGGCGGGTGGGCCATTCAGAGCACATCACTATCGGAGTCTGCTCGATGGCGTGCTCCATTTGGCATTGGTGCGAGGTGAGATTCAATCGCATCATGCTACCCTCGTCCGTGTGCAACGTTCTTCACTGGTGGAGGATGTCTTTGGTAAGCACGAAGGGGTCTTGGCATCCTCCCTCGATCACATCGCTCGGGAGGGTTGCGGTATCCTTTTGTATATGCGGCAGCACGAGCGGCCAGTAGCTCGTGGACGTGAGCGGCGAGCCACTGCTTCTGGTGGCCTGCGTGACTACGGTACGGGTGCCCAGATCTTGCATGACCTGGGTGTGCGAGACATTCGGCTTCTGACAAATTCGCCGCGCAAGATTGTAGGATTAGAGGGACACGCTCTGAAGGTGGTTGAAGAAGTCGCCCTGAGTTAGGTAGAAAAGTTTTATGAGAGTCGTTATTACCGGTGGGGCGGGCTTTTTAGGGCAACGCTTAGCGAACAGGATCTTGGCCTTGGGAAAACTCGTGGATTCTGCAGGGGAGGAACGTGACGTGACTCGTCTCGTGCTGAACGATATTGCTGAACCAGTCGGAGGATTACCAGAAGACGAGAGATTGGAGTTCCTCGCGGGAGATTTCGGTGATCCGAAGAACTTAGAGCGACTGATCACGCCGGATACCGCTGTTGTTTTTCATCTCGCTGCCGTGGTGAGCGGAGGTGCTGAAGAAGACTTCGAACTGGGTTTGCAAGTGAACCTCCATGCTACGGAGTGCCTGTTAGAAAGTTTGCGTGCGCTTGAATCGTGTCCTCGAATTGTCTTTGCTAGTTCAGTCGCCGCGTATGGAGGCGACTTGCCCGAAGTGATCAAAGACGATACACCGCTGACGCCCCAGACATCCTATGGGTGTCAGAAAGCGATCACTGAATTTCTCATCAATGACTATAGTCGTCGGGGCTTTCTCGATGGGCGAGCGCTGCGATTGCCTACGATTGTAGTTCGGCCTGGAAAACCTAACAAGGCAGCCTCTAGTTTTGCTAGTGCGATCATTCGAGAGCCGTTGCAAGGGGATACTTGTATTTGTCCTGTGCCGCCTGAAACGGGTGTATGGGTGCTCTCGCCCCAACAAGTGATTAAGAGTTTCATTCATGCGGAGCGTCTTGCTGCTCGCACTTGGGGCTACCATCGTGCGGTGGCATTGCCGGGTCTGACCACGACTGTTTCGGAGATGGTAGAGGCGCTAGAATCTATTGGTGGACCGGCGGCGGTGTCGCGAATCGAGTGGAAGCCCGATGCAGATGTCCAAAAGATCGTCCGGACATGGCCTGTGCGATTCCAGCCAACACGGGCACTGGGAATGGGATTTCAGTCGGATGTCAGTATCGTCGATTGTATTAAAGGGTTTGTTAGAGATGAGCTTGGTGGCCAGGTTGCAAGCCAAATACAGTAGTGGCATAGTCTTTGCTTTGATTGAAGCGTAGGATTTACTAGGGTCGTCAAGGCCCAAAACTCACTCTCTTATGAAACTTTCTGACCTGCTTGTATTCATCATTGCTTTCCCGCTCCTGCTGACACAGGTCGATGGGGCCTCATCTGTTGTGCTGCAGGAGGATTTCGAGACTAATGGATCTCTTGGGAAGTTCACGTCGGTTAGTGTAGCCAGCAACTTCGCGTGGCGGTGGCAGGTGCGGGACGACAACGGCGGCTACGCTGAAATGAATGGATTTGGAGCTGACGGTCCCAGTGATGATTGGTTGATTCTGACGCAACCGTTGGATCTGGGTGATGTTGGGAATCCTAATGTAACTTTTGAATATATTGCCCAATGGACGGGTCCTAATGCCGAGTTTGTTGTTTCCACGGATTATGACCCTGAGGTACACTCGGACCCGGGCGACGCGACTTGGGCTTCGCTGCCGTTCTACACAGATGGGACCGATAGCGAGCCTAGCGAAAGTGGTAGTTGGACGCCGATCACGTCTGATTTGGTGGACCTGTCAGCGTATAAAACGGACAACGTTTATCTTGGGTTTCACTATGTTTCCACCGGAACGGTGAGTGGTGAGGCACGGACGTGGCGGATTCTCGACCTTGTGGTTGGAGACTCTGATCCAGATGCAACCCTTCTCTTGTCGGCATTGGAGGATATCGAGCCGTGGACCGCAGTGAACGCTGTTGGTAGTGAGGAATGGACCGCTTTTCTGTTAGGCGATCGGGAGTCGGTCGCCTTCGACGGTGCTTTCTCGCCGGATACGAATGAGGATTGGCTGATTTCGCCGAGTATTACCGTGGCTGATTCTGATATTCCAGTGATCAACTTTGAGTATTACAACGAAGCGAGTGGGCCGCACATTGAGTTACTTGTATCCAATAATTATGACGCGGCGACTCATACCGATCCAAACGCGGCAACTTGGGTGACTCTTCCTGTCGACTACTCGGTGGCGACCTCTGAGCGTTGGACGAGTTTCCCTGGAAACAGCTTCTTTGGTGTCGCTGGAGACAGTGTTCATGTCGCTTTCAAATACACTTCGGTAGGCGGTGAAGCGCCCCAAGGAAGGCTTGTCGGCATCAGTAATTTTTGTGTTTTTAAAGCCGCAGAAGCGCCAGCGTTGGCCGCTGATTTCTCGGCTCTACCTATCCAACCGACCACGGCTCAGACGGTAGATTTCGAAGCTCAGGCATCGGGTGGCAAGCAACCTTATACTTTTGCCTGGGACTTTGGAGATGGTTCCACAAGTGAGATGGAGAATCCGAGTTATCAGTATACCAATGCGGGAATTTACACGGTGACTCTAGCGGTTACCGATGCTTTGGGCGGGCAAGATGTATTCGCTCAATCGGACTATATCAATGCAGTGAATGAGGCGAATGTTCTTGTAAAGATCGACTTTGAGGGAGTTGATGGTGATCCCATCCCCGGGCCCTGGCAGACCTTTAGCATTGCGAGTGATGCTGAATGGTTACTCGATACCGAAGCGTCTCGGAGCGCTGCCGTGATTACAGGTTTCAGCTCAAATGAGGCGAGTGAAGATTGGCTGTTGTCGCCGAAGTTGCCTCTGGTGGGTTCCCTGTTTCCCGTGCTTACGGTGGATGTCTTTACCCGTTTTAGTGGTCCGTTGTTGGATGTGCTTGTTTCGGCGGACTATGATGGTGGGGATCCAACAGGAGCAACCTGGGACAGTTTAAATGTAGATTTTTCTGATCTTCCGGCGCAGGCGTGGACCGAAGTGGGAGCCCTGAGTTTGGCTGGCCTAGACGGTGACCATACGGTCGCATTTAAATATGTTTCTACTGGAGTTGGCTCCGGTGATGGGCGGACTTATGGAATTGATAACGTGAGGGTGATCAATGAAGACGAGTTACCTCTGCTTTCGTCGCTGTCAGTCTCGGGTTCGTCTGACGAGGTTACCACTGTGGACACCGTAGTGTTCCAGCCCTTTATTACTGGAGGTAAGCACCCCTATAGCTACGCGTGGGACTTTGGTGATGGTACAAGTAGCTCCAACGGCTTGCCGAGTCATGTGTTTGCGGCGGCAGGGAGCTACTCAGTCAGCCTTAGCGTTACTGATGCCACAGGTGCTTCGCGGGAAGCAGTATTACCCAGCCCTATCAATGTAATCGACGTCGATGATATTCTGTTTGATTATGACTTTGTTGGATTCGACGGTGATGATCCGGTCGATGATTGGACTGCGGTGAGTAAAGCTAGCTTCGAGGACTGGAACCTAGATACGATTGATGGTCAGCAGGGAATCTTTATGAACGGTTTCGGTTCAGATGAAGCCAGTGACGACTGGTTGATCTCTCCAGTCATTCAAATCGGCCAAGGTGAGCAAGGAACGCTCAGCTTTGACCTGAATCGCTTTTTCAGTGGTGGTAGTTTCGAGGTGCTTGCAAGCACTGGCTATGATCCCCTGTCCGAGGACCCGACTACGGTTGTGTGGGTGCCCATTCCTGGTGACTTCACGTTTGATGATTGGTCGCGTCCTAGCGGATTGACCATTCCAATATCTGGAGATGTGCGTCTCGCCTTCCATTACACCTCCGATGGGACGGGCCCTGGTGATGGGCAGCGTATCGGCGTAGATCAGATTCGTGTGGTCAAGTTGACGGCACCGCCGGTGAGCGATTCCTTTCTCGACACGGATTTTGAAGGTGAGGTCGATGTGCCGATTGGAGCTCCCTGGACGACTGTCAGTGTTGCCAGCGATGCGGTATGGGAAATTCAGGAGTGGAACGGGCGCCATGGCGCATTCATGAATGGTTTTGGAGCGGATGCAGCCAGTGAGGATTGGCTGATCTCTCCTCCCATGGATCTCTCAGGTGATGAGATTCCGCTCCTTTCGTTTAGTCACTTTGTGAGATTTAGTGGGCCTGAGATTCAGGTGCTCATTTCTACGGACTTTAATTCTGATCCTAGTGCCGCGAATTGGACAGATCTACAGCTTGATTTCAGCATGCTTCCAGAGCGGGAGTGGATCGACTTTGAGAAAATCAATTTGGCATCATTCAACGGGGCTACTACCCATCTTGCATTCAAGTATGTCTCGAATGGAACCGAAGGTGGAGATGGGCGTCTGGCTGGTATTGACTCTGTTGTTGTCGCGAAATCAGATACAGCGCCAGTGCTGACTGTTGATCTGGATTCCCCTTCGGTGGGCACGACGGGGAACGCACTTGCGTTCGCGGCATCGGCTTCGGGTGGTACGCTCCCCTATACCTTCGCCTGGGATTTTGGAGATGGTGCCGTGGGAGAGGGCACTGAAACGACCCACGTCTACAACGAGGCTGGCACCTTTACCGTCACGATTACCGTGTCGGATGGTGCAGAGACGACTTCGATGATGAGCGATGAAGTGACGGTGACGTTTGCTGGAGATACGCTGTTGGAGGGCGTTTTCGGCGGAGATAATGATACGCCGATCACTGCTCCCTGGACGACTGTCAGTGTGGCGAGTGATCGTGACTGGCAAATCGATACGACTGGTGGCGCGCAAGGTGCCGTCGCCAACGGCTTCGGTGCGGATGCTCCAAGTGATGATTGGTTGATCTCGCCTCCGTTCGACATCAATGTGTGGGCACAGACGAGCTTGGGCTTTGACTACTATCACAATTTTTCAGGGCCGGAGATTGAGGTGCTCTTGGGTGCAGAATTCCAGGACGGTAATGATCCCACTGCTGTTCATTGGTCGCGGGTCAGCGTGGACCTTGGCGCAGTCGCTAACAGTGAATGGACTCGCCAAAGCGGCATCGACATCAGTGCTTTTGCGGGACGCCAATGTCGTCTAGCGTTCCGTTACACGACGGTTGGAACCGAAGCTGGTGAGGGAAAACTTATTGGGATTAACCATGTGCGCGTGAGCACGATTATCCCAGATATACCTGCTCCTGAGACTTATACGTTCGATGAGTGGAAGGCCACGAACGGTTACTTTAAAAGCGGCGATCCTTCCGGGGCTGTTGATGCTGATGCCGATGCCGATGGATTTACGAATGGCCATGAATTCCGTTTTGATCTCAATCCCAGGTCTGGTGCCGGCTACGGAAATCTGCCGCAGATTTCGATCCTCGCGGATGGCACCTACCGGGTTACCTATCGACGTATCTCTGATGTTGAGGCTTGGACCGTTCAGTTGAGTGATGACTTGAAGAACTGGGTGGACGCAGAAGAGGGGCAAGACATCGAGACTATGATTCAAAAGGACGGTGGCCTGGGTGAGGTGCTTGAGACGGTTCGGGTAGATCTGAAGGGAACTCGTCGCTATGTCCGCGTAGTGTTGCCGTAAGTTCGGGTTTGGGACTTGTGTCCGTGGTGATGCTTCGCCTACCGTCAGCGACATGAGACTCCTATTCTTTGCCTTACTTCTGCCCGCAGTTCTCGTTGCGGCGGATCGTCCTAACATCGTCTTCATCTTCTCGGACGATCATGCGGTTGAGGCGATCTCAGCTTACAGTGCTGGGCGACTGAACCATACCCCGAACATTGATCGCCTCGCGCACGAGGGAATGATCTTTGAGAACTCCTTCTGTGCGAACTCGATTTGTGGGCCTTCGCGTGCCTGCATTCTCAGTGGGAAACACAGCCATGTGAATGGGTTTCTGAGTAATGAGAGGGCGCGCTTTGATGGCTCCCAAGTCACGTTTCCGAAGCTTCTCCAACAGGCTGGCTATGACACAGCGCTCTTTGGAAAGTGGCACCTGGGTTCTGAGCCTACAGGATTTGATGCCTGGGAAGTACTGCCGGGGCAAGGAAGCTATTACAATCCAGACTTCCTTCAAATGGACGGAACGAAGAAGCGTCGGCCAGGCTATTGCAGTGATATTATCACGGATCTCTCGCTTGATTGGCTGAGGGCGCGGGATGATGACAGGCCGTTCTTGTTAATGTGCCAGCACAAGGCTCCGCATCGCAATTGGTCACCACCTGCACGTCATCTCAAGAAGTTTGACGAGGGGGATTTGCCGCTGCCGGACACGCTGTTTGACGATTATGCTAATCGTGTAGGCCTGCTGAAGGAACACGAGATGGGAATCGATAAACACATGTACTGGGGGCACGACATGAAGTTTCATGGCAAGAACCAGTTCCCGGAGTCTTTCAGTACGGGGATCGCTAATGCAGAGTATCGACGAATGACCGTTGCTCAGAAACGTGTTTGGGATGCCGCCTACGAGCCAAAGAACCAGGCCTTCATTGAGAAGATGAACGCGGGAAAGCTGAGCGAAGAGGAGATCGTGAAGTGGAAGTACCAACGCTATATCAAAGATTATCTGCGGACGGTGCAGGCCATGGACGATGGCATAGGGCGAGTGCTAGATCATCTAGATGCGACGGGGCTTTCTGAGAATACCGTAGTCATCTACTCGTCTGATCAAGGTTTCTATTTGGGAGAGCACGGTTGGTATGACAAGCGTTGGATGTTTGAGGAATCCTTCAAGATGCCCTTCCTCATTCGCTGGCCTGGTGAGATTGAAGCAGGAAAGAAGTCTCGTGCGCTTATCCAGAATATCGACTATGCCCCGACCTTTCTGCAAATGGCAGGAGTCGATGTGCCCGAAGCAATTCAGGGAGAGAGCTTTCTGCCCGTGCTTAGGAATAAGGGATATGCGCCAAAGGACTGGCGTGAATCGATCTACTACGCCTACTACGGCGAACGCACTCATAATGTGGCGGCGCATGATGGTGTGCGGACCTTGCGTCACAAGTTGATGCGCTTCCCGCGTACTAAGGAATGGCAGCTATTTGACCTTATGAATGATCCCCAAGAGATGCGAAGTATCCACGACAAACCAGAAGCTGCGAAGTTGTTAGACGATATGAAGCAGCGTTATACTTCGATGCGCAAACAGTACGACGTGAACAGTGCTGCCATCCCGGTCTCTCGACTGACCGAGAAGTGGTGGCGACAGCGCTACCAAGAGATAGACAGGAAGACTTCCAAGGAGTCAGCGGACTTGCTCTTTTTAGGAGACTCGATCACTCAAGGTTGGGAGGGACCAGGTAAGGAAACGTGGCAGCGGTATTATGGTTCTCGCAATGCGATTAATCTGGGGTTTTCGGGTGATCGCACCGAGCATCTTCTTTGGCGGCTTGAGAAGGGAAAGTTTAAGGGGGGGACGGCTCCCAAGGTGGCGGTGATCATGATTGGCACAAACAATACGGGGCACCTTCAACAGTCTGCCACTGAGACAGCCGCAGGTGTGGGTAAAGTCGTGGCCAAGGTTCAGGAGCGTTTTCCTCAGACGAAGGTGCTCCTACTAGGTGTCTTTCCGCGGGCGGCTGAGTCGAATGATCCGTTGCGTTTGCTCAACAAGGCAATCAACGATAGGATTGCCGTGCTCGCCCAAGATGATCAGGTGGATTACTTAAACCTCGACGAGAGCTTTCTTGACGATAACGGCGTGGTTTCCAAGGAGATGATGCCGGATTTGCTCCATCTGTCCCCAAAAGGTTATGAGATCTGGGCTAAGGCCCTCGAGCCCAAGCTGATCGATTTGGGAGTGCAAGAGCTGTGAAATTTGTTCATTGAACTTAAATATTTGTGAATATTATCATTAAGTAAAAATTAGGGGGTATAGTTTCTTTTTGCTTTTATCGAGCGTGATGGGCTTGGGTGACCTTTTCGCTGTGTTTGGCGATGGTATGATGTCTGCGTGCTGATGAGGTGTGTGGTGTGTGGTGTGCAATGGTCTCCAGCAAGCGATCGAATAGCCATCGGGTTTTAGGAGGGGACGTTCACCAATAGTCTGAAGCGGATGGCCAGCATCTTCGTTGATTTTGAGGATCTACCAGGCCCTCCGAGAGATGCTGGCGGTAAGTTCAGGCCCAAGCGGTTGATCGAGGCGAACAATGGTCCCGTTGCGAGTTACTTCGGGGCAACGTCTTATGGGAATAGCTCCCTCGTGGTGAAAGGATCAGGTATCACTGATGTTCTGAGATCGCTGACACTGCTGAGATTTACGGGCAAGACGCTTTGTTAGCGAGGCTCTAAATACTACTGATGCTCATCGAATGGCGTCGGAAGCTATCTATGCCATTCAGGACTATGACTGTGTAGCAGTGGTAATCAGTTCGCTTGATGGCCTTCCGGGAAGCCAAGTTCGGTTTCAAGGGTTTGCTGGGCTTGGAGGTAAAGACAGATCGTCTAAGGGTGACTTTTCTTCCAAGCTCGTCGCCCATGAATTGAAGTGGTAGCCCCAGACGGAGCCATGTAGCTATTGAGATTTCGAAGGCTCGTCTGTGGTGCACAACCCAAGTAAAACAGACGAAATGAAACGAAAGAGAAGACACCTCACGCCAGAATTCAAAG
>Ga0213868_10004565_pt1 | contig 12643 bp, 9 predicted proteins | sample PICome_9_FD_160087 | JGI IMG/M metagenome (GOLD analysis project Ga0213868, IMG submission 160087) | Coastal seawater microbial communities near Pivers Island, North Carolina, United States - PICO127 | ecosystem: Environmental > Aquatic > Marine > Coastal | place: USA: North Carolina | collected...
CCCTGCCCCCGTATGTCGTTTTTCCCAAATACCTTTGGGTTAGGTCAGCCGCCCGTGGCAATGCTTGAACTTGTTGCCCGACCCGCAAGGGCAGGTATCATTGCGGCCCGGATTGCCCCAGCTTTCGGGATCATTCTCATCAAACCCCGGCATTGCCGTCGCACTGGCCGCCGCACTAGACGTCGCCTCGGCCTCAGGGGCCGCCGCTGCTCCTGCCGCCCCACGCTGCTGCGCCAAAAACTGCTCCATCGCGGCCTTTTGCTCGGCTTCCGTCAACGGGCGCACTTGCGACAAGCGCAGCGTCACATCTTGGCGCAAGGAATTGAGCAGCGATTCAAACAGCGCAAAACCTTCGGTTTTATACTCAGACAGCGGATCGCGCTGCGCATAGCCACGAAAGCCCACGACCGAGCGCAAATGCTCCAACGTCAGCAGATGCTCACGCCATTTGGCATCAATCGTCTGCAACAGCACCTGCTTTTCGATGTTGCGCATCGTCTCCGCACCAAAGGCTTCCAGTTTTTCGGCCATTTTCACATCAGATGCAGCACAAATCCGTTCACGCATCGCTTCTTGGTCAACGCCTTCTTCCTTGGCCCACTCCAAGATGGGCAGGTCCAGCGAAAGCTTTTCAATCACCGCCGCATAAAGCCCTTCGGTGTCCCACTGATCGGCATAGGATTTCGCCGGAAGGTAGAAATCGACCAAATCCTCAACCACCTGATGGCGCATATCCTCGGCAATCTCGGACAGATCCTCCGACTGCATAATCTCCAAGCGCTGGCTAAAGATCGCCTTGCGCTGGTCGTTCATCACATCGTCGAACTTCAGCAATTGCTTGCGGATGTCAAAGTTGCGGCCTTCAACCTTGGCCTGCGCCTTCTCCAAGCTTTTGTTGACCCAAGGGTGAACAATCGCTTCGCCGTCTTTCATGCCCAGTTTGGACAGCACAGAATCCAACCGCTCGGACCCGAAAATCCGCATCAGGTCATCTTCCAACGACAAAAAGAACGAAGACCGCCCCGGATCACCCTGACGGCCCGACCGGCCGCGCAACTGGTTGTCAATCCGGCGCGACTCGTGGCGCTCGGTGCCCAACACGAACAGGCCACCGGCCGCAATCACGCGGGCCTTTTCATCAGCATGCTCTGCCTCAATCTGGGCGCGTATTTCATCCGGATGCGCTTCGGGGTCGGCGGCCAGCGCCTCCAGCACCTTCATCTCGACGTTGCCGCCCAGCTGAATATCCGTCCCGCGCCCGGCCATGTTGGTCGCAATTGTCACGGCGCCAAACTTGCCCGCATCGGCCACAATCTGCGCTTCTTGCTCATGCTGACGGGCGTTCAGTACATTATGCGGAACCCCTTCCTTTTTCAGCAACTCCGACAACGACTCAGATTTTTCAATCGAGGTCGTGCCGACAAGAATAGGTTGCCCCTTTGCATGCGCTTCTTTGATCGACTCAACCACGCCTGCAAACTTGTCCTTTGCGGTGCGGTAGACTTGGTCATGCTCATCAATACGCGCAATCGGGCGGTTGGTCGGCACTTCGACCACGCCGAGGCCGTAAATCTCCATGAACTCCTCGGCCTCGGTTTTCGCCGTGCCGGTCATGCCGCCCAGTTTATTATACAGACGGAAATAGTTTTGGAACGTGACCGATGCCAAAGTGATGTTCTCCGGCTGAATGGCCACGCCTTCCTTTGCCTCAATCGCCTGATGCAACCCGTCCGACAAGCGGCGGCCCCGCATCATACGGCCGGTAAATTCATCAATCAGCATCACCTCGCCATCACGCACCATATACTGCTGGTCGCGGTGAAACAGCTTATGGGCCCGCAAGGCTTGGGTGACGTGATGCACCAAAGTGCTGCTTTCAGGGTCATAGAGGTTCTGATCTTCGGGCAGCATCCCTGCCGCACGCAGACGGCTCTCAATAAACTCGTTGCCCTCATCCGTATAGGTCACGTTGCGGGTTTTCTCATCCAGCTTGAAATGCTCGGGCAAGATTTCGGGGATCAGCTTATCCACCGTGGTATAGAGCTCGCTGCGATCCGTGGACGGGCCGGAAATGATCAAAGGCGTACGCGCCTCATCAATCAAAATACTGTCCACCTCATCGACAATCGCATAGAAATGCCCGCGCTGTGACATATCCTCGATGGTCGATTTCATGTTGTCGCGCAGATAATCAAAGCCCAACTCATTGTTGGTCGCATAGGTAATGTCGGCGCGGTACGCCTCACGCTTTTCCTCATCGGGCTGGTACGGGTATACAACCCCAGTGGTCATACCCAAAGCCCCGTAAACCTTGCTCATCCACTCAGCATCGCGCTTGGCCAGATAGTCGTTGACCGTCACGATATGCACGCCTTTGCCCGCAAGCGCGTTCAGATAGGCCGGGAAGGTCGCCATCAGCGTCTTGCCCTCACCCGTCTTCATTTCCGCGATGTTGCCTTGGTGCAGGAAAATCCCGCCCTTCAACTGCACGTCAAACGCGCGCAACCCCAGCGCGCGGCGCGCGGCCTCACGACAATTGGCAAAGGCTTCAGGCAGCAGCGCATCAAGGCTCTCGCCCCCTTGCGCCCGCGCAGACAAGGCCACTGTCTTGGCTTTAATCTCATCATCCGTCAGTGCTTTGAACTCAGGCTCCAGCGCGTTGATCTTTGCGACCAGCGGGCGAACCGATTTGACCTTGCGGTCGTTTGGCGTTCCAAAGACCTTTTTGGCAAGCGTTCCAATACCCAGCATGTTTTCTCCGTGGCGCGTTCCTGCCATATCAGGGTTTCCTGACATGATCGTGCAAGCGTCCTCCCTTGCCCGCACCCCAATCGTTCCATAGAAAGGCGGCCAAGCTTTGTGGACAGTCTTACGCGACCTTTGCGATGTAAGCGGCGCTGCTGGGCAAGTCAACGTTGCGCAAGCGCGCAGCTTCAGCCTAAGGACAATAAAAATGGGTAAATCAGTGACTTTTGCGGCGATCCTCGCCTTAGCGGCAACCTTCGCCGCTGCCCCCCTTGCCGCGCAAGAGGCCGCACCTGCCGATACAACAGCAGAAAAACCAGCACCCACCATCCCCGAAGGCGGCGCTGATGCTGTTGTGGCGACCGTAAACGGTCAGGCGATCACGCTGGGTCACTTGATCGTGCTGCGCGCCAATCTGCCCGCACAATACCAAAACCTGGCCGATGATGTGCTGTACAATGGCATCCTGAACCAGCTCATCCAGCAAGCCGCCTTGTCGCAAAGCGTCGAAGGCTCTATCACCAAGCGCGCCACGCTGGCGATGGAAAATGACCGCCGCGGTTATCTGTCCGGTGTCGCCTTGCAAGGTGTGGCCGATGGCGCGGTGACAGATGCGGCATTGCAAGCCGCCTATGACGCCAAATTCACCGGCGCGCCGGAAACCAAAGAATACAACGCCGCCCATATCCTCGTCGCAACCGAGGAAGAGGCAAAGACGCTCAAAGCCGAAATTGACGGCGGCGCTGATTTTGGCGATATGGCCAAACAGCACTCTTCCGATGGGGCGGCGGCAGGCGGCGGCGATCTCGGCTGGTTTAGCCAAGGTATGATGGTAAAACCGTTTGAAGATGCCGTTTTGGCGATGGAGGTCGGCGCAGTTTCCGGCCCGGTGCAAACCCAATTCGGCTGGCACCTGATCAAACTGGTAGAGACCCGGATCCAAGCCGCCCCCACACTTGACGACACGCGCGAAGAGTTGGCCGCCGAGATCGAACAGGCCGCCGTAGAAGCCCATATCAAATCGATCACAGATGCGGCTAAGATCGAGCGTCCGGGCGAAGGATTCGATCCTGCACTGATGCGCGAAACGACCCTGCTCGATAAGTAATCACCTCAAAAAAGGGGCAAGACCATGGCCAAGACCGATTGGAAGACCACCGCGAAAAAGTTGAAAAAGCGGCTCAAGGTGCTGAAATCCGAAGTGGAATTGCGGGTGCAGGACGCAAGCGCCAGCATCGCAGCTACCATGACATCGGTGCAAGACGCTGCCGTGACGCAAATCAACACCGTCAAAGCCGGTAAAAAGGTCTCGCCCCTTGCCCCCAAAGATGGCTTTCCCAATCTGCCAACCATCGCCGGCGCAGAATTTGCGGCGGTAGAGGCTGGGGTAAAGTACAAGAACCGCAAGGATGTGATGCTCGTGCGCTTGGCCCCCGGCACCGCAGTCGCAGGCGTGTTCACCAAATCGACCACCCGCGCGGCCTGCGTGCTTGATTGCCAGGCCAAACTGGCGATGCGCGTGCCCAAAGGGGCCGGTGCAGCAATCATCGTGAACTCCGGCAACTCCAACGCCTTCACCGGCGAGCGGGGACAAAAATCGGTGGATGCCGTGACGGGTGGTGTGGCACAGGCACTCGGCATCCCCGCCAGCCGCGTATTTTCCTCCTCGACGGGCGTCATTGGCGAACCCTTGCCGCATGAAAAAATCACCGCTGTTATCGGGGATCTGGTCGCAGGTTTGAAAACCGACGCCGTGGATATGGCGGCCCAAGCCATCATGACCACCGACACCTTCGCCAAGGGCGCAGGTGCCACTATCATGGGCGAAGGCGGGCCGATCCATATCTCCGGCATCGCCAAAGGCTCGGGCATGATCGCCCCCGATATGGCCACTATGCTGGTCTATATCTTTACCGATGCCAAAATCACACCACTTGCCTTGCAAAAAATGCTCTCGCGCAACGTGGACAGCACCTTCAACGCCATTACCGTTGACAGCGACACCTCCACCTCTGATGCGCTCCTCCTCTGCGCCACGGGCCAAAGCCCCGCCGCCGCCCTCAAAGGCGAAACCGCCAAAGCGTTCGAAGCGGCTTTGCACGGAGTCATGCTTGACCTCGCCAAGCAAGTCACCCGCGACGGTGAAGGGGCTACCAAACTTGTCGAAGTCCAGATCACCGGTGCCGCCACCGACCACGACGCCCATCTCGCCGCCATGGCTATCGCCAACTCTCCCCTCGTCAAAACCGCTGTGGCGGGTGAGGATGCAAATTGGGGCCGCGTCGTCATGGCCATCGGTAAATCGGGTGCCAAGGCCGACCGCGACAAGCTGTCGATTCGCTTTGGCGACCTCGTCGTGGCTGAAAAAGGCTGGCGCAGTCCTAAATATTCCGAAGAGGCCGCCTCCGCCTATATGAAAAACGATGAACTTGTCATCGCGGTCCATATGGGCATGGGCAAAGCCAAGAAAACCGTTTGGACCTGCGACCTCACGCACGGCTACATCGACATCAACGCCGACTACCGCTCCTGATTTCATCTTGGTGAAAATACCTCACGGGGCTTGTCCAATGTGCGCTATTGGTTCAAGTCCAATGGCCAAGGGGGGCGTGACGCCCCCCAGCGTCAATCAAAGAACGACCGGCGCAAAAGGCCTCACCTTATGAAAATCATCCTCGTCTCCGCAGTAGCCCTTATTGACACCGATGGCCGCGTTCTCCTCGCTCAGCGCCCCGCCGGCAAATCCCTCGCAGGGCTGTGGGAATTTCCGGGTGGCAAGGTCGAACGGGGCGAGTCCCCTGAGGCAGCCTTGATCCGAGAGTTGCAAGAAGAGCTGGGCATCGACACTTGGGCCTCGTGCCTTGCACCCCTCACCTTCGCCAGCCACGCCTACCCTGAGTTTCACTTGCTCATGCCGCTGTTTGCCTGCCGAAAATGGCAGGGAATCGCGCGCGGCCAAGAAGGTCAAAGCCTTGCGTGGGTCCGCCCTGAAAACCTGCGCGACTACCCAATGCCTCCGGCAGACCTGCCGCTGATCCCAATTCTGCGTGATTGGCTCTGACTTCCCCTAATATTTGTTTCCAAAATACATCTAATCCCTAAATATCGGCTAGATTTAAGAAAAATTAACCTTATCTTAGCACCAAAGCTGGTTGGGGGATTAGCAATGCTGCGAACAATAACACTAGGAAGCTGTGTGTCCGTACAAGGGCTACAGGTTGGTCAATTGCCGAATGGCAACATCATCGTCCGCGTCGATGAAAAAAACTATGTCGGAAAACCCATCATGCCGACGCGCAAATCCTGACATCAGGGTAAAACCGGCCTTACCAAGGCCATACAACACTCGCGTCAGCACCAAACGCAAAAGGCCGGGCAATTTGCCCGGCCTTTTCAATTCCCGCTCAAAGGATCACGCCAAACGGCGCTCCACCTCTTCACGCTCAAAGATTTCGATCACGTCGCCTGGGCGAATATCCTCATAGCGTTCAAACGCCATGCCACATTCCTGCCCGGACTGGACCTCTTTGACTTCATCCTTATAGCGCTTCAGCGTCTTCAGCGTGCCTTCATGGATCACCACATCGTCACGCAGCAAGCGCACACCCGCCGAACGGCGCGCAACGCCTTCGGTCACGATACAACCTGCCACTTGGCCAATGCCCGTAACCTTGAACACCTCTTTAATCTGCGCATAACCGATAAAGGTTTCGCGCACTTCGGCTTTCAACAGGCCAGATGCCGCGTCCTTGATGTCATCCACCAGATCATAAATGATCGAGTAATAGCGGATTTCAACGCCCTTTTGGTTCGCCGACTGACGAGCCGACGCATTGGCCCGCACGTTAAAGCCGATGATCGGCACGTTTGACGCTTCTGCCAAACCAACATCCGAATCGGTGATCGCACCAACGCCGTAATGCAGTACGCGCACGCGCACCTCGTCGTTGCCGATTTTCTCCATCGCTTGCACGATAGCCTCGGCAGAACCCTGAACGTCGGCCTTAACGATAATCGGCAGCTCTGACACATCCTTGTCAGCCTTGGCTTTCGCCATCAACTGCTCCAGCGTCGTTGCAGCCCCAATCGCGGCGCGCTTGTCCTTGGCGGCCTTCTCACGATAGGTCGCGATTTCCCGCGCCTGCGCTTCGGTTTCGACCACGTTCAGCACGTCACCTGCGGCGGGTGTACCCGACAGACCAAGCACTTCGACCGGGGTCGATGGGCCAGCCTCTTCAACACGGTCGCCTTTATCGTCGATCAGCGCACGGACCTTGCCCCACTGCTCACCCACAACAAAGATATCTCCACGGCGCAGCGTACCATTGCTGACCAACACGGTCGCAACAGGGCCACGGCCTACGTCCAGCTTGGCTTCAATCACTGCCGCTGCGGCCGCCCGGTTCGGGTTGGCCTTCAGCTCCAGAATTTCTGCCTGCAAAGCAATCGCTTCGAGCAGCTTGTCGATGCCCATGCCGGTTTTGGCCGACAGCTCAACATCCTGCACATCACCCGACATAGCCTCAACCACAACTTCGTGCTGCAACAAATCGGTGCGCACTTTTTGTGGGTTGGCGTCATGCTTGTCCATCTTGTTGATGGCCACAATCATCGGAACGTTCGCCGCCTTGGCATGCTTGATCGCTTCAATCGTCTGCGGCATCACGGCATCATCTGCCGCAACCACCAACACCACAATATCGGTCACTTGCGCCCCACGTGCCCGCATCGACGTAAACGCCGCGTGGCCGGGGGTATCAAGGAAGGTCAGCAAAGCGCCGCTTTCGGTTTGCACCTGATAGGCACCAATGTGCTGCGTGATCCCACCGGCTTCGCCCGAAACCACTTTGGCACTGCGGATCGCATCCAAAAGGCTGGTCTTGCCGTGGTCAACGTGGCCCATGATCGTGACAATCGGCGGACGAGGCTGCAAATCACCAGCGTCATCAGGGACTTGCTCGATCACCTGTTCCACGTCGGCATCCGAAACCCGAACCATTTTGTGGCCGAACTCTTCGATCACAAGCTCGGCAGTATCGGCGTCGATCGGCTCGTTCATGGTGACCATCAAGCCCATTTTCATCAGGCTTTTCACCACATCGGCAGCACGTTCTGCCATACGGTTTGCGAGTTCCGAAACCACGATGGTTTCTGGCACTTTTACATCACGCACTTGCTTTTCAGGGCGGGCCTGCTGGCCCAAGGCCTTTTGACGGGCCTTTTCTTGCTTACGCTTCATCGCTGCCATGGACCGTGTACGCCCACCTTCACCAGCCAGCGCATCGTTCAACGACAGGCGGCCTGTGCGGCGGTTGTCTTCGGCGGTCTTGGCTTTGCCACGGCCACCATCATCGGCGCGGCTGTCACGATCGCGGTCGGTTTTGCTACGGGCCGGTGCTAGGCCGGGCTTGGCACCCATTGGGCCACGCTCGTCCACCGCAGGGGCGGCAGCGGCTGCAGCTGGCTTTGGCCGCGGCGCTGCTTTGGCCGCTTCAATGCGCTTGGCATCCGCTTCGGCTTCGGCCTTTACGCGGGCCTCTTCATCGGCGCGGGCCTGCAGCGCTTCTTCGCGCTCGCGGTCTTCGCGCTCTTTGGCTTCAATCTCTTCACGCTTGCGCGCACGATCTTCTTCGCGCGCAAGATCATCGGCAGCGCGGCGCTCGGCATCATCTGCCTCGCGGGCTTTGGCGGCGCGCAATGCCGTCAGGCGGCGCTCCATCTCTGCATCCGAAATGCCTGCTGGCCGCTTGGACGGATCGCCCAAATGCGTTTTGCCGCCCGTTGCGGGGGCTGCTCCGGGGGTACCGGGTTTCGTTGGCACGACAACGCGTTTGCGCTTCGTTTCCACAACAACACTTTTCGTGCGGCCATGGCTAAAACTTTGCTTCACCTGACCCGAACGGGGGGTGCCACCAAGGCCGAGGGGGTTTTTACCGTCTGTATCGCTCATGCGTCTTGTCTATCCTCATCGGCGGTCGTCCCGCCTGCTTGCTCACGGAAACCCGCAAGCCTTGCCGCTTCCTCTACAACACGAAGTCCGAGTCCACCAGCGGCAAGCGCCGCGTGTATCGCATGTTCCCGCCCGAATGCCAAACCCATTTCCTGAGAGGTCAGACAGCCGATAAACCCGTTCTTGCGTTCAGGTGGGCGCAGCTTTGATTTGCCACGTTCCGACCCGTCACTGGCTTGAACCAAGGCAATCGCTTGCCCCTTCACCAACCAGTCCTTAACTTTCTCATAACCCGTCACCGCTTGCCCTGCTTTACGGGCAAGGCTTAACAGCTCGATGACACGTCGCGCCAAAAGGGCCTCTACCTGTTCGGCCAGCCCTTCGGGTGCCTTAACCACCTGCTTGGCCGCGCGGGAAAACAAACCCTTGGTCGCGGCCTTGGCAATCGCATCGCGGTCGGCGGCGACATAGATCCCCCGCCCCGGCAAGCGGCCCATAAGGTCTGGCACCACCTGCGCATCAGGTCCAACCACAAAGCGGATCAAACCCGCCTTAGGCTGGCTTTCGCCCGTGACGATGCACCGGCGCTCCGGCCCATCCTCACGGTCTTTTTCCTGACCCCCGCGCGCCATATCGGTCAGAAGCCCTTAGGCTTCTTCCTCCTCGGCGTCGTCGTCTTCACTATCGTCAGCGCTTTCCATCTCGGTCGGGTCAACCCAACCCAGCATGACACGCGCGGTCATGACCAGATTTTGCGCCTCTTCCAAGCTAACGTCAAATTTTTCCAACACGCCTTCATCCTTGACGCGCACACCTTTTTCCGTGGTCCAGCCACCGGCCAACTCCCAGTCCGCACAGGTCGCGAAATCTTCCAGCGTCTTGATGCCGTCATTGGCAAGGGCTTCCAGCATTTGCGGGGTAAGTCCTTCAAAGTTAACCAAACTATCCTCTACGCCCAAGGCCCGTGCGGCCTCCATCGCTTTGGTATTGGCGGCTTCCAGATATTCGCGCGCACGGGTCTGCAACTCGCCCGCCGTACCCTCATCAAACCCGTCAATTGACAACAACTCTTCGGTATCGACATAGGCCACCTCTTCCAAGGTGACAAAACCTTCGGCGACCAGCAGTTGCGCCATCATTTCGTCGATGTCCAAAGTTTCCATGAACAGCCCGGTCCGCTCGGCAAACTCTGCTTGGCGGCGAGCCGATTCGTCAGTCTCGGTCACGATATCAATGTCCAAACCGGTCAACTGGCTGGCCAAACGCACGTTCTGGCCCCGGCGACCAATCGCCAGCGACAGCTGCTCATCCGGCACCACAACTTCGATCTTGCCCGCTTCTTCGTCGATCACAACCTTGCTGACTTCGGCTGGCTGCAATGCGTTCACCAAGAACGTTGCCTGATCTTCATTCCATGGAATGATATCAATCTTTTCGCCCTGCAATTCGTTCACAACGGCCTGCACACGGCTGCCGCGCATACCAACACAAGCGCCCACCGGATCAATCGAGTTATCATAGGAAATCACGGCAATCTTGGCGCGCGACCCCGGATCACGGGCAACCGCCTTGATCTCGATGATATTGTCGTAAATCTCGGGCACTTCCATCTTGAACAGTTCGGCCATGAACTGCGGGTCTGTGCGTGACAGGAACACCTGCGGGCCACGGGCCTCACGGCGCACATCCTTGATGTAGCAACGGATACGGTCGTTCGGGCGATAGGATTCGCGGCCAATCTTTTCGTTCCGGCGCAGAATCGCTTCGCCACGGCCAATATCCACGATGATATTGCCATATTCCTCGCGCTTGACCTGACCATTGATGATCGTGCCTTTGCGGTCCTTGAATTCTTCATACTGACGGTCGCGCTCGGCCTCACGCACCTTTTGCAAGATAACCTGCTTGGCGCTTTGGGCGGCAATCCGGCCCAAATCCACGGGCGGCACTTCGTCAATAATCTCGTCACCAATCTGCGGGTCTGCCAAATGCGCCTTTGCATCTTTGACGTTCATCTGGCTTTGGTAATTTTCAACCTCGTCATCGGCCACAACCGTGCGCACCCGCGTAAAGGTGGCGCGCCCCGTGCGGCGGTCAATCGCCACGCGAATGTCCAGCTCTGCGCCGTAACGGCTCTTTGCCGCACGAGCGAGGGATTCTTCCATCGCCTGGATCACCAGATCCGGGTCGATCATCTTTTCCCGCGCCACCGCTTCGGCGGTTTGCAACAGTTCAAGCTGGTTTGCAGAGGTAATCGCCATAGTCTCTCTCCCGAAGGTCGGCTGCTGCCGTTAGTGTTTCGTTACAGGGGTGTCTTCGGCCACGTCAGCCTCATCCCCTTCGGATTCTTCGATCTCGTCAAAATCATTCGCGTCGTAATTGCCGCTCGCCTTTTTCTGGCGCAGCATTTCCGAAATCAGTTCATCGGTCAAAACCAGCTTGGCATCCGACAACCAGTCAAACTGCAACCCGATGGTCACGGTTTCCTTGCCTTCTTCCAGCTCGATCAAAACCTCGTCGCCCTCGGTCCCGCGCAAAATGCCTTTGAAACGGCGGCGGCCATCAATCAACTCTGTCGTCTCGATCCGCGCCTCGTAATCGGCCCACATGTCGAAATCCTTCAACCGGGTCAGCGGGCGGTCAATACCTGGAGAGGACACCTCAAGTGTATAGTTATCCTCAATCGGATCCTCGACATCCAAAATCGCCGACACAGCGGTCGAAATCGTCGCGCAATCCTCAACGATAATCCCGCCATCCGGGCGGTCCGCCATGATCTGCAAGATTTTCAACTTGCCGCTCATCAACCGAATACGCACCAGTTCAAACCCCAAATCCTCAATGGCAGGGGTCACTATCTCGGCAAGGCGACGATCAATCGCGGTTTTGGCAATCAGGTCAGACATCAGATGGCATCCATTGGCAAAAGGTATCCCAAAACAAAAAACGAGCCCACAGGCCCGCGTCAGGTTCCGGTAGCTTCAGGTTTGGACCCTGAAACAGCTGTTGAGTGGGATATAGGTCACCCCCCCACCAATTGCAAGGAGAGTCTCGACAACAGCCCAAGGTCGGCACTCCCTCGCCCCCCCCTCGCAAACCAAGCGAAACCCTCAAGCTAAACTCTTTCCATAGGCAAATGTCTTACGGGCCAATCAGCTCAAATCCTTGACCTTGAAAGCGAACCGCCATGAAACCCAATTCAAAGCTGTTGCAATCGCCGCTTTCGCAAGGGTCTTCGCAACCATCGGCCGCGTTTGCGCAAGATCTGACAGGCACCAGCGCACTGAACGATTCGCTCGATGACATCGATTCAGCCGTCGCCAAAGACAGGGCGCGCACCCGCGACACAAACCGTAGGGGCAACCTTGCGTCGATTTCCTGCTTGCTCCGCTATGCAGCCCTGCATCACACCCGCGTTACGCGCACATCCACACTTACAGGTTGCACGGCCTGCAAAGCCTCCATAAAGGCCACATCCCCTGCATCCCGGCCAGACCCGATAATCACCAATCCGGTCGCATTGCTCATCCGCGTTGCATCAACCAAGTGCCATGCACCCGCCAGCCAAACCTGCACCACAGCATGAAAATCCGGCGGGCTGACATCAACACCGTAAACCGATACATAGCGCGCCGGAATCCCGGCCGCGCGCGCTAGGCTACACACCAGATGCGCAAAGTCGCGGCACACACCTTGGCCCGCGCTAAACGTATCAATCGCCGTTGTGGTCGACGAAGAGCTGCCGGAAACATAGGCAATCCCGTAGGCGACCCAATCCAATATGGCCGCAACCTTGGCGCCGCCCAGCAAATGCCCAAACTGCGCCGTCACAAATTCGATGAACAGATCTGACTGGCAGTACCGTGACGGGCGCAGATAGGTCAAAACCTCGGGCGGCAGCGTGTGCATCGGGTCCGCGGTAAGGGTATTCAGGACAGCTTCTGCCCT
>Ga0213868_10004574_pt1 | contig 12628 bp, 10 predicted proteins | sample PICome_9_FD_160087 | JGI IMG/M metagenome (GOLD analysis project Ga0213868, IMG submission 160087) | Coastal seawater microbial communities near Pivers Island, North Carolina, United States - PICO127 | ecosystem: Environmental > Aquatic > Marine > Coastal | place: USA: North Carolina...
CCTTTTTGGTCGGGGCTTTCTGAGCAGCCTTTTTGGCCGGAGCTTTTTTAGCGACCTTTTTAGCTGGAGATTTCTTAGCAGGAGCCTTTTTGGATGCCTTCTTAGCGATTGTCTTCTTTTTTGCCATGGTGGAGAACTGGGAAATAGAGATGTGTTGGACACACCTCACCTATTATAGGTCAAGCAGGAGTTCCCTGCTAGAAGGCGTTTCTTCGCGACTGAGAGGGTTTGGTCAAGTTTTTTTCAACTATAACCTTAATCTCAATACGTTTGCTCTGTTTCGTTATCGAGATCATCTCGATTGATTAAGTATTTTTTTGCACATCGCGGACATTGGAGGACGAGCTTGGTCTCATCACCGAAAAGTTCGTCGGGTTTGTCTTTCCAGGCACTGAGTGTCGGAATGATTTTTTCAAGAGAGCATCCGCACGCAAATTTAAATCGCCTTGTTTCTAGGGCCTTGGTTTCCTCTTCGTCACTAATTTTAGCAACTTGCTCAATGTTCAGGCCCTCAAACCACTCCTGATCAAAGTCAGGTTGAGCCGCAATCAATACATAAGTGTCATTTGGGAGCTTGTACGCGCGGCCAGGTCTTTGTTCGGACTGATCGTAAAAGTGCCGTAGCCACTCAAGGGGATCAGATGTTTCAACTTCTATGGTGGAGGTGCGTGGCTCTTTTCCCTGAGTGGTTGTCTGGGAGTAGAGAAAATTACGATCAGGTTCTCGAACGTCTTCGGTGAAAAGACGGCCAGTGATATATTCGTGAACCGAGGATCCGGTCGCGAAGAAGTTAACGCGGGGAGCCCGGATATTAGCGGTCCATGCAATGGTCTCTGCCCATGGTCTGGCGGTGAGGTGTAGGGTGAGGATTGCGAGTAGGTCTTTAAGAGTAGTGTCGAGATTTTCTGGATGGCGTTCCTCGATGTCCATGAGGTGGAGGTAGTAGTCTGTGAAGATAGGGGTGAATTCGGCGCGGATCATCAGGCAGTTGCGATGGCGAATGAAGATAGATTCGACTTTAGTGAATTCTTGGACTGGTTCGGGGACGGGCTCTTGCATCAGTTTTAAAGAAAGTGTTGTGAACTATCGGTGGCGTCAATATTGAGTCTTTCGCGAGCGGTTTTCAGGTATTCACCATCGATATCAAAACCAGTGAACTTTTCGATCTTCATTCTTTGGGCGGCTAAAGCAGATGTCCCAATACCAGTGAATGGGTCAAGTAGGTGTTTTGTTCTTCTGAGGCCATGAATACGAATGCATTGTTCGACAAGAGCGACAGGGAAGGTCGCCGGGTGGGGGCGTTCTTTACTCCGTGACTGAATCGTGTCGTATGGAATGAACCAGTTGTTGCCCCGACAGCGTTTATCTTCGCCGCCAGTATGACCCCATCGAGCGATGTTCGACTTGTCAGCATATTCTACTCCAGCGGCCCGCCTTGCAAGAGGGACCTCGCCGGTTTTGGTAAGGTGAAAAACATATTCGTGACAGTCGTTTACAAAGCGCTTTGAGTTGATGGGCTTGAAGTGGCCGGCGGAAATAGTTTCTCCTTTTCGGGTATCGACACTAATCGACTTGATCCAATGAAAGGTATTTTGGAGGATGAAGTTTGGCTCTTTTCGGGTGAGGGCGAGGACGAGTTGGTGCGGGAGAAGTGGATCTTTTGGCGCTGCCCCTAAATTTAGAAAAAACGAGGCCTCGTCTTTCATGACGCGATGAATCTCCGAAGCCCAATCCTGACACCAATCAATGAAGTCATTACATTCCAATTTGTCTTGGTAGGTTCCGTAGTTGATTCCTAAATTGTAGGGGGGAGAGGTGACGACAAGATCCACACATTTGGACGATAGCTGTTTCATGCCTGCGAGACAGTCTTCATGGTGGAGTTCAAGCACGGCTGAGTGTCTCTTTCCATTAGGTCGAAAGGAAGTCTTGCTTCGAGCAAATTTGGAGATTTTGGTTCTTCCAACGCGCCAAATACAAAAAATAATTCAAACAATCGTTTGAAAAATCTGAAAATCAGTTTAAACAACCGTTTGAAATCAATGACGGAGAGTGGAAGCAAAAACGGAACGCGCGTTGCTCTAATGGACGCAGCTGCCGCTTTGTTTGCTGAAAAAGGTTCCGAAGTGGTTTCGGTCCGGGAGATTACCACACTTGCAAGAGCTAATGTGGCTTCGGTCAAGTATCACTTCGGATCGCGTGAGAGATTGATCGATGCTGTGGTGGTTCGTATGGCTAAGCCGGTAAATGACGAGCGCCTGAGAAGAATTGAAGAGCTTGAGGGGTTTGGAGTGGTAACGGTCACTGAGCTTATCACTGCTTTTTTTGAGCCTCTCTTTTCACAGATCCAAAATAGTCCTCTTAGTGAAAAGCTTTTTACTAAGTTGATGGGAAGAGTGGTGGGAGATCGTTCTTATGAATTACCGGAGGAAGTGATGGGACAATTTCGCGAAGTAGCCTCTCGCTATGTTCCGGCCTTTATGAAGGCCTGTCCGGGGTTATCTGCCGATGATGTGTTTTGGCGTATTCATTTTTGCTTTGGTGTTCTTGCTAACACGCTAACTCATCGTGATATCCTCAAAAAGATAAGTGACGGGAAAGTAGGTGATGAAAAAATTTCGGTTACGCTGAAGCGCATTATCGATTTCTGCGACGCAGGTTTTAGACAATGAAAAAGATTATTCCTTTTATAGTGGTCGTGCTCACTGGCTGCTCAGCAAGTGTTCCCGAATCTCGTATGGGCACAGTGGACAAAGATGTTCCATTGCGTTGGTCGGCAACCCCAGAGGCTTTGGCTGGGATCGATACAAATTGGATCCGGCGTCTTGGAGGATCTCGGGCCGAGGCCTTGGTAAGCGAAGCCTTTCGGCGTAATCCTGACATGCGGGTTGCTGCCGAGAGGGTCAATCGAGCTATCGCTTTAGCGAAGTCGGCTGGAGCAGCGTTGAAGCCTCAAGTCTCAGCTGGCCTCAATACGAGCCGTCAAAAGCAACTCTTTATCGGCATACCACTTGGCGGCGAGGGTGGTATTCCTTCGGCTAACTTCAGCAACTTTGGAGCTAATATGACGGTTTCTTGGGAACCCGATATTTGGGGACTCCGGCGAGCGGAGCAAGCCGCCCTTTTAGCTGACGCTCAAGCCGAAGGGAATTCCTACCGTGCTGCTCGAGCCTCTCTCGCAGCCCAGGTGATGAGAGTTTGGCTGGCTTTGGCCGAGGCTAGCGAGCAAATCATGCTAGCGATCGAAACGCAGGAACTCCTTAACGCGACGAAAGATATCGTGGTCGATCGTTACAATAATGCTCTTGCTGCTGATGGTGGATCTGCGGCCGAGGTTCGTTTGGCTGAGAGTGAGGTTGCGACGAACAAAGCTTTGATTGCCCAACGTAAAGGTGAACGAGAGCAGGCGGTTAGACAATTGGAGTTACTTTTGGGGAGATATCCCAAAGGCCTGTTGAAGGGTTCAGTCTCTCTACCTGAGGTTCCGGCTACACCACCATCAGGGTTACCCTCCGAGTTGCTTTTGCGTCGACCGGATATTCTCGAAGCGGAGCGCCGTTTCGCCTCGTCTGGAAGTCTTGTGAAGAAGGCTAAGCGGGCCTCCTATCCTAGTTTTATACTTACGAGTAGTGCTGGAACGACAACCGATACAATGCGAACGATTTTTAACTCTGATTTTGGGGTTTGGTCGCTAGCGGGTGGTCTGACCCAGCCGATTTGGGCGGGTGGAAAATTGCGGGCAGAGTATGCAAAATATCAAGGGGATGATCGCTCGAAGCTTGCCGAGCTTCAGAGCACGGTTCTTAAGGCATTCGGCGAAGTTGAGCAAGCGATGGTAGCTGCGAAATTTTTGATTGCTCGGGAGCAGGCTATCATCGAGGCACTGAAATCCGCCGAGGAAGCGGCAGAAGCGGCAGCCAGCGAATACGCAAGTGGTTTGGGCGAAGTCCTGACCTTGATTACTGCTCAGAGAAGCCGGATCAATCTTGCTTCTCAAAAAACTACCCTAAAGAGGCTCCGTCTTGATAATCGAATTACTCTTCATCTCGCTCTGGGTGGAGATTACCAATCTCGAAATTAAGTTATTATGAAGACCGTCATTACGACTATTATTGCTATCGTTATTGTCCTAGGTTTGACGATTCTTGGAGTTCATCTTCTCAAGACAAATGCGCCCCAAGCCGAGAAGAAGAAAAGAATTGAGTCAGCGCCTGTCGTCGAGGTTGAAGTCGTGAGCAAGGATGAACTTGAATTCTCTCTCGAGAGCGAAGGAGTCGTTGGGGCGCGCCGGGAGACCATTCTTTCCCCCCAAGTTGGCGGAAGGCTTGCAGTTGTGGATGACAACTTTGAGATTGGAGCAACCTACAAAAAGGGTCATATCATTGCCGAGATTGATTCGATCGATTATCAGGCTGCGGTTGCACAGGCGGAGTCAACTCTTGCAGATGCAGAGTTGGCTTTGATCCAAGAAGAAGCCCGGGCTGAACAAGCGGCGCGAGATTGGGAAAAAATTGGTGGAGATAAACCGGCGAGCGATCTTGTGTTGCGGGTCCCATTTTTAATTAGCGCAAAGGCGCGTGTGACCGCAGCAATCGCTTCTCGAGATAAGGCAAAAGCCGATCTTGCTCGGACTAAGATCGTAGCACCCTTCGATTGTCGAGTGCGATCGGTGAACATGAATCTCGGAGCGACAATAGTTCCTGGAGCACAACTTGGAACGATTTATGATCCTAATAACCTCATGATTCGGTTACCGTTCTCATTGGATGATTACGCGCAGTTACCTGACAAGACAGATGTTACTCTTTTTACTGATATCGGTGGAAAGGTCTACGAATGGAAGGCTGAGATGATGTGGGAGCTGGGACAGGTTGATCAAAAAACCCTGTCCTCATTCGTGTTGGCAAAGATTATCGCGAATAACGATCATCCTTACCGTTTTCATTTGCCTTCGCCGGGGATGTTCTTGAATGCTACCGTGAAGGGTGGTGTTTTGCCGGGGGTGGTTGCCGTTCCTCGGTCCGCTGTTCGGGGGCGGAACCAGATTCTTGTGCTTAATGGGGAGAATAAGTTGGAGCTGCGTGAATTGATGGTGGCCCGAAAAAATGCCGATTACGTTTTTGCAACTCAAGGAGTTGCTGACGGTGAGATGGTAATCCTCACGAAGGTCGATATGCCGATTCCGGGGATGACCTTGGAGCCGGCGAAAGTAGATCAGCAGAAAGAGGGCAAAAACGAGTCCAAATAAAGTCATGCAGAAGTCGATCAAATGGTTCAGTTGCAATCACGTCGCGGCCAATTTTCTTATGCTGGCTGTTTTAATTGCTGGTTTTACTGCATGGTTTCAGCTTCGAAAGGAGGTCTTTCCAGAGACATCTTTTGACGCAGTTATCGTTAGTGTTCCTTATCCGAATGCAACTCCCGAGGAAGTTATAAGTGGAGTGGTTATTCCAATTGAGGAAGCGATTGCGGAGGTTGAGGGTATTAAGCAGGTGACCTCAACTGCAGTGAGAAATATGGGGACTCTTACAATTGAGGTTGAGACCAGTTATAATACTCGCGACGTCATGGGTGACGTGCAAACCAATGTTGATGCCATCGATAACTTTGCTGAGAATGCCGAGGAGCCCAGGTTTGAGGAATTGGTCGTAAATCGGCAAATTCTTAGTCTTGCGATCACTGCTGATACTGATGAAGGTAGTCTTCGCCATTATGCTGAAGGAATTCGGGATGGCTTGCTAAACTATGTGCCGCCCAAGCCGGAATCGAAGAAAAAGGCGTTTCTCGCCGATCCTGGAGGATTTGTGCAGAGCCTGCTCAAGGGGCAGGAGACCATCAAGAAAGTGGAGTTGGCATCGGTTCGGCCTTATGAAATTTCAATCGAAGTTCCCGAAGATACTCTAAGGCGATACAATCTCACCTTGCAACAAGTCGCGATGGCCATTCGAGGCGCTTCTCTTGATCTTCCTAGTGGATCGGTGAAAACGAATTCAGGAGAGATTGTAGTGAGGGCCCTAGGCCGGAAATATCGAGGCGAGGACTTTCGGGAAGTGACTGTCAAAAAAATGCCTGATGGTTCGGATTTGAGCTTGGGTGAGATTGCTTCAGTGATCGATGGCTTTGAGGATATTGAACTAGTGTCTACCTTCAATGGTCGCCCAGCAGCCATACTTCATGTCTTTCGGGTAGCCGATCAAGATACTTTAGCGATTGCTAAGCTTGCCAGGGAATACGTGGGTTCGCTCAAGAAGCCCGATGGTGTAGAAATTGATGTTTGGAATGATCAGAGTGTTATTCTTAAAGGCCGATTAGATCTTCTTAAAAGTAATATTGGGATAGGACTTATTCTAGTTCTTTTTGTTCTGGCACTTTTTTTGCGGCCAAGTTTGGCGTTTTTGGTGGCATTGGGAATTCCGGTTTCTTTTGCCGGTGGTCTCTGGTTGATGCCAGGTCTTGGGATTTCGATTAATATGATTTCGGCCTTCGCTTTTATTCTTGTTTTGGGGATTGTGGTGGATGACGCCATTGTGGTCGGCGAAAATGTTTATACCCGTATTCAGCAAGGTGAGCATCCGAAGGAAGCGAGTTGGAAGGGGACGCACGAGGTCGGAATTGTGGTAATTTTTGGGATTCTTACCACCATGGCGGCCTTCACACCCATGCTTGGCTTGAGTGGAGTGAGTGGAAAGATTTGGCCTAATATCCCCTTGGTTGTAATTCCAGTTTTGGGTTTTTCTCTGTTACAGTCAAAGTTTGTGCTACCCGCTCATCTAGCGCTTCTTAAACCGCATTCACCGACTCCAAGCGCTAATCCGTTGACTCGTTTGCAGCGGAGGATTTCGGGTGGGCTTGAGCGATTTGTGAAGGTCATTTATTCGCCGTTTCTGAAGTCGTGTTTGAATTTTCGGTATGTGGTTTGGACTGTGTTTATTGCCCTTGTAATACTTTCGGTATCGCTGGTGAAAACTGGTTGGTTACCATTCCAATTTTTTCCGAAAGTGGAGGGCGAAATTCTATCTGCAAAACTTGAAATGCCCTTGGGGGCCCCATTTTCGAATACCCAGAGAGTGGTAAACCGATTGGAAGCAGCAGCTCTTGAATTGGGCAAAACAACTCGGGACAACGATGGGGATTCTATTGTTGTTAATCAGCTGGCGACGGCAGGGATGCAGCCATTTCAGGGTGGGTTTTCACCTAACACACCCACTGGTAGCCATTTAGGGGAAGTTACCCTCGAGCTCGCGGCCGCAAAGAATCGGGATCTCTCCAGTGAAGAATTAAAATCGATGTGGCAGGAACTTGCTGGTGAAATTCCTGAGGTGGTTTCTCTCGCCTTCAGGGCAGAAACGGCGGCGGGTGGGAATGCTATCGATATTAATTTTACTGGGCCGGATAACGATCAATTGGTAGCAGCCGCAACTTGGGCGACTGAACGCTTGCGTAAGGACTATAAAGGAGTGGTTGATGTTTCAAATTCCGATCGACGGGGTCGGGAGGAGTTGATCGTGCGTGATCTTACGCCGCAAGGTAAGGCCTTAGGTTTCGATCTCAACATCGTGATGAATCAGGTCCGCGACGCTTTCTATGGCAATGAAGTGCAGCGCCTGCAGCGCGGTCGTGACGAGGTGAAAGTGATGGTGCGATATCCCGAGTCGGAGCGAGATTCTCTTGCCAATTTTGAGAAAATGAAATTAAGAACCCCCGAGGGAGAAGAGGTGGCACTCCTTGATGTTGTGAGCCCAGAATACGGTCGGGGGCCGGCTACGGTGACTCGTGTGGATCGTTTCCGAACGATCAGCCTTAAGGCCGATGTTGAACTCGCTAGAGGTTATAACGCAAATGAGATTGTAGAAAAATACACTGAGGAGGTTCTCGAAAAGATTGCGGAAAAATTTCCGGGTGTGCGATATTCCTTCAAAGGTGAGCAGAGTGATCAACGCGACAGTATTCGTGAGATGGGGATCGGCTTTGTGGGTGCTCTGTTGCTAATGTATGTTTTGATGGCAATTCCACTTAAGAGCTATCTACAGCCTTTGATCGTGATGAGCGTGATCCCATTTGGAATGGTCGGTGCGGTAGCGGGACATATTTTCATGGGGTTGAATATGAGTATTATGTCAATGTGTGGGATTGTTGCGCTGGCTGGAGTGGTGGTGAATGATTCCTTAGTGCTAGTCGATTACGTGAATCGTAACAGGAAAAGTGGAACGAGTATTTTGGAGGCCGCTCGTAATGCCGGGGTGAGGCGATTCCGGCCGATCCTTTTGACTTCGCTTACGACTTTTGTGGGCCTCATGCCGATGTTGATGGAAGATGATATGCAGGCAAAGTTTCTCATTCCAATGGCTGTTTCGCTTGGCTTTGGTATTCTCTTCGCGACTGCGATTACTCTCATCTTGGTTCCTTCGCTCTATGTGATCCTTGAAGATATTCGAAATCTGGGCACTGATTTTCTCACAGGTCGAAATAAACCTTTGGAAAATCCGCAAACTAAGGGAAGCTCAAGGCATGTTCCTTGAAGCTCTAGCGAGCGCCTTTCCTTCCAATAGTTACACCCAGAAAGAGTGTTTTGAATTCACGCGGACGACTTCTTCCTATCAGTCATTAAGTAGGCGTGGACAAGGGATTATGGAAAGAGTGCTGTTGGGAGACTCTGGGATTACACGGCGACATTTTTGCACTGATAGTCCAGCTGCGATGTTTAAGGAAGGAGCTCAGGAGCTTAATGAGTATTTTGAAAGGGAAGCTCCAGCTCTTTCGATTGCGGCTCTCCAAAAAACGGGTGTTGATCCGTCCAAAATTGACGCTCTTATCATTTGTACGTGCACAGGATATCTATGCCCGGGGGTAACGAGCCATGTGGCTGAAAATATGGGGATGAGAGATGATGTGTATCTTCAAGATATTGTTGGCTTGGGCTGCGGAGCGGCCCTTCCGATGATGCGGGCTGCCGAGGGATTTCTGGCAGCAAACCCCGGTAAAAAGGTTGCGACAGTGGCGGTCGAAATCTGTTCGGCTGCTCTCTTCATGAATGAAGAACCTGGCGTGCTCATTAGCATGTGTTTGTTTGGTGATGGTGCTTCAGCGGCGATTTGGTCTGATGAAGAAGGTGATGGAAGGTGGAAGGTGGGTAAGTTCGATACGATTCATGTTCCAGAGCACAGGGAAAAAATTCGATTTATTAATTCCGGCGGTAAACTAGAAAACAAACTCCATCGTATTGTTCCTGAATTGGCCGCAGATGCAGTTGAAAAGCTTTGGCAGAAGCGTCAGACCGATCCGAATCAAGTGCTTGCTCATACTGGTGGAAGGGATGTAATCGAAGCTCTTGAAAAGCGAATGGGATGGGAATTGCCTGAAACACGCGCGGTCCTAAAAAATGCTGGAAATTGCTCTAGTCCCTGCATTCTTTTCGCTCTGGAGGAGCGTTTGAGACAATCTGAAAATGATTCTCGCTACTGGTTGACTAGTTTCGGTGCTGGGTTTTCAGCTCATTCTTGTGAGATGTGGCGTTGACACATCCTCATCTTCAGATGACCGTCCCCACGACATGATTAATAGAAAACGCCGGCTGATTTCCGGTTTACTAAGTGGCGCTCTCGGTTTGACTGCGATTGCTCAAGAGCCAGCAGCTCCGGCAGGGGACCAATTCAAGGCACCTGCCAACGTGGCGGCCGCTCCTGCTGAAGCTACAAAAACAGAGTCAGGATTGGCCTCATTGGTTCTGAAGAAAGGGACCGGAACAGAGAAGCCTTCTGCAACCGATACGGTGAAAGTTCACTACACTGGATGGCAGGCTTCCGACGGGACAATGTTCGATAGTTCGCTGCAGCGGGGACAGCCTGCTGAGTTTGCTCTTAATGGAGTAATCAAGGGTTGGACTGAAGGCCTCCAATTGATGGTCGTTGGTGAGAAGCGCCGCTTCTGGATTCCTTCTGATCTAGCCTATGGCGACCAAGGACGAGTTGCTGGTAATCTTACTTTTGACGTGGAACTGCTTGAAATTGTAAAACCTCCAGCAGCGCCAAAAGAACTTGTTGCTCCGGCTGATGCTCTTGCTACCGAGTCCGGGCTAAAATCCAAGATTCTTAAGGTCGGGGAAGGTGATCAGACTCCGGGACCTGAAGATGTCGTAACCACGCAGTTTACGGGTTGGAAGGCCGACGGAGAGTTCTTGACGACCTCAACCCGTAATCCTCAGCCTGCTCAGTTTAAACTGAATGAACTAAATATTAAAGGATGGACCGAAGGTCTGTTGCTCATGAAAAAGGGTGAGAAGCGTCGCTTCTGGATTCCTGCAAACCTTGCTTTTGGTAAAGAGGGAGAGGCACCTGCCGGAGCTCCTGCGGGCGATTTGATTTTTGACTTTGAATTGATAGACTTCCGCGCAGTTCCCAAGCCGCCACCGCCACCGAAAGATCCAAATGCTCCAAAAGATGTTGCAGCTGCTCCCGAAAGTGCGACTAAGACGCAATCTGGAATAGCCTATACGGTAATAAAGGCTGGAGAAGGAGATGCGTCCCCCACTGATGGTGATCTCCTGAAGGTGAATTTCAAAGGATGGGACACAAATGGTGCTTCAATTGGTTCCAGTGAAACGATGGGTGGTCCTATGGCACTTTCTCTCGATCAATCACCGATTAAAGGATGGGCTGAAATTTTGAAGACAATGAAAAAGGGCGAGAGCCGCCGTGTCTGGATTCCTGAAAACCTTACTTTCGAATCCAAAGGCCGTGGAGCTCCCGAAGGCGCCTTAACTTTCGACCTTGAGCTGGTTGAGTTCAAACCAAAGCCAGTCGCACCCAAGGCACCAGCAGATGTGGCTGCGCCTCCAGCTGATGCCACTAAAACCGCTTCGGGTCTTGCCTACAAGGTTCTCAAAGCTGGGACGGGTAAGCGCAAGCCGACGGCAACCGACACGGTGAAGGTTCACTATGCAGGCTGGACTACAGACGGAAAACTCTTCGATAACTCGATCGAGCGCGATGAGCAGGCTCAATTCCCTTTGAACCAAGTGATCAAAGGTTGGACCGAAGGAGTTCAATTGATGGTTGAAGGCGAAAAGAGGCGTTTTTGGATTCCCGTTGAACTTGCATACAATAATCAGCCAGGTAAGCCCGCAGGAATGTTGGTATTTGATATCGAACTCTTTACGATAGTCACCCCTGCTGCTCCCAAAAAGATTGAGGCTGTCACTCCGCCCATCGAAGTGAAACCGGCAAAGCCAAAGGAGGATAAAGGACAAGAGTAGTTCAACTTTCCGCGAATCATTCAAAGCAGCCCGTTACATTATCGTAATGGGCTGTTTTTTATGGGGTCCTTTGGAGTAAGTTCTTGTGGGTTCGCTCTGGCTTATTTACGAGAAGAGGTATGAGCATCGATTTGCGGAGTGATACCGTAACCCAACCGACTCCTGAAATCAGGGAGGCTATGTGTCGTGCGAAGGTGGGAGATGATGTGATGGACTGTGATCCAACGGTGGCTCGGCTTGAAGATATGTCTGCCGAGATTTTGGGGAAAGAAGCGGGTATGTTTGTTCCAAGTGGAACCCAGAGTAATCTCTGTGCCTTGCTTTCTCACTGTGGTAGGGGTGACGAGTATCTTGTTGGTCAAACCGCTCACACCTATCTCTTCGAGGGTGGGGGAGCAGCCGTCTTCGGAAGTATCCAGCCCCAGTCTCTCGATCAGGAAGAAGATGGGACACTGGCCCTGGATAAGCTTGCGGCACTGGTAAAGCCCGATGATTTTCATTTTGCGCGGACGAAGCTTTTGTGTCTTGAGAACACAACGTGGGGCAAGGCCCTTCCGCTGGACTATCTCAAATTAGTCCAGTCATTTGCCAGTGATTATCAACTATCGCTTCATCTCGATGGTGCTCGGCTCTTTAACGCTTCTGCTGCGACTGGAGTGCCAGCTGTTCAATTGGCGAAGCCTTTCGAGTCGGTATCAATTTGCTTGTCTAAAGGGCTGGGAGCTCCAGTGGGTTCTGTTCTCGTTGCTTCTGCTAGTTTTATCAAAGAAGCGAAAAGGTGGCGTAAGATGCTGGGAGGGGGAATGCGCCAGTCAGGAATGTTGGCAGCTGCTGGAATTTATGTGCTAGAGAACCATATCGACCGCCTGATCGAAGATCATGAAAATGCCCGCCAGTTGGGCGAGAGCCTAGCTGGTATATCCAAGCTTAAGGTGGATCCGATACAGACGAATATGGTCTTTGTCGATTTATCTGAATTTGATGGTGCGGCGGTGTCACGGAGCCTTGAAGCAAAAGGAATAAAGATTGGGGGATACACCGGCGGAAAACAACGCCTTGTCACTCACTTGGGAATTTCGGCTAAGGATATTAGATATGTTGTGAAGGGCTTCGAAGAAGCATGTGCGGGGTGACTTCCAGTGTTGGCACTTGCAGCATAAACGCATAAAAAAGCACCCCGGACGAACTGCCTGCGAAAAAGGAGGACCGCCCGGGGTGCATTGAAGAACGGGTTGGATTAATTTCCCGATCGCCCGTCAGTAAGTCAAAAAAACTAGAGTTATGACAGCAAAAGATTTAAAAGATTTAAATCTTGTTTCGGTGATCTAAACTATTCAAGCTGAATACCTTTATCTAAGGGGACTTGTTAGGTCTAGG
>Ga0213868_10004575_pt1 | contig 12628 bp, 8 predicted proteins | sample PICome_9_FD_160087 | JGI IMG/M metagenome (GOLD analysis project Ga0213868, IMG submission 160087) | Coastal seawater microbial communities near Pivers Island, North Carolina, United States - PICO127 | ecosystem: Environmental > Aquatic > Marine > Coastal | place: USA: North Carolina | collected...
GTATTTATAAAGTTGGCTCCAATAATTTTAGCTACCATTCCGGGAACCATCCCGCCATTGTAATCTATAGACTCTCGCCCTCCAATAATCAAATCATAAGCGCCCTCTTTTGCATAGTGGGCCAGTTGCAATGCTACACTGTAGCCGTCAGTTGCTGGGGTATCTACACGTATGGCCTCATCTGCCCCAATGGCCAATGCCTTTCTAAGTGTAGGTTCTGTTTGTGGTCCTCCAACATTAATAACATGTACAGTTGCTCCTTGTTTTTCTTTAAACCACATGGCACGGGTGAGTCCAAACTCATCATTTGGATTGATGACAAAATTCACACCATTGGTGTCAAATTTTGTGTCATTATCTGTAAAATTTATTTTTGAAGTAGTGTCTGGTACGTGACTGATACACACTAATATTTTCATAGTAATTGTTGTTTTAATGGTAGTACTATTGTTTTAGTTCAGATAATTTTTTACTTAAAATTATAGCTACAAAGATAGTGAATATTATTCTTTTTTATTATGCGTGCATAGTAAAATAATTGATCATTAACTGTTAAATGCGTTCACTTGTGTGGTAAAAAATAAGATAATAATACTATTTTTGTTTTTTAGAATTTTGAGGTGGATATCTTTACCCGTTTCAGAAACAGAAAAAATCATATAGTATAATTTAATGTACCCACAATTGTGGGCAATGAATATGAAGACAATCCAATTTAGAGAAGCCATTTGTGAGGCCATGAGTGAAGAGATGCGCAAAGATGATGCGATTTACCTAATGGGTGAAGAAGTAGCCGAGTATAATGGGGCCTACAAAGCAAGTAAAGGAATGTTGGAGGAGTTTGGCGAAAAGCGAGTAATAGACACTCCCATTGCAGAGCTTGGTTTTGCTGGTATTGCTATTGGTAGCGCTATGAACGGTAACAGGCCTATTGTAGAGTACATGACGTTTAATTTCTCTTTGGTTGGAATTGACCAAATCATAAACAATGCAGCAAAAATAAGACAAATGAGTGGTGGGCAATTTAACTGCCCCATCGTTTTTAGAGGGCCAACCGCAAGTGCGGGTCAATTAGCCGCTACACATTCTCAAGCTTTTGAGAATTGGTTTGCAAACACCCCAGGACTTAAAGTTGTTGTGCCAAGTAACCCTGCTGATGCCAAAGGTCTTTTAAAAAGCGCCATACGTGATAATGATCCGGTAATTTTTATGGAGAGCGAACAAATGTATGGTGATAAGGGTGAGGTGCCTGAGGGAGAATATATAATTCCATTGGGTGTCGCTGAAATAAAACGAGCGGGTAGCGACGTTACCATCGTTTCTTTCGGAAAAATAATTAAAGAAGCCTACAAAGCTGCAGATCAATTAGCAGCAGAGGGTATAGAGTGTGAAATTATCGATTTGCGCACGGTTCGGCCACTGGATATCAACGCCATTTTAGACTCTGTTAAAAAAACAAATCGTTTGGTGGTTTTAGAAGAAGCATGGCCTTTTGGAAATGTTGCTACAGAAATAACCTACCAAATTCAAAGCCAGGCATTTGACTATCTAGATGCACCTGTTGAAAAGATAAATACTGCAGATACCCCCGCGCCATATTCACCTGCTTTGCTAGAGCAATGGTTGCCCAATAGTACAGATGTAGTACATGCAGTTAAAAAAGTACTATACAAAAAATAATACATTGTAAAGGTTGAACCTAGGGATAGACATTTTAAGTGTCATTTGTTAGTACCTTATAGCATTATTTAATAATGAGTTCTGTTGTTTTGATGAGAAACTCTTTTTTTCTTTTTCTAGTATTAGCCTTTACTCTGGCTAAGGCCCAAACTAAAATAAGCGGTGTTGTGACAGACATAGATGGAAATTCTGTGCCTTTTGCTAATGTTGTTTTTAAAAATAGTTTTGAGGGTACCATTACCAATGAAGACGGTCGCTTTTATCTAGAGAGTAATGAGACTTACCCCCAGATTGTGGTTTCTTTTTTAGGATTTCAAAATAAAGAAATTACACTAGAAAAAAAGATCAATTACAACATGAGTATTGTTTTGCAGCAAGAAGCTGCCTCTTTAGATGAGGTAGTTATCTTTAGTGGTAAGACCTCCAAAAAAAACAATCCAGCAATTGACATACTCAAAAAGATATGGGATAACCGTAGGCAAAATGGAGTCAAAAAATTCAATCAATACGCCTACGATAAATACGAAAAGCTAGAATTTGATTTAAATACCATTGATAGCACATTCACTGAAAACAAGATATTTAAAGGCATGGAGTTTATCTTTCAAGAGATAGACACTTCAAGGGTAACAGGAAAAACCTACTTACCAATTTTTATAAACGAAGCCTCTTCTAAAGTTTATGGAGATAATCTTCTTGGCAAGGAAAGAGAAATACTTCAAGGAAATAAAAATTCTGGTTTCGAAAACAACAATACCCTCATTGCATTTTTAAAAGATTTATACAGCCCCTATGATGTGTATGACAATTACTTAAAATTTTTTGATAAAGCCTTCACAAGCCCTTTGTCTAAAACAGGTGTAGATGTTTACAATTATGTGCTGTTAGACAGTGCCTATAGAAAAGACAAATGGTGTTATAACATAGCCTATTATCCAAGACGTAAAAACGAACTTACTTTTAAAGGAGATTTTTGGGTAAATGATTCTACTTGGGCCATCAAAGAAATTAACCTGCAAGCTTCCAAAAGTGCCAATGTAAACTGGATCAGAGAAGTATACATAGAGCAAGAGTTTGATGTATTAAACGATTCTATTTTTTTGATTACTCGAGATTATTTTATGAGTGATTTTAGTTTCCAGGACAAAGAAAAGGCCAAAGGAGTCTATGGAAGAAGAACAACGCTTTATGACAACTATGTTTTTGATACCCCCAAGGAAAAATATTTTTATAAAATACAAGTAGATCCCTACCAGTATGAGGTCTACAATAGGCCAGATTCATTTTGGGAAGAAAACCGGTTAGAGAAACTAAACAAAGATGAGTTGAGTATCTATAAAATGTTGGATACTTTAAAAACAGTACCTAGGTTCAAGGCTTTGTATAGTGCTGCCTCTGTTTTGGCCTCTGGATATTATGAGGTAGATAATTTTGATATTGGCCCTGTGTTTTCTGTGTTTGGATATAATGAAGCAGAAGGGTTAAGGGTACGGTTGGGAGGAAGGACTTATTTTTCTCAAAATGATCAATGGAGATTGGAAGGTTTTGGCGCTTATGGATTCAAAGATGATCGGTTTAAATTTGGAATATCTGCAAAGGCACTACTCAATAGAAAAAACAGACTTACCCTCTATGCTGGATATAGAAAAGACGTAGAACAAACAGGGGCAAGTCTTACCTCAAGCAATGATGTTTTAGGCAGGAATCTAGCCTCATCATCACTTATTACCGTGGGTGCTAATGACAAACTAACTCGAGTGAAATTAGCAACATTAGGGTTCTCTTTAGAGCCGGTTAAAAATTTAAATATTCGCTTAACAGGATCTTATAGATCATTGAGCTCTGCAACACAAACCTTCAGTGTGGCTTATGAAAGAGAGGATGGAAGTATTGGCAATACCGTTAACCAACCAGAGCTGCAAGTGTCAGCCTTTTTTACACCAAAAAGGAAAGTTTCTGGGTATGGTGTGGAGAGAACAATCATAAACCAAGGGAGTTTCCCGAGCATCTTTCTGGGCTACACCTACGGAATTAAAGGCTTTTTGGATGGAGAATTTGAGTACCAAAGAATACAAGGTTTGTATTCACACCCTTGGAATATTGGAGGCATTGGAAGGCTGACATCAACCATTGAGGCTGGTAAAACTATTGGTCAGGTAAATTTGAGTCTATTAAATCCAATTCCAGGAAATCAAACACTTTTTAGTATATACAACACGTTTTCCCAATTAGATTTTTATGAATTTGTAAGCGATCAATATGTGTCCTTGCATTTAAAGCACAACTTTGGGGGTAGAATTTTTCAGCGCATACCTTGGCTTCGAGATTTAAATTTAAGAGAAGTACTTGGTTTTAGAGCTGTTATTGGTAGTGTAAATCAAGAAAATATAGATATAAATAAATCTAATATTGTATACCAATCTCCAAACAAACCTTATTATGAATATAGTGTTGGCGTAGGTAATATTTTTAAGGTGTTTAGGCTCGATGTCAATTTTAGGGGCAATTACCTAAATGAGTCTGAGTATCCCAATGCCAGAAAATTTGGGTTTACAGGAACCTTTGGCTTTAACTTCTAGGGCTTGTTTTCACTTCACAAAATTTAGTCATTACTATTTAAAAGCAGGACTTTTAGAAAAAGGCCACCCTAACTACTATAAAACCAATGATAATTTTACTTCTTAAGTGCTCATAACGAGCAATTTAAGACTGCTTTTTTTACTTGCTAAAAAGTGTTTTTTAATTGTCTTTAATTTGTTACTTTTACCGCCTAAATTAATAAACCAAATAATATATGGAAGCAATGATGATTTACATGCCAATAGCTGCGGCATTAATAGGTTTAGTATACATGCTAATAAAAAAATCCTGGGTGATGAAGCAAGATGCAGGTGATGGTAAAATGAAAGAAATTTCAGATCACATCTATGAAGGAGCATTGGCTTTTTTAAATGCAGAGTATAGGTTATTAACATTTTTTGTAATCATTGTCGCTGTAGCATTAGCAGGCGTATCTTTCGTTGTGCCAACAACACATTGGTCAATTGCAATCGCATTTATCTTTGGAGCTATCTTCTCTGCATATGCAGGAAATATAGGAATGAAAATTGCAACTAAAACCAATGTTAGAACAACACAAGCTGCAAAAACGAGTTTACCAAACGCACTCAAGGTGTCATTTGGAGGAGGTACGGTTATGGGACTTGGAGTTGCTGGATTAGCAGTTTTAGGACTTACATTATTCTTCATTATATTCTTTAATATGTTCATGGGTGGAGAATGGATTGCTGGAGAATTTGGAGGTGTTGCAAAAACACCAAGTGAATTAATGACAATTGTTTTAGAAACACTTGCAGGATTCTCTTTAGGTGCTGAATCTATCGCATTATTTGCTCGTGTTGGTGGGGGAATATACACGAAAGCAGCAGATGTTGGAGCCGATTTAGTTGGAAAAGTAGAAGCTGGTATCCCAGAGGATGATCCTAGAAACCCAGCTACAATTGCAGATAACGTTGGCGATAATGTTGGTGATGTTGCTGGTATGGGAGCCGATTTATTTGGATCATACGTAGCTACAGTACTGGCTGCAATGGTATTAGGAAACTATATCATTCAAGATATGGGCGGAAATATCATTGATAAAGGATTTGGAGGCATTGGTCCTGTATTATTGCCAATGGCAATAGCAGGAGCAGGAATTATTATTTCTGTAATAGGAACAATGCTTGTAAAGATAAAAAGTAATGAGGCCAAAGAAAAGCAAGTAATGGGTGCATTAAACATTGGGAACTGGGTGTCTATTGCTTTAGTTGCCGCAGCTTGTTTCGGATTAATTACATACATGTTACCAGACACAATCTCAATGAAATTCTTCGGAGAAAATAATGATAATCCAGTAACAATATCTTCTATACGTGTGTTTTATGCTACGTTGGTTGGATTATTTGTAGGAGGTGTCATTTCATCAATAACAGAATATTATACAGGATTAGGAAAAAAACCAATTTTAGAAATTGTACAAAAATCAAGCACTGGAGCTGGAACAAACATTATTGCAGGTTTAGCGACAGGAATGATTTCTACATTCCCATCAGTATTATTGTTTGCTGGAGCTATTTGGTCTTCATACGCTTTAGCAGGATTCTACGGAGTAGCATTAGCAGCTTCTGCAATGATGGCTACAACAGCCATGCAGTTAGCCATCGACGCCTTTGGACCCATTGCAGATAACGCAGGAGGAATTGCTGAAATGAGTGAGCAAGATCCAATCGTAAGAGAACGTACTGATATCTTAGATTCAGTTGGAAATACAACCGCTGCAACAGGAAAAGGATTTGCTATTGCTTCTGCTGCCTTAACATCTTTAGCATTATTTGCAGCGTATGTTACTTTTACAGAAATTGACGGAATTAATATTTTTAAGGCACCAGTATTAGCCATGTTATTTGTGGGTGGAATGGTACCTGTAGTATTCTCTGCACTAGCTATGAATGCTGTTGGTAAAGCAGCGATGGAAATGGTATACGAAGTTCGTCGTCAGTTTAAAGAAATTGCAGGAATTATGGAAGGTACTGGGAAACCAGAATATGACAAATGTGTAGCAATTTCTACACAAGCATCATTAAAAGAAATGATGTTGCCAGGATTATTGACAATTGGATTCCCATTAGTAATTGCTTTTGTTCCTTTAGCATTTGGAATGGAAAACAAAGCAATCGCAGAAATGTTAGGTGGATATATGGCTGGAGTTACCGTAAGTGGTGTTCTTTGGGCAATCTTCCAAAACAATGCTGGTGGAGCTTGGGACAACGCTAAAAAATCTTTTGAAGCTGGTGTTGAAATCAACGGAGAAATGACATACAAAGGTTCTGATGCGCACAAAGCGGCTGTAACTGGTGATACTGTTGGTGATCCATTTAAAGATACTTCTGGTCCTTCTATGAATATTTTAATTAAACTTACTTGTTTGATAGGTCTAGTAATTGCTCCAATTCTAGGAGGTCATGCAATTGCAGATACAGAAGCGGTTGCCAATAAAGAAATGACTATGGAAGTTGAGACTGAAAAAAAAGTTGAAAAACAAGTGAGAGTAGAAATGAGTTCTGATGATGACCAGCTTTATACAGCTACAGTTACCATAACAACTCAAGAAGATGGATATACAACAAAGGTGGATAAAATATTTACTGGAAGCAGAGCTGAGGTGGAAGCAAAAATTCAATCTTTAGATGATGTGGGAATACTACTTAAAACACCTGCTGCTCAAGACACTGAAGAGCAAGAAAAGTAATTACTTGAATTTTTAATTATAGAAAAAGGCTATCTTTTTTAGATAGCCTTTTTTTGTATGGAATTTATCTAGGTGAATGGGTTTTTAAAAAAGCCCGTTGATCTCTGCGTCAATTTTACTTATTACTTCTCCAAGGTGTTCTGGGTTTTCAACAAAATCAATGTCATCCACATCCAGAATGATAACCTTTCCTTTATTGTAGGTAGTGATCCAAGCCTCGTAGCGTTCGTTGAGACGGCTGAGGTACTCGATGCTAATTGAGTTTTCATAATCACGTCCACGCTTGTGTATTTGCTTTACTAAATTAGGTATGGAGCTACGCAGGTAAATTAAAAGATCGGGTCCTTTGGTGACACTCTCCATTAAATCAAACAGTGACTTGTAGTTTTCAAAATCTCTGTTGGTCATCAGTCCCATGGCATGAAGATTAGGCGCAAAGATATATGCGTCTTCATAGATGGTTCTGTCTTGTATTACTTTTTGACCACGCTCTCTAATCTCTAAAATTTGACGAAAACGACTGTTTAAAAAATAGATTTGTAGGTTAAAAGACCATCGCTCCATTTCATTGTAAAAGTCATCTAAATAAGGATTGTCTTCCACATCCTCATAGTGAGGTTTCCACTTGTAGTGTTTTGATAATAAACGTGTAAGAGTGGTTTTTCCTGAACCAATATTTCCTGCTATGGCAACGTGCATACTTCTATTTCTTTGGTTTTTGATCTACAAATGTGTGAACATTTTTGCGATCATAAATATACAAGAAATCTTCAAACACTTGCAAGTCTTGTATGCTTATTTGAGCAGTTTTTATAGATAACAGATTGGGGACACCTTCAATTATTTCATAGATCAAATTATCTTTAACTACCATGACCCTTCCCTTATGTGTTATTACTTTTTCACCCCCTAGAAACGGAACACTCTCTACAATGCCCCCAAAGACCGTGTATGTTTTTATAGCCGTTGGGGTGAGAACGTAGTTGTAATTAAAATCACTAGCTTGATTTGTTATGATTTCAGCAATAGGTAAAGAGATGCTATTTTTTGAATTATTTCTGTAATTTAATAATTCTAATTGTTGTGTATCTGCATTGAAAAGCCACAACTTATTTCCCCCTGCATTGCTCACACTACTAATATTAGCTATATCTGTTAAATAATTAAAGTTAATTTGTTCAATTAAGGAGAGTTTGTTGTCTAATAAAATTGCTGTATTGGTTTGTGCATAAAAGACAACTACATTAAAAGGATTGATAATATCTACACTGGTAATATTTCCTAATTGAAAATCTGTGAACTCATAAACCATCGATGCATTTTCTTTTCTTAGGACCATATCTGTTACTGTGTATAGATGGTCATAGCTGTCATACCCAATAAACTTACTCACAGATAAAGGAATTTGAGAGGTCTTATGATATGTTTGCCCAAAAGCAGTTTGCACACATAATAGCATAATAAAAACAATACACTTCATAACACTAATGTACAAAAAAGCCTCGTTATTTATAGCGAGGCTTTTCTAAAATTACGAGTTAACATCTTATCCCAAAAATGGGTATGTGTAATCTGTAGGTGTTACAAACGTTTCTTTTACCATTCTAGGAGAACACCATCTGTAGAGGTTTAACTTGCTACCTGCTTTATCATTGGTTCCACTAGCGCGAGCACCTCCAAAGGGTTGCTGTCCTACAACAGCTCCCGTAGGCTTGTCATTGATGTAAAAGTTACCTGCTGCATTTTCTAATATTTTAACACCTACTTCTAGGGCGTAGCGATCTTCACTAAACACAGCTCCCGTGAGGGCATACTCACTTGTTTGATCTACAAGGTGAAGTGTTTGTTCCCAGGCCTCATCTTCAAAAACATATATTGTAACTACAGGCCCAAAAAGCTCTGTGCACATGGTTGTATATTTTGGGTCATTGGTTTTGATAACAGTTGGCTCAATGAAATACCCTTTGCTTTTATCATAACCACCACCAGCGATGATTTCTGCGCTACTATCTTTCTTTGCTTGGTCAATAAAACCTGCGAGTTTATCAAAAGACCCTTCGTGTATGACAGCAGTGATAAAGTTGCTCATATCCTCTGGAGATCCCATTTTAAAAGTTTCCATCTGTGCTTTGAGATGTTTCTGGGTAGCTGCCCAGATACTCTTAGAAATATATACTCTACTAGCTGCACTACATTTTTGACCTTGAAATTCAAAAGCGCCTCTTGTGATGGCAGTAGCAACCTGTGCAGGATTTGATGATTTGTGGGCAATGATAAAATCTTTACCGCCAGTCTCTCCAACAATGCGTGGATAGGTTTTATAGTTGTGTATGTTTGCTCCAATTTTTTTCCACAACTCTTTGAAAATAAAAGTAGAGCCCGTGAAATGAAGCCCACTGAAATCTGGACTATCCAGCACTGTATCTGTTATCATTTCGGGATCACCCATAACCATTTGTATCACACCTGGAGGTACCCCAGCTTCTTTAAATACGTCCAGAACTATCTTGGCAGAAAATATTTGACTGTCACTAGGTTTCCAGACTACAACATTACCCATCATTGCAGCACTTGCAGGTAAATTGGCTGCAATAGCTGTAAAGTTGAATGGTGTAATTGCATATACAAATCCCTCTAGAGGTCTATACTCAAGACGGTTCCAAACATCACTAGTTGATGCTGGTTGCTCCGCATACATTTGAGTCATGTATTGTACATTAAACCGCAAGAAATCTATTAGCTCACAAGATGCGTCAATTTCAGCTTGATGAATAGTTTTAGATTGTGCGAGCATAGTTGCAGCGTTTATTTTGGACCTGTAGGGTCCTGCAATAAGTTCTGCAGCGCGTAAAAATATTGCAGCACGTTGCTCCCATGGCATTTGAGACCATAATTTACGAGCCTCTAAAGCGGTTGAAATTGCTTCTTCAATGTGTTTTTTCTCAGCCCTATGGTAGGTTCCCAAAATATGTTTATGATCATGAGGAGGAGACATAGTTGCCGTATCTCCAGTGGTAACCTCTTTTCCATTGATATACATTGGCACATCAATGGTAGTATTGTACATCTGAGTATATGTTGTAGCAACAGCTGCTCGTTCTGGAGATCCTGGAGCGTATGTTTTTACGGGTTCGTTAACAGCAACTGGAACTTTATAAAATCCTTTTCCCATGGTGAGTTTGTTTAAGCAATTGCACAGCAATTGATGGTTAATTAAAGACAAAATTTTGAATTGCGAAGATACAAAAATTATAGACCTACATGGGCCCTTATTACAGCAGGTTTTCCAATAGTGGGGTGTCCCTAATTTATGTTTTATAGATTAAAAATAGCAGGCGTTTTTCTTGTCAGTAGGCATCGGTATTTGTGAATTCTTTTCAAGACAATACCTACCCTTTGAATATATGAGTTTTAAGGATACCTATAAAGATGCCTGGCTGCCTACCAACTCTAAAGTCTTAACTATAGCGTGTAGAAAAATAAAACTGGCAAGTACATTTTCTGGATTAATTCATAGAAAAAGGAGCACTTAACTTAAAGTTTGGGATACTTACTTTAAATCTTTCGGTAGAGGTAAAATTTACCATTTCATAATAACCGCTCATAGATCCAAAAGGGCTTAATAATACACATCCACTATTATAGGTGTGTGAAGCTCCTGGCTTTATTACTGGTTTTTTACCCACAACACCTTCTCCAAAAACCATATCAATATCGTTCAAGGCGTCTTTTATTTTCCAGTGGCGAGATTTGAGTTGTACGATATCCTTACTGTTGTTCTCAATGCGTATGATATAAGAAAATGCATACTGCTGCTTTCCGTTAGAAACAAAGACATCCTCAAAACGAGTTTTGATAGAAACTTTTATGCCTTGGGTAACTTTTTGAGTCATTTAGTTGTATGAAATAAGTAGTTTTTATTTGTTAACTACTTAAAAATACAAATTTTATAAGTGTCAATACAATTAATTAGTCAAGGAGTTATTAAACCTAGATTAAATGCAATTATCTCGGAGATGCTCTTTAGTTTTTTAAGGCAAATAGTGATTCATTTTTCGATACAAATTCTTCACATGTTTTAAAGAAGTTGATAATATCCTTGTCTTGGTTTGTTGCGTTAATGGTTACAAGGCGTACAAATTCTGTTTCTCTAAAAATTCCAAAACCTACCATCGCTTCTGCATTTTCATATAACAAGGTGCACAAATATTGGGCTTTAATTCCTTTGTAATTGTAGCAAACAGAGATCGAGTCATCAAAACTATAAAGGGTATAGTCTGGATGGTTTCTTATGTAATTTCTGGCTACTTCTGCCAAATGAAATTGCTGATCTACAATTTTTTCAAGCCCTAGGGTTCCTACAGATTTCCAAAGCGTCCAAAATTTTAATGCGTCGTTTCTTCTACCGCACTGAATAGATGTTTTACCAAGATTGTAATCATCGCCATCTGTTTGATAAAGATAGGTTGCATCATTACTAAAACTATCGTGTAAGTATTTTTTATGCTTTGTAAGTATAATCGAACAGGTGAGAGGTGTTCCTATCATTTTATGAGCATTGTAGCTAAAAGAATCTGTATGTTCTATCCCCTCAACCAGATGCTTGTATTTTTTGCTAAAAATAACACTGCCGCAGTACGCTCCATCTACATGGAGCCAAAGGTGATGTTCTTTACAAATTTTGGATAATGGTGTTATCTGGTCAAAGGCTCCTAGTACTGTTGTTCCAGCTGTAGCATTCACAAAAAACGGTTGCAAACCAAGGGAGATATCCTCAGTGATTTTAGCGCTCAAGTCTGTAGGGTCCATTTGCCCAGATTCATTGGTGGCAACATACCTAACTTGTTCACGTCCAATACCAATAAATGCGGCATTTTTTGAGGTAGAGTAATGAGACTCTACAGAGGTGTAAGCGGTCATTTTTTGTAACACTCCTTGGTATTTAATAGCGTCATTGTGGGCATCCCGAGCCATTAAAATCGCCATGAAATTACTCATAGATCCACCAGGGGCAAAGGTTCCATCTGCCTCTTTTCCATAACCAATCAAATCACAGGATTTACGTAAAATTTCTTTTTCAATTCCTACTTGTGGTCCAGCCACCTTAAAGGTATACATGCTATTGTTGAGCAATACTGCCAATAAATCACCTAAGGTAGCTTTTGGGTTTCTGCCACCAAATAACTGGTTAAAAAATAAATTTGTTGCGGTGCGGGGTGTATTTAAAACAAGTTTTTCAAGTGCGTTTTCAAAAAAAGTGTCTTCTGCGGGTTGTTCTTCCAGAGATAAGGGTAAGATTTTGAATAGTTCCTCTGGAGGAATTGGGGTGGTTACAGGCTCTTTTTGTTCAGCTTGTGTTAATTTTTCGGCTAGTTTTTGAAACAGTAAAAGTTCTTTTTGCATGTGAAGGTCTTATTTTACCGCAAATATAAGGTAAAAAGACACCTTAAGGGATTCAAAAAATATATGATTTACAAGTTTTTGATCCTTACTCTTTTCCTATCCCTGCAAATGGAAACGTTAATTTTTTTAATTGTTTGATATTTTACTAGAATTAGCAACCCCTTTTCCAAGAAGTCTATCAAACCTAGATCCTGGAGCTCTGTAATATACCAGGACTGTGTATTGGTTTTCTGTTTGCCAGAAATTACCACTGAT
>Ga0213868_10004577_pt1 | contig 12626 bp, 9 predicted proteins | sample PICome_9_FD_160087 | JGI IMG/M metagenome (GOLD analysis project Ga0213868, IMG submission 160087) | Coastal seawater microbial communities near Pivers Island, North Carolina, United States - PICO127 | ecosystem: Environmental > Aquatic > Marine > Coastal | place: USA: North Carolina | collected...
ATGGCGACAAAGCCCATCGGCAAATGGTCGGGGCGCTGGGTGACCCAAGCTAGCATCAAGCACAACATCAGGTCAGGGCCGGGCCAATCGCCTGCAACGCTGCCAAGGGGGAGCATTTTGAAAAACAGCAATGCTACCGCAATCGCGATAAAGCCTATCCGGTAAAACCAAGCACTGCTGCGCATATCCGTGACCATCACGGACCCACTTGCGCTGGGGCTTCGGTCAGTACACTTGGCGCTTCGGATGCAGGTACGGCGACCAAGTTGCCTGCGTCGGTGATCGGGTCCAGCGCATGTGACCGCAGAACGCGCAGAAACTCCAGCCGTTCATAATCGGCCGCAAGGGCCACGCGCAACCGCCGGTCATTGCCTTGAACCACTGTGCCCACCAACAAACCCGCTGGAAATACGCCCCCATCGCCTGACGTGATAACTTGGTTACCGGGGCGCACCAAATCTGGCTTTTCGATAAATTCGAGCGGCGGGCGGGATGTGTTGTCACCCGAGAGCAACCCGCGCTGGCCCGAAGGTTGGGCAACTACAGGTATGCGGCTGTTGCTATCTGTTAGCAAAATTACCCGCGATGTGCGGTCACCAACGCCCGAAATGCGACCTACTAGACCAATGCCATCCATAGTGGCCCAGCCATCGCGCACGCCATCGCGCGCGCCGACATTCAGCAAGACCGATTGACGAAACGGGCTACCACTATCGGCCAGTACAACGCCTGTCACATGGGTCAGCTTGGGGTCCAACCGCACTTGGTTCAAATCCATCAGCCGGGCGTTTTTCTGTTCCAGCTGCAACGCCGCCTCTTTCCAAGCCTTCATCTGCTGCAATTCGCGGCGCAGTTCTTGGTTCTGGTCATAGAGATTGGCGTAAGACTGAAAGCTTTCGAACATATCGACTGTTTTGGTCACTGGAACCAAAGCCCATTCAAAGCTGGGCACCATCCGGTCGACAAGTGCTGTGCGGAACCGTTCCACCCGTGGGCTGTCGATCCGCCAGACCAAAAACAATCCCAACAACGCGAACACAATCACTGCAACCATGATCCGGCGCAGGGGGCGGGTGTATTCGTCCGGAGATGTGCGGTTCTTTGCCACCAAAGCCTCGCGTCAAAGGGCTGGCCGTGCCTTGGCCCAAAAATCAGCTGTCGTAATCGATGACATGCCGGAGTTGTTTTTCGTACTCCAACGCCTTACCCGTGCCAAGGGCCACGCAGTTCAAGGATTCGTTAGCGACCGAGATTGACAGCCCCGTCTGTTCGCGCAGAGCAAGGTCCAGATCGCCCAAGAGCGCCCCGCCACCTGTCAGCATCACGCCACGGTCGACGATGTCAGCTGCCAGATCGGGCGGTGTTGCCTCAAGCGCTTGCATCACCGCATCGCAGATTTGTTGCACAGGTTCAGCCAAGGCCTCGGCCACTTGGGCTTGGTTGATCTCGGTTTCTTTCGGCACGCCGTTCAACAGGTCGCGGCCGCGGATGGTCATGGAGCTGCCGCGACCATCATCCGGCATCCGAGCCGTGCCGATGCTGGTTTTAATGCGTTCTGCAGTGGATTCGCCAATCAACAGGTTTTGGTGGCGGCGCAAATAGTTGATGATGGCCTCATCCATCCGGTCACCGCCCACGCGAACAGAGCGCGCATAAACGATGTCACCCAAGGACAGAACCGCGACCTCGGTCGTGCCGCCGCCGATATCAACCACCATATTGCCGGTTGGATCGGTGATCGGCATGCCTGCACCAATAGCCGCTGCAATCGGTTCTGCAATCAGCCCTGCGCGGCGTGCGCCTGCCGACAACACCGACTGACGGATCGCACGCTTTTCTACCGGGGTCGCGCCGTGCGGCACGCAAACAATAATTTTGGGTTTGGAAAATGTCGTGCGTTTGTGAACCTTGCGGATGAAGTGCTTGATCATTTCTTCAGCGGCTTCAAAGTCGGCGATAACCCCGTCGCGCATTGGGCGGATCGCCTCAATGCTGCCAGGGGTGCGGCCGAGCATCAGCTTGGCATCTTCACCAACCGCCAGCACAACTTTTTTTCCGTCTTTGGAATGATAGGCCACTACCGAAGGTTCGTTCAGCACAATGCCTTTGCCGCGGATGTAGACAAGCGTGTTCGCCGTGCCAAGGTCAATCGCCATGTCGGACGAGAAGAGGCTCGAAAGAAACCACATGCTGAATAAATCCTTTTAGGTAACACGCAAGATACCCGCGACTCAGGTATTTGAGGCAGGCACTGTCTTATACGGATGGCCGCCTACAAGGGAAAGGGGCCGTGCCGAGGCGATGCGCGTCTTACCGCCGGTAGCGCGAAATCTGGCTCTGACCGGATCGTGCTTTAAGTTGCAAATGTAGAAGTATATGTCTTGAGCCGCAGCCATTGACGGCATATTCATGTCGCCAATGTTTGATTTGTGCAAAAGAGCCTTTAACACGAAAAAGTGCGGTCAGGACACGTCCTTGTAGCTGATCCCCTTGGTGTCATAGCCCATTTCCGACTTTTCCCGCCGAAGGATCAACCGGTTCAGCGCGTTCACATAGGCCCGGACTGAGGCGACAATCGTGTCCGTATCGGCCGATTGCCCAGTTGCGATATTACCGTCCTCTTCCAAACGGACCGAAACAGTGGCTTGTGCATCGGTGCCTTCGGTCACTGCTTGCACCTGATACAGTTGCAAACGCGCCTTGTGCGGGTACAGCATTTTAACCGCGTTAAAGGCCGCATCCACCGGGCCATCGCCTGTGGCATCAATCGCATGGTCTATACCTTCAATAGACAGCGTCAATTCCGCCTCTTGCGGACCATCGGTGCCGCAAACAACACGCAACCGTTTAACCTGCAAGGTGTCGTGCGCCGTGTTGGTGGCACTGTCTTGGACCAGCGCAATCAGGTCATCGTCAAACACTTCTTTCTTGCGATCAGCCAGCGCCTTGAACCGCACAAAGGCATCGTTCAACTGGTTGTCGGCCATGTCATAGCCCAGATCTTTCATTTTGGCCCGCAGTGCGGCACGCCCCGAATGCTTGCCCAAAGGCAGCGATGTGCCGGACAGCCCAACATCCTCAGGGCGCATCACCTCAAACGTCTCGCGGTTTTTCAGCATGCCATCCTGGTGGATGCCGCTTTCATGCGCAAAGGCGTTTTTACCAACGATGGCCTTGTTATATTGCACGGCAAAGCCAGAAACCGTGGCAACCCGGCGGCTGATCGCCATAATCTTGGTCGTGTCAACGCCGGTGCGGTATGGCATGATATCATTGCGGACTTTCAACGCCATCACCACCTCTTCCAAAGCCGTATTGCCTGCACGTTCGCCCAAGCCGTTGATCGTGCACTCAATTTGTCGCGCACCCGCCTCGACGGCTGCCAGCGAATTGGCAGTCGCCATGCCAAGATCATTGTGGCAATGCGTTGCAAAAATAATTTTGTCCGCCCCGGGCACCCGTTCCAGCAGCATACGGATTAAGGCCGCACTCTCGCGCGGTGCGGTATAGCCAACCGTGTCAGGGATATTGATCGTGGTGGCCCCCGCCTGAATCGCAATTTCCACAACACGGCACAGGTAGTCATGTTCTGTGCGGGTAGCATCCATAGGCGACCATTGCACGTTGTCGCACAGGTTGCGGGCGTAGGTCACAGTTTCAAAAATACGTTCGGCCATCTGATCCATATCCAGGTTCGGAATGGCGCGGTGCAGCGGCGAGGTGCCGATAAACGTGTGGATCCGCGGGCGTTTGGCGTGTTTCACCGCCTCCCAGCAGCGGTCAATATCTTTGAAATTTGCCCGTGCCAGCCCACAGATTTGCGATGATTTGGCAAGGCGCGCAATCTCAGACACGGCTGCAAAATCTCCTTCGGACGCGATGGGAAAACCGGCCTCGATGATATCGACGCCCATTTCATCAAGTGCCGCTGCGATCTCCAGCTTTTCGTCATGGGTCATGGTGGCCCCAGGGCTTTGTTCGCCGTCCCGCAGGGTGGTGTCAAAAATCAGTACACGGGGTTGCGTGCTTGTATCCGTCATTTGAAAATCTCTCTGAATGTTCCGTTAGCCTTTGCGTATCGGGCGCTTGTCACCTCTGAGCGGTCGCACCCGAAGGCACGCTCAGCGGAGGCTAAGGAGGAGTAGGGCACTGGAAAACGCGGCGCAATGCGCCGCAGGGGTCTGCGATATGATGGTTTTCCGTGCCATGGTGCAAACTATAGCCAAGGATCCGTGAATGAAAACCCCCAAAATCGCAGATCATCTCTAGGTTTCATGCGGCTAAATTGCGCCTTTTGTCTCTTGCTCTGCCCCTGCGCAGCCCTAAGTTGCCCCGTACAAGTGGGAGAAGATTATGACAAAAGCACTGGTTGTTGGGGCATCGGGTGGCATTGGGCAAGCGCTGGTAAAAGCCTTGCAGCAAACCGGGGCTGACGTTTCGACCCTGTCGCGCAGCCAAGATGGGTTGGACGTGACCGATGAAGCCAGCATCATCGCCTGCATGTCGCGCCTTCAAGGCCCGTTTGAGACCGTGTTCATCGCCACGGGGGCGCTGGAAATCGGACCGCATTTGCCAGAAAAAGCCTTGCGCTCCATCACGCCCGAGGGGTTGATGGCGCAGTTTCAAACCAATGCGATGGGCCCGATTTTGGTGCTGAAACATCTTTTGCCCCACCTGGCCAAAGACGCGCCCAGCCGAATTGGCATTTTGTCGGCGCGGGTCGGCTCCATCGGCGACAATGGCATGGGCGGTTGGTATTCTTACCGCACCGCTAAGGCCGCCTTGAACCAACTGGTCCATACCGCCGCGATTGAACTGGCGCGCAGCCATAAACAGACGGTTTTGGCCGTGCTGCACCCCGGCACCGTTGCCACCGCCTTTACCGCCAAATTCGCCGGCAGCCACGCGACCGTTCCATCGGCCGAGGCCGCACAAAACCTTACCTCAGTCTTGGCGGCCCTTACCACGGCGCAAACTGGCGGGTTTTATGATTGGGCAGGCCAGTCCATCGAATGGTGACACGGCTTGTTCTGATCCTTGGCGATCAACTGACCCCAGATATCGCGGCGCTGAAGGCCGCAAATGCTGCGCACGATATAGTGGTCATGGCTGAGGTGCGCACTGAGGGCACCTATGTCCCGCACCACCCGCAGAAAATTGCGCTGATCCTGACCGCGATGCGCAAATTTGCAGCGCAATTACAGGCGGCAGGGTGGCAGGTGGCCTATTCCCGTCTGGATGATCCTGACAACAGCCAAAGCATTCCGGGCGAATTATTGCGCCGCGCTGCCGAATGTGGCGCAAAGGAAGTGTTGGCCACCCGCCCCGGTGAATGGCGGCTGATTGAGGCGTTAGAGACGCTGCCCCTAAAAACCCATCTGATTGAGGACGACCGTTTTATTGCGAGCCATGCCGAGTTTGACGCATGGGGCGAGGGCCGAAAACACCTGCGGATGGAATGGTTTTACCGCGACATGCGCCGCAAAACCAAGCTGCTGATGGAAGGTAACAAGCCCGTAGGCGGCCAATGGAACTATGACGCCGAAAACCGCAAACGCGCCCAACCTGACCTGTTGCGCCCCAAGCCCTTGCGTTTTGCACCCGATGCGGTGACCACAGAGGTTCTAACCCTCGTCGAGACGCATTTTGCCACCCATTTCGGCCGCTTACGCCCGTTTCATTGGGCGACCGACCGGACAGGCGCGCTGCAAGCGCTCGACCATTTCATCACCCACAGCCTGCCGCGCTTTGGCGATGAACAAGACGCGATGCTGTCGGATGACCCGCTGCTTAGCCACTCTTTGCTGTCACCTTATTTAAACATCGGCCTTTTGACTCCGCTGGAGGTGTGCCAAGCGGCTGAAAGCGCTTGGCAAGCAGGTCATGCCCCTTTGAACGCGGTCGAAGGGTTCATCCGCCAAATCATCGGCTGGCGTGAATTCGTGCGCGGCATCTATTTCCATCAAGGCCCGGACTATTTGACCCGCAACGCGCTGGGCCACACGCGCGATTTGCCCCCGCTGTACTGGGGCGCGAAAACTAAGATGAACTGCCTGTCCCATGCCGTGGCGCAAACCCGTGATCTGGCCTATGCCCATCATATCCAAAGGTTGATGGTTACGGGTACGTTTGGTTTGATGGCGGGCATCAATCCGGCCCAACTGCATGAATGGTATTTGGCGGTCTATATCGACGCCTTTGAATGGGTCGAGGCACCCAATACCGTCGGGATGAGCCAGTTTGCCGATGGCGGGCTACTTGGGTCCAAGCCCTATGCCGCGTCAGGCGCCTATATCAACCGCATGTCGGATTACTGCGATGCGTGCCAGTACAATGTCAAAGACCGGGTTGGCCCAAAGGCCTGTCCGTTCAACCTGCTGTTCTGGAAATTTATTCACCGCCACCGCGACCGGCTGTCCACTAATCCGCGGATGGGTCAAATGGTGCGCACATGGGATAAGATGACGCCCGCGCATCAATCCCAAGTCTTGGCGGAATCGGCTGCTTTTCTGGCTCGGATGGATAGCAAAGCAACCGTTTAACCTTTAGTTTCCCGCAGGTGCCGCCCCGTCCACTACGGCCGCCGGGGCAGGACCGGTCAGAATTCCATTGGTCCATTCGCCAGCTGTTTCTTGCCCCGTGGCATAGCGCAAAATGCCTTGGCCTTGCCGCTTGCCTGCTACAAACGCGCCTTCATAGGTGTCACCGTTGGCATAGGTGGCCACCCCGACCCCTTCAATCGCGCCCGCTTTCCAATCACCTGCATAGCGGAAACCATCGGCCATCACGACCTCGCCTTTGCCTTCGCGCGTGCCTGCAACAAAGGTACCTGTATAGGTGCTGCCATCGGCATAGGTGGCCACGCCTTCACCTTCGCGCAGGCCATTTTTCCATGTGCCTTCATAGCGGTACCCGTCAGGATAGCTGATCACGCCAGTGCCATGATACTGCCCCCCAACAAAGTCGCCCTCATAGACCTGACCATTGGCATAGGTAGCACGCCCGTTACCCTCAATGACCCCGGCAACCCAAGCTCCGTTATAGCTCGACCCGTCAGGATAGGTGATCTTGCCAATGCCATCAGGTTGGTCATCTTTGAATGCGCCCGAATAGACCGAACCATCGGGATAGCGAACCATGCCATTGCCCGAAATATGGCCATCAACCCAGTCGCCATCATAGACATAGCCTTCTGGTCCGTTGAACACGCCTTTGCCATGCCGTTTGTCGGCCAGAAAATCACCGGAATAGCTGTCGCCATTGCTATAGCTGACGCGGCCTTTGCCAACGCGCTGGCCGCTCACAAATTCGCCTTCATAGATGTCGCCATTCGACTGCGTCAGCGTCCCGGTGCCGTTGATTTGGCCATCCTCCCATGTGCCGGAAAAGGTCAAACCATCTGGCATCGTCAGGGTGCCTACGCCTTGACGCTGCCCTTTGACCAGATCCCCTTCATAGGTGGTACCATCAGGATAGGTCACCTTGCCCTTGCCCTGCTTTTCGCCCGCAAGCCAATCACCTTCATAGCGGTAGCCGCTGGGATCCTCGACGACGCCCTTGCCACTGTGGACTGCATCCAGAAAACTGCCGGTATAGACCGACCCATCCGCATAGCGCGCCACACCTTGGCCCGTCATTTTGCCGTCGACCCAATCGCCCTCGTAAATGCGGCCATCGCTATAGGTGATCTTGCCGTACCCTTCCGGCTTACCCGCAACAAAGCCACCTTCATAGACGGACCCATTCGGAAAGGTCGCCACGCCATTGCCGCGAATTTCACCGGCAACCCAATCGCCCGTATAGGAATAGCCGTTGGGCAGGGTATAGGTCCCGGTGCCATCTTGGCGGCCATCCTTGAACGTGCCTTCATAGACCGATCCATCGTCATATTGCTTGGCGATCACGCCGTCTTGAGCAAACGCTGTGCCTGCAAGCATTGCGGCCATCACGGCCCATCCTAAAGCTGCTGTATTCACGGCTGCATTCCTTTGATTTGTGCAGGTAGCGCCCCTTGGGGCAGCACCTTTGGCGAAAGCCTAACCTCCTGCCCAAGCCCTGACAAGTTGGCAAAGTCGGCCGCATTTCGGCTGCGCATCCTCTTTCCCTCGCGCGCCAGTCTGCTAAACCTTGGCGGTATCGTATAAAAGGGACCGCCCATGGCCACGACATTTCGCCTGACCTTGGCACAGCTTAACCCGACTGTGGGCGCGATTGCCGCCAACGCTGGCGCCGCGCGTGAAGCTTGGGCTGCGGGCAAAGACGCAGGCGCGCAGATGGTGGCCTTGCCCGAAATGTTTGTGACGGGCTATCAGTTGCAAGATTTGGTCCAGCGCCCTAGGTTTATTGAGGATGCAAATGCCGCGATTGAAGCTTTGGCCGTGGCCTGTGCAGATGGTCCCGCCTTGGGTATCGGTGGGCCAATGTTTCAGGCAGGGCGGCTTTACAACGCCTATTTCATCCTCGAAAATGGTAAAATCGCCGCCACGGTTTTGAAACATCACCTGCCCAATGACAGTGTTTTCGATGAAAAGCGGCTCTATTCTTCGGCCGATGTGACAGGCCCTTACCGCGTAGGTCCGCTACGCATTGGCACCCCTATTTGCGAAGACAGCTGGTACGCCGATGTCGCGGAAACCCATGCGGAATCGGGGGCCGAGATTTTGCTGGTCCCCAATGGCTCTCCCTATTACCGCGACAAGCTGGCGGTGCGGCAAAACATCATGGTCAACCGTGTTGTGGAAACGGGGCTGCCGCTGGTCTATCTCAACATGGTCGGCGGCCAAGATGATCAGGTGTTTGATGGCGCGTCCTTTGTGCTGAACCCCGGCGGCAAGCTGGCGGTTCAAATGCCCGCGTTTGAAACCGCCATCACCCATGTCGATTTTGTCACTACTCCGGACGGCTGGCGTGCTGAACAGGGCGAGCGCGTAAAACAGCCCGACGCATGGGAAGCGGACTATCATGCGATGGTGCTATCTTTGCGCGATTATCTGGCCAAAACAGGGTTCAAAAAGGTGTTGCTTGGCATGTCGGGCGGCATCGATTCGGCGATTGTCGCCACCATTGCGACCGATGCGATTGGCCCTGAAAACGTGCGCTGCGTGATGCTGCCGTCCGAATACACCTCTCAATCCAGCCTTGATGACGCCAAGGATTGTGCTACCCGTCTGGGCGCAAGCTATGATTTCGTGCCAATCGCCGAAGGTCGCGCTGCCATTACCAACACGCTTGCCCCCTTGTTCGCAGGCACCACACCCGACCTGACTGAGGAAAACATCCAATCCCGCCTGCGCGGCCTTTTGCTGATGGCGCTGTCGAATAAATTTGGCGAAATGCTGTTGACCACGGGGAATAAATCCGAGGTCGCGGTGGGATACGCCACGATCTACGGCGATATGGCAGGCGGCTATAACCCTATCAAAGACCTCTATAAGACCCGCGTGTTCGAAACCTGCCGCTGGCGTAACGCGAATCACCGCGGTTGGATGCTGGGCCGCGCAGGCGAGGTAATCCCACCCCGTATTATCGACAAACCGCCTTCGGCCGAGCTGCGCCCGGACCAGCGCGATGATGACAGTCTGCCACCCTATCCGGTGCTGGATGCGATCTTGGAAGGGTTGGTCGATAATGACGTATCGGTCAGCGATCTGGTGGCGGCGGGCTATGACCGTGACACCGTAAAAAAGGTGGAAAAACTGGTCTACCTGTCTGAATATAAACGCTTTCAAGCCGCCCCCGGAACTCGCTTGACCCGGCGCGCGTTTTGGCTCGATCGGCGCTATCCCATCGTCAACCGTTGGCGCGATGACAGCTGATGTCGCTTTAGACCGCTGAAACAGGACACAACGCCACCAATGCTTCGGCATCTGTCTGCCGGCACAGTTCGGTCGCGGGAGTCATTACGGCCGCCGATGCCGCAGCCACACCGAAACCCAGCGCTTCTGGTTCCGATAGCCCCCGTGCCAATGCCAATACGAAGCCGGCGACAAAGCTGTCGCCTGCTCCGATCTTACTTTTGATCGGCACTTCCGCTGCTTTGCAAAACCAGCGATGCGTGGCCGTCGCCATTACAGACCCATCTGCCCCCCGGGCTATGATCACGCGCTCCGCTGACCCGCGCCGCACCAAAGCTTGGGCAAAGTCGGCACTGTTCACGCGGTTGGCAAGTGGTGCTTGGGCCAACAGTTCAGCTTCCTCCGCGTCCATCCGAATGGTATCAAGCGCGGCCCCACCACCTGCGGTCACGGCCCGCAACGACGCTCCGGATGTGTCGGCAATCAGTCGCACAGTTTGTGGCAAGACTGCCCCTAGCATTCTGATAAAGTCATCGGGCACGCCGGGGGGCTGGCTGCCGCTGACGACGACAAACCCATGCGGTTGCGCCGCGACAGATATTGCTTCAATTGCTGTGCTAATGGATTGGGGCGACCAAAGTGGTCCGGGCAAAACAAAACGGTATTGCGCCAGACTGCCCCGTTCGGTCACTGCAAAGCTTACCCGCGTTTCACCGGGGGCTGTAATTTGCACGATCGCAACGCTTTCAGTCCGTAAAAGCTGCTCCAATTGTGCGCCGGTCGCCCCCCCAAGTGCCACAAAAGCCGTTGATTCCCCGCCCAAAATAGCAACCGCGCGACTGATATTGATACCGCCGCCGCCGGGATCATAGCGTGGCATGTCGCAACGCAGTTTTGGGCCTGCCTGCACGACATCTGTTGCCGTGCTTAAGTCGAGCGCGGGGTTCAGCGTGACTGTAAGGATGGCCGTCTGCGCTTTTTTCATTTTGCGGACTCTGCCTTGAAAAAAACAAGCATGCCAGAACAGCGCGGGCCAAGCAACTCTGGCCAAAGTATGAGGCCCGCCGTTTGCGGGCCCCACATTAGATAGTTAGCCCATCATCATCTGATAGCTGGCCGGCACATATTGGAACCCGCTATCGCGCGTCTCGACATATCCCAAAGCCGGGAAGGGCATATGATAGCCGATAAACGGCGTGCGATCTGCCGCCAGCATACCCAATACTTTGCGACGCGATGCAGCCGCCATCGCCTTGTCCATGTCAAAGCGCACTTCCCAGTCAGGATGGGCCAGCGACCAGACATAGTGGTTGGCCAAGTCGGCAATCAGCATCAGGTTCGCGCCGTCGCTTTCCAGCATATAACCCATGTGGCCGGGTGTATGGCCCATTGCCGCCATCGCCGTGATGCCGCCCGTAACCGCGCCGCCATCGTCCAGAAAGCTGATCTTGTCGTTCAGTGGGCGGACGTTTTTGTCAAAGCCTTCGTTCGCAGCACCCATCCAGTGGTTATGCTCAACCGCACCCGTGACATAGCGGGCATTGGCGAATGTCGGTGTCGTTTCATTCATCAAACCACCGATATGGTCGCCGTGCATGTGGGTCAGAACAACGGTATCAATCTGGTCGGGCGTATAGCCTGCCGCGCCAAGTGCTGCCGTAATGCCGCCGGCGTTCAATCCGGTATCGAACAAAACCAGTTCCGACCCGGTGTTGACAACTGTAGGCGTGAAAAAGAATTGCGCCTTGTCGGTGGGCAAAAAGGCTGCTTCGGACACGGCGGTAAACTCGGCAGGGTCTGCGTTCAGGCCAAAAATATCGGTCGGCTTTTCCACGGTGCGGGTGCCTGCCAAAAGGGCTGTCACCTCAAACCCTCCCAATTTGATGCGGTTGAATTGCGGGACAGATGCCCCTTTCATCTCGGCGCCGGCATGGGCCATGCCTGCCAAAGTGGGCGCGAAGGGCAAGGCGACAGCGGCCAGCAGCGCGTGGCGGCGTGAAATGTAAGGTGTCTTCATCGGTGCTCTCCTGTTCATGTGCAAAGAAAAGATAGGGCTGCTTGAAACCCTGTCCAGTCCCGTGCGCCGATATGGACAATTGCAGCCCCATGTGACAGATCAGCGGTGATCAGGAGAGCACTTATATGACCACGCGTCCCACCATCACCCGTTTCGCCCCATCGCCCACCGGATACATTCATGTCGGCAATCTTCGCACCGCCTTGATGAACTGGATGATCGCCCGCAAATCCGGCGGCACGTTTATCTTGCGCTTGGATGACACCGATCAAGAACGCTCCAAGCAAGAATATGCGGATGGGCTGATGGAAGACCTGGAATGGCTGGGCCTGACGTGGGACCGCGTGGAAAAGCAATCCCTGCGGATTGAGCGCTACCGCGAGGCGGCTGAAGAACTGAAAGCCGCAGGCCGGTTCTATGAATGTTTTGAAAGCCCGACCGATCTGGATTTGAAGCGCAAGAAACTGCTGAACATGCACAAACCGCCAGTCTATGATCGCGCGTCCTTGCATTTGTCGGCGGCTGAAAAAGACAAGCTGCGCGCGACGGAACCGGGCTATTGGCGGTTCTTGCTGGATCTGGAGCGGATTGAGTGGCCGGACGGAATTTTGGGGCCGGTGTCCATCGACGCGGCCTCGGTTTCTGACCCGGTGCTGATCCGAGGTGATGGGCAGGTTTTGTATACCTTTGCATCGTCTGTCGATGACATCGATATGGGCGTCACCTTTATCGTGCGGGGCGCGGATCATGTAACAAACACGGCGACCCAGATTCAGATCATGAAGGCGATGGGTGGCACCCCGCCGAGTGACGCG
>Ga0213868_10004578_pt1 | contig 12625 bp, 12 predicted proteins | sample PICome_9_FD_160087 | JGI IMG/M metagenome (GOLD analysis project Ga0213868, IMG submission 160087) | Coastal seawater microbial communities near Pivers Island, North Carolina, United States - PICO127 | ecosystem: Environmental > Aquatic > Marine > Coastal | place: USA: North Carolina...
AGCCGCAATTGCGCCGGAAAAGAGTTTGGGGTCATAGCCCAGCTTTTCGGCCTGCGGCATCGCCACTGTGGCAACTGTCGCGGCCGTAGCAACCGAAGACCCGGAGGTCGCGGAAAACATCGTCGCCGTGGCAATATTGGCATGCACCAAACCGCCCGGCAGCCAACTGACCCAATGGTCAAGGGCGGCATAGGTGCGGGTTGCAATGCCGGAGCGGACAAGGATCTCACCCAGCATCACAAAGAACGGGATCGCAATAAGGGTCGCGTTGTTAGACGTCGACCAAACCAGATTGCCCAAACCTTTGATCAATGGGAACGGGCTGAAAAATGCATCAATGCCAAATCCGAGCAGAAACAAAACGATGCCCACAGGAATGGAAAGGGTCAGCAGGCCCAACAGGCCAACGGCGAGGGACCAGATCATCTCACTGCCTCCTCTTCGCCAAAGGCACCAATCGCGGCCTCGGACTGGGTAAATTCACCTTTGCGCACCAACATGGCGGCGGCAATAAAGGTCAGCCAAGCGACCACAGAAAACCAGACCCAACCCGCGAACCACGGCGCTTGCACCCAGGCAAGCGGGGTTTCGAGCGGCGTATTGGCCTTGGAAGAATTGGCAATCGACCGCGCCAGAACCGGCCATGACATCACAGCGATCAAGGTCACCGTGCTGGATAGGACCAGCATCGAGCCCAGATCGAACATCGCCCGCCCGCGCGCGCTGACCTGCCCGCGCAGCAAATCAATCCGCACATGGCCCAGTTCCAGCAGCGTAAAGGCCATCCCCCAAGACGTAGCGATGGCCATCACATAGCCGCTGATTTCATCAGTACCCCCAAGCGAGGCACCCAATTGGCGAAACACGATATCCAGCAGAATAACTGCAGCACAGATCAACAGCATAATCCCGACCAGGATCGCGATCATGTGGTTCAACTTGCGCAGAGTCATTAAGATATCTTGTGCCATTCGAGGCCTCCTTGGGGTCACCGATGCCGTAAGCTTGGTTAGACGCGCCGATTACTTCGGCGCAATCGTCACGCCCACAGCCGCACCGACAGTGTCATTCCAACGCTTGGTCCACTCTGGACCTGCCCGGTCTGCCCATTCTGGCAGCACTTCGGTCACAAGAACCTCACGCGCCTTGGCAAAATCAGCGTCAGACACGTCAACCAGCGTCATTGAATGCGCATCCCCCGACGCACAAGCGCCGTTGCCTGTCAAACAAGCCACGTCATTGACCAACGCCCCTTGCGCACTTGCCCAAGCCGGGGCTTCAAAATTGGCCGCGATTTCCGAGGTGATCAAGGCCTGCGTCTCAGCGCTCAGGCCGTTCCACTTGTCCATGTTCATCGCCGTGACAACACTGTCCCAACCGCCCAAGGGGATTGGCAGCAAATGCGTGGATACTTCCCACCAGCCTGCCGAATAGCCCGACCCTGCACCCGTAACGGCACAGTCAACCACGCCTTTTTGCAGCGCACCGGGCACCTCGGCAAAGCTGACATTCACGCCTTCTGCGCCAAGCGCCTCCAGAAACTTCGCCGTCATCCGGCCCGAAGCGCGTACTTTCTTACCCTTCAAATCATCAAGGCTGCCAATCTCGGCATTACAAAACACCACCTGCGGCGGATAAGGCGCAATCGCCAACAACTGACTGTTGAAACGCTCTTTGAAAATATCGGCAACCATCGGGCGGGCCGCATTGACCATGGCCAGCGCCTCATCGGCGGTCAGCGCCAGCAATGGCACATCCAAACCTTCCAACTCTGGCGCATCGGCCACGGCATAATCGGCCACGGTCATGCCAACATCATAAACCCCGTCGCCCAGCAAGCTGAACACATCGCCCACGCCAAGGTTCATCTGATCATGCGTGGTCACGGTCACATTCAACGTGCCCCCCGATGCCGCAGGCAAAGTCTCATTCCAAAACGGCGCTTCATATTGCTTGTGAAGCGGCAAGCTCGACCAGCTTCCGACAACAGCCAGATCTTCGGCCATAGCAGGCAGCGCAATGGCAGCAGTGGCAACAGTCGCGGCTAGAATTCTAAGTGTGGTTTTCATAAGATTCTTCCTTGTTGGGTAGAGTGGTTTGTTATTTTGTGAAGCGGTCTAAAAGGTCATCACGGGGTTTTCCGCACCCTCCGCGACGTCTGTGATCAGCATGTGACCGGGTTTATGGGTGATGCAGATCGGCAAACGGGCGTTTTCAATGGCCACTTGCGGGGTCACACCACAGGCCCAAAACACCGGCACCTCGCCTGCCCCCACGGGGGCTGCATCGCCCCAATCGGGCCGCGATATATCAGCAATGCCCAAGCCCGCAGGATCGCCCCAATAAACCGGCGCGCCATGTGCCAGCGGATACCGCCGCGAAATCGCCACGACCTCCTCCACCCGGCCTGAAGGGATCGCCCGCATAGAGACGACCATTTTCCCCGAAAACGGGCCAGACGGCACCGTATCGATATTAGAGCGAAACATCGGCACGGTCCGGTTATGGTCAATATGCCAAACCGGAATGCCCGCCGTTTGCAGCGCATTTTCAAACGTGAACGAGCAGCCAAGCGCAAACACGACCATGTCGTCGCGCCACAAGTCAGTGATATCGGTCACCGACCTCTCAAGTTTGCCTGCGCGGTAAATATTATACGCAGGCACATCGGTGCGAATATCAATGTCGCGGCCCATGGTGAACATCATCGGATTGCCCGTGTCAGACACACCCGTCAGCGGACAAGGCTTCGGGTTGCGCTGGCAATAACGCATGAAATCCAAAGCATAGGCTTGTGGCATAATCGCCAGATTGGCTTGCAAATACCCGCGTCCCAAACCGGCCGTGTGTGACTGGTACTGGCCCGCACGAATGACCGCACGCAACTGCGTCAGCGACATCGCTTTCAGTGTTTCATAGATCTCTTTCAAAGTGATCCCTCCCGTTAGCGATAGGGTCACAGCATTAGTTGATCACGTCAAATTGATTAATTTTCTCAATAGTGATCACATTTTTTTATCAGCTAAATAGGCAACGGCAACCTCATACGCCGCCTTTGCAGCCGTTTCGACCAACTGGCTTTTGGGCTCTCCAAGGTATGAGGCTGAAAACTGCAACGGGTTTGGCACCCACCCCGGATCAAACTCTTTGATCTTGCCGGCCGCGACATAAGCCTCGCCCAAGGCGCGCGGCAAAGCCGCGACCCCAAGGTCCGCCTCGACCAATCGAAAACAGGCCGAAAGCGATGAGGATGGGAACAGCGATACATCCGGCCCAACCTTTTCGAACAGCATTTCTTTCAACTCTCGGTAGGGGCGTGTGTGCCGCGCATAGGTCAAAATCGGGCGCGACAGAAACCGCGCGCCCGTGATGGCAGGGCCCGTGTTGGTAGGGTCTGCATCGCGGGCTGCGTACCACGCCAAATCAAATCCGGGCAAGATGATGTTATTGACAGAATAATCCGAAATCGGCCCCAGCAAAATCGCAAGATCCACCTCGCGATTCATAATCCCTGCACGCAGGTTAATAGAGATATCGACGTTAAATTCGATCTCTAGCTTGGGATAGATATGGTGAAGTTTGGCGACCAATTCCGGCAGCCAACATTGCGCAATCGTTTCCGACACCCCAAGCCGCAGGCGGGTCTCTATGCCTGCCGGATCCACGACCTCTTTTTCAACCAACTCGGCCAAATATTCAAACTTCTCGGCATGGGCAACCAACAGCTCACCCCGTTTGGTCAGCTTCATTGCACCCGCAGTCCGCTCAAACAGCACGCATCCCAGCGCATCCTCCAACGCCTTGATCCGCGCGGTGACGGCAGGCTGGGTCAGGTGCAACCCACTCGACGCCTTGCGCACGCCGCCCAACCGTACAACGGCAAGAAAAGTTTTCAACTGTTCAATATTGATTCTGGTCATACGCCATCAATGCATGGCGCGGTGCGGTTTGCCTAGCCGACCCGTGGCTTTAGGCAGCGCCAAGGTACTGGACCAAGGCCTGACAGATAAGTCACCAACCTTCCAGCGCTGGACGGGTTGACCGGGCCGTTGCCCGCCTCTACCCAAAGATATGCACTCCAAAACGCCCCTTTTAAAACCGCAATTAACGTTCGCCCCGCGCCCACAAGCGGCTGACATATCGCCCACCCGTCCTCAAGAAAGCGTCTGCCAATGACCAAACTCGCCCTGTTTTTCGCAGCCATCGCGATTGCCGCCGGGGGCTGGTATGTAATGCAAACACCACCCGCGCAAACTGCGCTCCAAACCACCAGCCCACCCGCCAATGGCGCGATGGTTTTGGTATCGCTGCCCGCCCAGTTCACCGAGGCTGAGCAAATGGGCAACCGCGCCTATGACGCCGCCTGTGCCGCCTGCCACGGCGCCAATGCCCAAGGCACAGATGGCGTGGCCCCGCCTTTGGTTCACAGGATTTATGAACCAAACCACCACGGCGATATGGCCTTTATTCTGGCCGCCCAAAACGGCGTGCGTGCGCATCATTGGTCCTTTGGCGATATGCCGGCGGTTCCGGGCCTGACCCAGGCCGATGTCTTGACCATAGTGGCCTATATCCGCGCATTGCAGCGTGAAAACGGGATCAACTGACGGGTTACGGGCCAATCCGGAATGATTGGCCCGCAGCACCTTTCCCTTGGCGCAAACCCCCGCATAGCCCTCCAAAAATTGCCTTGCATCGCGATGATTTGCGCGGTGTAACTCGAACGCAAAGCTAAGGGGTTAGGCATGACACAGGCTACGAACACACAGGCACCAAAAAAAGCGTCCTATGATGTGGTGATCTTGGGCGGCGCGATGATGGGCTCGTCGGTGGCTTGGTTCTTGACAAACAACCCCGATTTCAACGGCACGGTTTTGGTGGTGGAGCGCGACCCGACCTATGCCTTTGCAGCGACCTCGCACACAAATTCTTGCATCCGCCAGCAGTTCTCCTCACCTCTCAATGTCAAAATTTCACAATTCGGGGCCGAGTTTGTCCAAAACCTGCCCCGATTTATGGGCCCAGCCTCTGACGCGCCAAAACTGACCATCCAAAATTTTGGCTACATGTATCTGGCCAACACCCCAGCTTTTGCCGATAAGCTGCGTGCCAGCCAAAAGGCACAGGCCGCCGCCGGTGCCGCCACGCGCGTGATGACACCGGATCAAATCAAGGCCGCCTATCCATTTTATAACGTCGATGATCTTGTTTTGGGCAGCATCAACACCCAAAACGAAGGTTATTTCGACGGGATCACCTTGTTTGATATGTTCCGCCGCAACGCGCGCCGCCAAGGGGCAGAATACATCACGAATGAGGTTGTTGCGATCACCAAAAACGCCGTTGGCACGCGGGTCGAAAGCATCACCTTGGCCTCGGGTGACGTGGTGGCCTGCGGCCAATTGGTCAATGCCACAGGTACGCATGGCACCAAAACGGCAGCAATGGCAGGGATCGACATTCCGATTGAACCGCGCAAACGCTTCACTTGGATTTTCACCGCCGAACAGCCGCTTGACCGCCCCCTGCCCTTGACCATCGACCCCTCAGGCGTGCATTTTCGCCAAGACGGCAAGACAAGCTATATGGCAGGTGGCCATGCCGATTATGACCCCGCCGTCCCGCATGATGATTTCAGCATGGATCATGCGATCTGGGAAAACCACATCTGGCCCGCCATCGCCACGCGTATCCCGCAGTTTGAGGCGATCAAGGTCATGCGCGAATGGGTAGGGCATTATGACATGAACACCCTAGACCAAAACGCCATTGTCGGCCCGCATAGTAAAATCGCGAACTTCTTGTTCCTGAACGGCTTTTCCGGCCACGGCTTGCAACAATCCCCCGCCATGGGGCGCGGCACCGCCGAATGGCTGATCTATGGCGGTTACCGCAGCTTGGACCTGTCACCGCTTGGTTTTTCCCGCGTCTTGCGCAATGAACCCTTTGTAGAACAGGCGATCATTTAGACCCGCCCCTTTTCATCCAGCAATCAACTTGCACCCATTGCCCAAATTTTTATCATTCGGTCATTATTTTCGCAGGATGGGCCAAATAAAGATAGACCAACCCTAAAAATGCGCTAGCGTGAGCCCAACAACGAGGGGCAATTTCGTGACACAACCTGTGCATCCAGCAATTTTTGATGGCCATAATGATGTTTTGCTAAAACTCTACCGCGCCGGTGGCGTATCGGCTGCCGCAAGTTTTCTGAAGGGCTGTCCGGGTGCGATTGACGTGCCTTCCGCCAAAGAAGGCGGCTTTGCCGGCGGGTTCTTTGCGGTCTATGTCCCTTCCCCCACAGACCTCGCGCTAAAGTTTGAGGAAATGACCAAGCCGGAATATCAGTTGGTCCTTCCTGATGAAATTCCATGGAAAGATGCGTTTCCGGTCGTCATGGCGCAATCGGCAATCCTGTTTGAAATGGAACGGCTGGGGGCGCTGAAAATCTGCCGCACCGTGGCCGATATCCGCGCGGCAATGGCCGCAGGTATCATGGCCGCCATCTTTCATATCGAAGGCGCCGAGGCGATTGACCCCGATCTCCACACACTAGAGGTCCTCTACCAAGCAGGCCTGCGCTCGCTTGGCCCGGTCTGGAGCCGCCCTACAATCTTTGGCGAAGGCGTGCCGTTTCGCTATCCCAGCACCCCCGACATTGGTGCAGGCTTGACAGAGGCAGGCGTCCGGCTGGTCAAACGCTGCAATGACTTGGGCATCATGCTTGATCTGTCGCATCTGAACGAGGCCGGATTTTGGGATGTGGCCCGCCTGTCAAACGCGCCCTTGGTCGCCACCCATTCCAACGCGCATGTTATTTGCCCGCACAGCCGCAACCTGACGGACAAACAATTGGCCGCCATTGCGGAAAGTGACGGCATGGTCGGCCTGAACTTTGCTGTGGCTTTCTTGCGCGATGATGGCAAGATGCTTGCGGATGTGCCGATGTCGCAGATGATACGGCATATCGATCATTTGATCGCGCATGTCGGTGAAGACCGGGTTGGCCTTGGGTCTGACTATGACGGGGCCGTGGTACCACAAGAAGTGATCCGCTGTTCCGGCTTGCCTGTCTTGCGCGCGGCAATGGAACAACACGGATATGGTACAGCACTGATTGCCAAGCTGTGCCATGAAAACTGGCTTCGGGTGCTCGAGAAAACTTGGGGGGCCTAACCCCCACCCTGCCCCGATTATTTTAACTGCAACAGAGAGGTTGAACACATGACAATTTGGAAAAACACACTTGCCGGGGCCACGATGGCCGTGGCGCTCAGCTTTACCTCCGTGGCCGTGGTCGCGGAAACGCCCGCCAATATGCTGGTTATCGCCAACCGGATTGACGACATCACCACGATGGACCCTGCGCAAAGCTTTGAATTTGCAGGCTCGGACGTGAACCAAAACATCTACAGTAAGCTGGTCAACTTTGACCCGCTGGATTTTGACAAAGGCTACGTCCCCGATCTGGCCGCAAGCTGGGAAGTGTCCGAGGATGGCAAATCCATCACCTTCACCATGCGCGAAGGCGTAACCTTCCAATCGGGCAACCCGGTCACCGCCCAAGATGCGGAATGGTCGCTGCGCCGCGCGGTAATTTTGAACAAAACACCTGCGTTTATCCTGACCCAATTCGGCTTTACCCCCGAAAACGTAGCCGAAACCATCAAGGCGGATGGCAACACCCTGACCATCACCACCGACAAGCGCTATGCGACCTCCTTTGTGTTGAACTGCTTGACCGCGACCATCGGCTCGATCATCGACATGAAGCTCGCGATGGCCAATGAGGTTGATGGCGACATGGGCAATGCCTGGCTTGGCACCAATTCGGCAGGTTCGGGCGCCTACAGCCTTGTCGCCTGGAAGCCAAATGAGTCCGTGACCTTGCAGGCAAACCCCAACTATTACGGCGGCGCGCCCACCATGGAACGTGTGATCGTGCGCCATGTGGCTGAAAGCGCCAGCCAGCGCTTGCTGCTTGAAGCCGGCGATATTGACGTAGCCCGCAACCTGAACCCCGAAGACGTTGCAGGCGTGCGCAATGCCGCAGGCGTTGTGATCCAAGAAGAGCTGAAAGGCCGTTTGATGTATCTGGGCCTGAACCAGACGCATCCTATCCTGTCCAAGCCACAAGTGCGCCAAGCTTTCAAATATCTGGTTGATTATGAAGGCATGCAGAACAGCTTCTTGAATGGTCAGTACACCATTCACCAGAACTTCTTGCCCAAAACCTATCTGGGTGCCTCGACAGAAAACCCGTTCAGCCTGAATATCGAAAAGGCCAAGGAACTGCTGGCTGAGGCAGGCGTTGAAAACCTTGAAATCGAAGTTGGCGTGCGTGAGGCGCAAGAGCGTATCGAGATCGCGCAATCCTTCCAAAACACCGCGGCCCAAGCGGGTATCAAGGTGAATATCACCGTCGGCACCGGCAAGCAGATCCTTGACCGTTACCGCGCGCGTGAATTGGATATGTCGCTTGAAGCATGGGGCCCGGATTATCCCGATCCACAAACCAACGCCGGCACTTTCGCCTATAACCCCGACAACAGCCTAGAGGCCAAAGCGACTGGTCTTTTGGCATGGCGCTTGGGTTGGGACACCGATGGTCTGACACCCTTGACCGAGGCTGCCGTAACCGAAGGAGACCGCGACAAGCGGATTGCGATGTATCAGGAAATTCAGGCGAAATTCCGCGAAACCTCGCCTTTCGTCATCATGTTCCAGCAAATCGAACAGGATGGTATCCGCGACAATGTGAAAAACTTCACCACGGGTGAGGCGATTGGCTCGGCTGATTACAGCAAAGTCACGAAGTAATGGTGCAAGCCAATGACAACGGGGGGGCGCGCAGCCGTGCGCCCCTTCCCGGCTGGTTCACCGGAACACTGAAAACCCTAGGCTCCATAGCTGTCACCATGCTGGGCCTTGTTTTCATTACCTTTATCATCGGGCGGGTCATGCCGATTGACCCCGTCCTTGCGATTGTGGGCGAACGCGCATCGCAATCAACCTATGACGCGGCCTATCTGCAACTGGGCCTTGATAAGCCGGTGATCGTGCAATTTTCCTATTACGTCTGGGATGTGATGCAGGGCGATTTCGGCATGTCGCGGCTCAACGCGCGCCCCGTGGCCGAAGATATCGCGCGGGTGTTTCCCGCCACATTGGAACTGGCCACCTTGGGTGTGTTCTTTGGCATCGTTTTGGGCGTGCCTTTGGGCGTTGTCGCCGCCGTGCGCAAAGGATCGTGGATCGATCAAGTCGCCCGCGTGGTCGCCCTTGTCGGGTATTCCATGCCGATTTTCTGGCTGGGCCTGATGGGGCTTTTGGTATTTTACGGAATGCTCGGTTGGGTCGGTGGTCCGGGTCGCGTCGGCATTTTCTACGAAGACATCGTGCCGTCCGTCACAGGCATGATCCTCGTCGACAGTATCCTCGACCGCAACTGGACCGTGCTCAAAGACGCCTTCAGCCATATCGTGCTGCCCGCATCCCTGCTGGGCTATTACTCCTTGGCCTATATCAGCCGGATGACCCGCAGTTTCATGCTGGAACAACTCAGCGCTGAATACATCACCACCGCCCGCGTCAAGGGCATGTCGGAATGGGATGTGGTCTGGAAACACGCTTTCCGCAACATCCGCGTGCAGCTTATCACTGTCATCGCTTTGTCCTACGCAGGCCTGCTCGAAGGGTCGGTCTTGACCGAGATCATCTTTAGCTGGCCGGGGATTGGCAGCTATATCACCACGGCGCTGCTGTCGGCAGATATGAATTCGGTGTTAGGTGGGACAGTCGTGGTGGGACTTGTGTTCATCTTGCTGAACATCTTTTCAGATCTTTTGTACAAGGTTTTTGACCCCCGTGCCAAATAACCACATACAAACCAGCCCTGCAAAACCCAACAGAAAGCCTGCATAATGGCCGACCAAACCTTGCGGCAGTGGCTGCTGACCGACACGCCCACCTCGCGCAGACACGCCAAGCTTTCGGCGATCTACCAAGGCTGGCTGTCGTTTCGCAGCAATACCATGGCGATGATAGGCCTTTGGATTTTGCTCGCCCTTGTCGGCATCGCGGCCTTTGCCCCGATCCTGTCGCCACACGATCCATTTGTTCAAGACCTTGGCAACCGGCTTGCCCCCTTGGGTACCGAAAGCCATATCCTTGGCACCGACAGCTTGGGCCGCGATATCCTGTCGCGCCTGATCTATGGCAGCCGGATCACGCTTTATATCGTGGCCCTTGTGGCCCTGATCGCCCCCGTGGTCGGCCTGCTGGTCGGTACCGTTTCGGGCTATGTTGGCGGCTGGGTCGATGTCGTTCTGATGCGCATCACCGACATTTTCCTCGCCTTTCCAAGGCTGGTTCTGGCGCTGGCCTTTGTCGCCGCCTTGGGCGCTGGCATTGAAAATGCAGTGCTCGCCATTTCCCTCACCGCTTGGCCCCCTTACGCCCGTATCGCGCGCGCTGAAACGCTGACCATCCGCGCCGCCGATTATATCAGTGCCATCCAGCTGCAAGGTGCAGGCGCCATGCGGATCATCACCCGCCACATCTGGCCGCTTTGTGTCTCCTCCCTCATCGTCCGCGTCACACTTGATATGGCAGGCATCATCTTGGCCGCCGCAGGGCTTGGCTTCTTGGGCCTTGGCGCACAACCGCCCTCGCCCGAATGGGGTGCGATGATCTCCGAAGGGCGCAGGTTTATCCTTGACCATTGGTGGGTCGCCACCATGCCTGGCCTTGCCATTTTCACCGTATCGCTCGCCTTCAATCTGCTTGGCGACGGCTTGCGCGATGTCCTCGACCCGAAAGGCGGCGAATGATGGATACTTTGCTGGATGTCGAAGACCTCTGGGTTCGTTTCCCCAGCCGCCAAGGCGTGTTTGATGCCGTGCGCGGTATCTCCTTCACCTTGGGCCGCGAACGGCTCGGCATAGTCGGCGAAAGCGGGTCTGGCAAATCCATGACCGGACGCGCCATTTTGCGCCTGATCCGCCCACCGGGCATTGTCGAGGCAAAGCAGATCAGCCTTGGTGGCGTTGACCTTATGCAAAAGACCGAGAAAGAAATGCGCGCCGTACGCGGCCAACGCATTTCGATGGTGATGCAAGACCCCAAGTTTTCGCTGAACCCGGTGATGACCATCGGCGACCAGATTATTGAGGCCTACCGCCAGCACAACCGCGCAAGCAAGACGGAAGCTTACGCCAAAGCGCTGGAAATGCTCGAAGCTGTGTCGATCCGTGACGCCGACCGCGTGATGCGCGCCTATCCGCATGAAATGTCGGGCGGCATGGGCCAGCGCATCATGATCGCGATGATGCTCATACCGAACCCTGAAATTCTGATCGCGGATGAACCGACCAGCGCGCTTGATGTATCCGTTCAACGTCAAGTTCTTGATATCATGGACAAGCTGGTCAAAGATCGCGGCATGGGCCTGATCTTTATCAGCCATGACCTCAACTTGGTCGCCGACTTTTGCGACCGCGTGCTGATCATGTACGCAGGCCGCATTGTAGAGATTTGTGAGGCGGATAAATTGAACGAGGCCAAACACCCCTATACGCGCGGCCTTTTGAACTCCCTGCCCCGCCTCGATGCGCCGCGCGACCACCTCGAGGTGCTGAAGCGTGACCCCGCATGGGCGCAGGCCCCAAGCGTGAGTGGTCGCATATGAGCATGCTAGACATAGACGCGTTGAACGTATGGTTCGGGTCAGGCCGTGATCGGGTGGACGCCGTGCGCGCCGCTACCTTTAGCGTGGCAAAAGGCGAAAGCTTCGGGCTGGTTGGTGAAAGCGGTTCGGGAAAATCCACCATTTTGCGCGCCATTTCAGGCCTTGCCCCGCATTGGTCAGGCCAAATGGTGGTCGAAGGCACCCCGCTTACAAAGGTACGCCCAAAGGCGTTTTACAAAACCGTACAGATGGTCTTCCAAGACCCCTATGCCTCGCTTCACCCGCGCCACTCGGTTGATCAGGTGCTGGGCGAAACCCTGCATTTACATGGGTTTAGCGATATTGACGCGCGGGTGGTCAAGCTGTTGGATGACGTGGGCTTGGGCCAAAAGTTCCGCTTCCGCTATCCGCACCAACTCTCTGGCGGCCAGCGCCAACGCGTCGCCATCGCCCGTGCCTTGGCCCCCGAACCCGAACTCCTCCTCCTTGATGAACCCACAAGCGCGCTGGACGTCTCCGTGCAGGCCGAGATTTTGAACCTGCTGGTCGATCTGCGCCGTGACCGTGGCCTCACCTATGTGATGGTGTCGCATGACCTGTCGGTCGTGGGCCATATGTGCGAACGGCTGGCCGTTATGAAAGACGGCGCGATTGTCGAGATAATGGGCGTAGAAACCTTGCGAAAGATGGAAGCAAAACACCCTTATTCGCAAAGCCTTCTAGCAGCGTCGGTTTAAAAAACCTTCGTTCGACCAGAACTAAACAGGCTTAAAATATAAATAAATCATATAGCTATAACCATAAGCTAATGCATCACATTAACGACCCCGCAACGCATCTTGCAACAAGGCCAACACCACATCGCCCGGCACATCGCTGGCAACAAAACTCTGGCCTATCCCGCGCGACAGAATAAACCGCAACTGCCCATCCACC
>Ga0213868_10004579_pt1 | contig 12624 bp, 10 predicted proteins | sample PICome_9_FD_160087 | JGI IMG/M metagenome (GOLD analysis project Ga0213868, IMG submission 160087) | Coastal seawater microbial communities near Pivers Island, North Carolina, United States - PICO127 | ecosystem: Environmental > Aquatic > Marine > Coastal | place: USA: North Carolina...
ACTAGCAAAAGAGCGATCAAGTGGGATTGCATGGTACTTGGAGCTGCAAATCGAAATGTAAAAAGTGACCGATTCTTCCCTTAGGTCAAGGGCAAAGCCTGTATTTCATTCCTGACTTCAGTTTCAATAACGACCCTATTTTCAATGACATAGAGCAGAAACAAATCCAAGCATAAGGTGGAAGAGGATAGCAGATCGCAAGTTAGCACCTAGGGTAATAGATGCTCATTTGCTCAAGCTGAGGAGAGCCATCGACGTCTAACGCATAGGGATTGTGCTCGGTTTACCAATTTCACAGGCTAAATGCCTATCTCGTCATGGTCAGCTAAAGCGGTTGCAATTGGATAGAAATCAAATTGCGAGATCCAAAAAAGTTTTGCCTCTTCCATTCATCTGATGCAAAACGTAAACCATGTCTAAGAAGTCAGATCTGGAAATGAACTTACTAACGGAAGCTCTCATATCCCGATTCAAGACTTTGATTGAGACCGATCGCAATCACACTCTACTGGCAGCGGGGACAACTCGCTTGGGAAAGATTGAGTTCATTAACGTTCCAGACTGGCATTCTTGCCCTTTTTGTTCGACGATCCACCTAGAAGAGGGTTTACTCATTAGAATCCGCCAGAATCGGTATTCATCCGCTGGAATCCTCGCCAATCGATTAACTGAAACTGAATCGACAATTCAAATACACCTCGAGTATCAATCAAGGTACGCTCAGGCTTTACAAATTCCTTATCGCGAGAAACGCCCTCGTTTTATCCGACTGGGAACCCCTATTCGAAAAGAGGCCTCTCCTCGCTGGTTTTACAACCCGTCTAACGAGACGAACCGTCCCAAGAATCTTCTAGCTCTTGTTTGACTTTTCTTTTCCCGTTTCACTCGATCCCTCTCCTCCCGTCGAACCCAGAAATTCAAGCTTTTCCTGATTTTCGATAAAGAATTGAGGATCGAGTTCTACATTTGGAACGGAATACTCGTTCTTCGTAGGACGGTGAATATAATGCGTGAATGTACTATCCTTACTTTTCACCCTCAACAGACGTCGCCTTTCCAGCATAAGCCCGAGCAAATGCTTGAGCTTAGCGTTCTCTTGGGTAGGTCCATCCTCGCCTTCAAATAGACTGATAAATAAATTGTCCGCAGTTAACTTCATCGCTTCCTGAGCTTCCTTTTCGTCGGTGGAGCGAGGCTTGAAAATGTACGTCCAGCGACAAATCAGATCGCCGGGCGGCTCATACAAAGGCTCTTCGCTTTCCAGTACGTCCGCTCGCACAACATCGTCTTCCAACCGAACCAATATACTTGCGATTCGGTCATCCTTTTCAAATGCCGTATCACTCATTGCGGACTTTCGGGAGATCGGGGCAATATGCCATTCCATATTGTCTTCACTATCCCAGCCGACTCGCCTCTGGCTAGTAAAAACTTCACTCTTCTGATTGATTTTACAAATTGCAACGTCACGTTGCAATACTATATGCCCAATAAAAAAAAGGATTCACACGACCTGGTCAACTCTGTTGCTCTTCTCGTCATAGACGTGCAAGATGCTTTCATATCGTCGCTTACGGATAGTTCGACCTTCCTGAAACGCTGCTCATTTGCCATCGAAGTAGCTGGAACGCTCGGCATAAAAACTCTATTTACTGAACAAGTACCTGACAAGCTGGGCCATACCAACAAGGACCTACTTCGAAGAGCGACCCGCCCCAAGATCTTTCATAAAACCAGCTTTTCGGCACTGAGCGCCCCAGGAATCGAAAATTTCCTCAGAGACAACGAAATCTACCACATACTGGTGTGCGGACTGGAAACACCCATTTGCGTTTACCAGACAGCGCTACAAGCGATCGACAAAGATATTGACGCCACCTTTCTGTCTGACGCCTTGGGATGCCGCAGAATCGAGGATGGAAACGTCGCTCTCAACGCCATCATCGGCCTAGGTTGCCAAGCACTGCCCACTGAAACAGTTTTCTATAGCCTTCTCAGCGATGCCCTCCATCCCCGGTTCAGGGAATTTAGCAATTTGGTAAAGACCTATTCAGACCCACATTTCTCGATACACGAATACCTGCAAAGCAATCCCGAACCTGCCAAATCAGAAGTGGACCAACCTAAAAAGAAGAAGCCCTGCAAACAGGAGAGTCGCCCTTCCTGGCAGGATAAAAATCGAAACAGGAAAGACCTGAGAGTCACTTCTTCGGGCCAGACGAGCGAGAATCTTGAAGAAAAAGAGATCAAATCCTCGCCAAAATCAGCCCCAATAAAGATCGAGAAAGATTCCCAAAAACCTACTAAAACTATCGAAAGACCTAAGAAACAGACCAAAAAAGTGCCTCGAAAACGGGTCGCTAAAAAAGCTGTCTCCCATAAACCGAAACCCGGCAAGCAGGAGTTGCCTTGATCCCTTCGGTTCCCTAGAATTTCAAAACACTCCGTCGATCGCTGCATTCGGTACGATATCGACTTTCGAATTTGGAATGCCCATTGGTTCGAACACGCGACTGAACGCGATCATTCCGGCATTGTCTCCCGTATGTTCGCGGCGGGCTAGAAACGTGGGCAAATCCATTCGGTCGCCTAGATGCATAAAGCACTCTCGCAATAACACATTATTGGATACTCCCCCTGAAAGGCCCAAACTCCTAATCCCACCCTTGTTTAAGCCCCACTTCGTTTTTTGGATCAACACGTCTACGACTGCCTCCTGATAAGAAGCGCAAAGATCGGGCAGCTTCGCTTCCAAGTCCTTATCGGAAAATTTTTCAATGAGATATCTAAGGCTCGTCTTCAGACCTGAAAAGCTGAAAGCAAGGTTGTCCTTCCGTAATAGCGCTCGGGGAAAATCGTACCGGTCCGGCTTTCCAGTTTTCGCAATCAACTCGAGTTTTGGACCTCCCGGGTAGCCAAGCCCAAGCAGCTTGGCCCCCTTGTCCAAAGCTTCGCCCGCTGCGTCGTCAATCGTTTGGCCCAATATCTCAATTGACCGATCTTCATTTATCTGAGCTAGGATCGTATTCCCTCCAGACACCACCAAGCTCAAATGGGGCAATAGATGAGACACTTTCTCTTCAAACGCGTCCACATTTTCTTCATACAATGAAATAAACACTGACTGAGCATGGGCACGCAAATGGTTCGCAGGGAAAACCGGAACCCTCAACGCGGTAGACAAAGCATTCGCCACCGATAGTCCCATCGCAAGGCAACCAGCCAACCCAGGGCCTGAGGTCACAACAATCTCAGTGATTTGAGCCAGATCGTTTTCACGCTCCAATTCGCTGAGTAGTGGGCCAAAATTCCTGAGGTGTTCGCGACTAGCGAGATCCGGCACGACCCCACCGTATTCGGCGTGCAACGACACCTGACTACTAATCCATTCACCTAGGATCCCGTTCGACACGTCCAAAAGGGCAAGGGCTGACTCGTCGCAGGAACTTTCAATCCCCAGGATCATGATCTCGTCTCGCCAAGCTCTTCCCACAATAGCTGCTTTGCCATTTCAAGCTGCTTATCTTCGATCGGCTCGAACTCATACCTTTCAACAAATTCCTCAAGGGGCATTGTCTTCAATCGGCTTCGTTGAATATAAAGGTTCTCTTCCTCTTTGGGGGAAAGTTCGACGATGACATCAGGCTCAATCCCATTTTCATGGATCACATACCCACCGGGTGTATAGTATTTCGCGGTCGTCAGCTTCAGCCCGGTTTTCGAGCTTAAAGGAAGGATACTCTGGACGGAGCCTTTTCCAAATGTCTTTTCTCCAACCAGCTTAGCTCGTCCCGAATCTTTGAGCACGCCAGCCACAATTTCTGAAGCACTGGCCGAACCTGGATTAACAAGTAGGGCCAAAGGGAAGCTGTACGTCTGACCAGAATTCTCCGCATACCACTCTTCACTCATCGCTTCGTGTCTTCCCTTCGTATAAACAACGAGCTCTCCGTCGGGCACGAACAGCTCTACCACATTCACGGCAACATCAAGCAGTCCACCCGGATTGTTTCTCAAGTCGAGCACGAGGCCCCGCATACCTTGATCGATTAACAGGTCGATCGAAGACTTAAGTTCGGCACCGGTCCGCTTGCCAAACTGGGAAATCCTCAGGTACCCAAGATCTCCTTCCAGAATCTCCGCTCCTCGCACGTTATCGACTTCTATAAGTTCGCGTTTCACCTCAAGATCGAGGTAGTCATTTTCAGCACCTCTCTCCACGATTATTACAACACTGGTACCCGGCCTTCCTTTCAGTTTGGAAACAGACTGATTGATACTCAGACCTTTGATGCTCTCTCCATCAACCTCGACAATTCGGTCCCCTCGCAAAAGCCCGGCGCGCTCACCCGGAGAATCCACCAGAGGAGCCACTACCGTCAATACTCTGTCACGCATCTCAACCTCCACCCCGATTCCACCAAATTCCTGGCTAGTCTCTTCCTCCAATTGCTTTCGCTTCTCGAAATCCAGATATTCCGAGTACGGATCCAAGTCGGAGATCATTCCGGCAAGGGCAGACTCTGTCAGGGCGTCTAGAGTGGCCGACTCACTTTCGACATAGAACGCGTTTACCAGTCTCAACGCCTCTTCCAACTCCGACACTCTTTTTCGAGACTCCCAGTAATTGCTGAATCCTCCTTGCAACAAGACATCTGAGAAAAACTGGTAACCAACCGTCAGCGAAAGGCCGGCGACAAGAGCAAAAAGGAACCGCTTAAAGAAATTCATGAATTGGCATTTCGACGGATGCGATAATCAAACCCGGTTCAATAGTTGGTGATTGAACTGATCCACCAGACCGCAAGAGTCAGCATCTAATTTATGGATTTCACAGAAATAGCATCCCAAGGCATACGGCAAGCCCTAGAATTAGCGTCTGGCCCAAATCGCCTTTTGGGTTTCAACCAATTTGTGGAAATCGCTCTCTACCACACCGAATTCGGGTATTACCGATCCCAGCGTGAGCGCGTCGGACGCAGCTCTGAAACTGACTTCTTCACCGCAAGCAGCCTGAAAGAGTCTCTCAGGCCAATTCTTTTAGAAGCATCCATCGGTCTCCTCAAAAAGTCCGGACTGGATCCAACAAAAACAGATTGGGTTGAAATCGGAGCCGAACCCGGTTCCGCTCTTCTCGCGGGGGTTGCCAATCCGTTCGCCTCCGCTCAAGCGATTCGTTTAGGCGAGCCGATTACGCTGGAGGGAGATCTCGTCGTATTTTCCAACGAACTCTTTGACGCACAGCCTTTTAACAGTGTCATCTATCGGGGGAGAACCTGGCTGGAGCGGATGATTGAAGTGAGCGATTCTGGCTTACGCATCGTTGAGAGGCCGCCAATTTCACCTGAAGTCACTTCCCTGTTGGACTCCTTGCCTTCTCCCGCGCCAGAAGGCTACATCGTTGATTTACCAACTGGTTCAAGGGTATTGATAGACCTGATCATCCAACAGCCATGGAAAGGAATTTTCATTGCACTCGACTATGGAAAAACCTGGCAGGCGATCACCCACGACAGTCCTCAGGGAACCGCTCGTGCCTACCAGCATCACCAGCAAAGCCCCAATCTACTAGAGAACATCGGTCAGCAGGACCTAACCTGTCATATCTGCTGGGATTGGATGGAAGAAGCCCTTTGCCAAAATCGGTTTCAGTCCATTGATCTGGAAAGCCAGGAATCCTTCGTTCTCAAAAAGGCGCCCGATTTCGTGCGAAGCGTATTCGAATCCGATTCAGGTAACAGCGATCCTCTGAAGGGAACGCTACGCCAATTGATACATCCTTCTTTGATGGGCCAGAAATTTCAGTCACTAAGTGCCATTCGAACGGAACCTGTAAGCAGATCCCAATCAGCCTAACATTTCCCAAGAAACTACTTGCCAAGATAGCATGCCTACCCTTTTTTCCTCCGTTCCTAATCAATTTCAGTCATGGCAAGAATTTGTGCAATCACAGGTAAACGACCCACAACGGGCAGCATAATCCACCGCAAGGGTCAAAGCAAGAAGAGCGGCGGTATCGGTACGCACGTAACCAAGGCAACTAAACGCAAGTTCCGTCCTAATCTGCAACGTATCAAAGTTCGCCTCCCTTCCGGTCAAGTAAAACGCCTGTGGGTCAGCGTTAAAGCGATTAAAGCAGGTCTAGTTGAGAAAGCCTGAACGCCGATCAATCCCATAAAACTTCCCATTGGCCGTTATCTGAGGAGATAGCGGCTTTTTTCTGCTCAGCTGGAAAGGATATTAGATCTGAAAATCCACGTCACCCGAGGGCTCGTGCAATCCACATTCGCGACTCGCTCCACCAAAACGCGTATCCGACTCACTCATGCCTGCTTCAAGTTTTGAAGTGCTGTGCCAGTCGCCTAACGAAACATACCCGAGATCCCAAAGCGGATGATAGGAAAGTCCGTTAGTCTCCATATACTCATGCATCTCGCGGGCGCTCAAATCCAGAATAGGATAGATCTTCGTCATCTTGTTCTGGCTCTCTACCACTTTTCGGCTCGCCCGCGTCTCACCTTGGGTCCGACGTAAACCCGCGAGCCAAGCCTTCGCCCCCAATTCCTGAACGGCCCTGTCCATCGGCTCCACCTTATTCATCAAATTGTACTGCTTGAGCCCTTCATGACCTTTTTCCCACAAACGTCCGTGAAGGGCTTCTTGTTCCGCGGCTGAAATATAAGCCCGGTACTTCTTGAGATTGAGGTTCAGCTTTTCCATCAATTCAACTGCGAACCGGTAGGTTTCAGGGAACAGATATCCAGTATCAATAAAAACGACCGGAATATCCGGGATCACGGAAGTTACCAAATGCAGCATCACTGCTGAATGCGTACCAAAACTGGTCGTCATGATCAGCTCGTCGCCAAACATATCCGCTGCCCACTGTACCCGCTCCTGTGGCGTTGCCACCTCCAAGTCAGGGAATTGTACAGATTTTTCGTCCGTTTGCACCGACATTCGCTTAATCTCTATTAAATCTATCTAGTTATAGATGTTAAGTACCTTAAAAGACGACCGTGTCAAGGGGTTGAGTGAGAAGAAAGCATTCCAATTCCCATAAACCGCGATTCCTATGATACACAGGAAGCCGTGATTCAAAGACTTACTGATGGGTAAAGCTACAAGCTCTTGAGTAGTCGGGCGATCTCGTCTCTCCTCGCTCCCGTTTCTAAAAGCTGTTTTCTCGCACCTTCAACTACCTGGGGAGGGGCTTTATCAACGAAGCTTGGGTTATTCAGTTTTCCTTCACCCGCTTGGATGGCCTTGGTCAGCTTCTCGAGTTCCTTGCTGAGACGTTCTTTTTCTGCCTCAACGTCCACCGCACTGGACAGATCAAGGTAAACAGTGCCCAGAGCGGACACAGAACCGGGCAAATTCTCAACCGTTTCTACGAGTTCGATGGTTGCGGCACCCGCAAGTCGCTTGATCGTATCCAAGTTGGTCTCGATCAACGTCGCGCATGAATCGTTGGTCGGTGTTACGAAAAGGGTTACGTCGCGCTTGGAGGCTACATTGTACTCTGCCTTTGTTGCTCTCGCCTGAGTGATAAGCTCCTTGATCAGTTCGATCTGCCTCGCACCTTCTGCGTCAATTGAAACACTCTTCGCATTCAGCAATTCTCGCAGTTGGGCAGCTGGCAAAAGCCCCGCGTCTTGCAAGAATTCCCCGTCTACCGAATAGCCCATAGCCTGCCATAGTTCTTCCGTAATGTGAGGCATTATCGGATGCAACAAAAGCAGCGAATGCCGTATCACAAGATCCGATACAGCTAAAGCCGCATCATGTCTTGGATCTTCTTTTGACTGCAACATCGCCTTCGCTGCCTCCACGTACCAGTCACAGAAATCACCCCAAAAAAAGTTATGCAAGGAGTGTGTCAACTGATGCATCTCAAAACGAGCGAATTGCCCCTCAATCTCCTCCATCGTCTGCAACAACCGAAATAGAATCCAGTTTCCGTATCCCTCCAGCTGCGATCCTGCCAGTCGATCTATGATCGCTTCCAAGCTTTGTCCCTCTGCAGTGCCACCCGCCATTTGTCTAAAGCGACAGGCATTCCAAAGCTTCGTGCAGAAGTTGCGCCCAATCTCGATGCGCTCCTCGGCGAATAGAATATCCGAACCGCTTGGGGCTATATTTATTATTCCAAAACGCAAACCGTCCGCTCCAAATTTAGCAATCAAATCCAGTGGATCCGGCGAGTTCCCAAGTGACTTGGACATCTTACGGCCTTTGGCATCTCGAATAAGTCCATGAATGAAAATATCTTTGAAGGGGATGCGCTGGGCGATCTCCTCGTCAGTCAAACCCTCTTTGGATTCTCCCATCAGCTCGAGCCCTGACATAATCATCCGGGCTACCCAAAAAAAGATGATATCGAACCCCGTCACCAACATGCTTGTAGGATAAAAGTAATCGAGCTCAGCTTTTACTTTCTGATCTTCGATCGGCCACCCAAAGGTCGCAAACGGCCAAAGGTTTGATGAAGCCCACGTATCCAAAACGTCCTCATCCTGCTCCCAATTTTCAGGATCGCTGGGACCGTCGACAGAAACATGCCAATTGGCCGAATCGCTTCGGTCAGCGCCTTTTGCATACCAGACCGGAATACGTTGACCCCACCAGAGTTGCCGGCTGATACACCAATCCTGTATATTATTGAGCCAATGTAAATAGACTTTTTCCCAGCGCTTGGGATGGAACCTAATAATTCCCTTTTCAACCGCTCGCTTAGCTTCCTCAACTTTTGGATACTTCAAGTACCACTGCTCCGAGAGTCTCGGTTCAATGGGAACTCCCCCTCTTTCAGAGAAACCCACATTATTATCATAGTCCTCTGCATCGATAAGAAGCCCAAGTTCTTCGAGTTTCTGTACCGCGAATTTACGGGCTTTGAAACGCTCCATTCCGTCGAACTCTTCACCTGCCAGTTCATTGAGAGTTCCGTCCGGATTCATCACATCGATCAAAGGTAGATCATGCCGCTTTCCGATATCGAAGTCGACTTGGTCATGAGCTGGAGTTACTTTAAGAACTCCGGTGCCAAACTCCTTTTCCACCGAGCGATCCGCAACAACGGGAATCTCCGCTCTGGGAAACGGTCGCCAGCAATGCTTGCCGACAAGATCTGCGTATCGTTCGTCATTGGGATGCACCGCCACCCCAGTATCGCCCATAATCGTTTCAGGACGTGTCGTTGAAATCTCTACGAATCGGCCGGGCTCCTCCACAATCTCGTATCGCATTTTGTATAGCTTCCCCCTTTGAGGTCTCATCTCAACTTCCTCATTACTCAGAGCCGTTTGAGATGCTGGGCACCAGTTTACCAAGCGCTTTCCTCGATAGATATATCCGCGATTATAAAACTCAACAAAGGAAGCCTGTACTGAACGTTGATACGCGGTATCCATGGTAAAGCGAGAGCGGCGCCAATCACAAGAAGCTCCCAACTTTCTGAGCTGATTAAAAATAATGCCCCCATGCTCATCCGACCATTCCCAGGCTCTTTCCAAAAATTTCTCCCGGCCAAGCTCGTATCGGGAAGTTCCTTCATCTCGAAGTGCTTTCTCGACTTTATGCTGAGTGGCTATGGATGCGTGATCAGTTCCCGGAAACCAAAGTGACGACTTCCCTTCCACTCGGGCCCGTCGAATGAATATGTCCTGAAGCGTATTATCCAATACGTGACCCATGTGGAGAATGCCTGTCACATTCGGAGGCGGTATCATAATGGTGAAGGAATCCTTGCCATTTTGGACGCTTCCCTCGAAACTACGTTTTTTCTCCCAAGCCTTGTACCACTTGGATTCCACTTCTTTAGGATCGTAGTTTTGATTTAGTTCCGCAGACATTGCTCGCTTCAATTTGAAAGAGAGCTAGCGATAAGTATCCCCTAATTCGAAGACAAGCGGATTCGCCCCATACAAAAGGACTTAGATCCAATATACCCTACATTGGGCAATTGTCGAAAATCGCTCCGATGGATGATAGGCAAAGAACGCGATCAGACTAAAGAAGACCGCTAAGCTTCAGTGCTCTTTCGAGAGAAGCCATAACCCAATGAGATCTTAACGATCCCTCAGATAGCAATGTGTTTTCTCAGTCAGACCACGGCCTTTACGGGTACTGAAACCCGATCGCTTGGAACGGATAAATCCTCTTCGATAATGGCGTATTTTTTGCTTGCTAGGCTTTGTTGGAGCGACCGCCCAGGCGCTGAAGCAGTTTCTTAGTCAGCTTGATACCCTCAACTTCACCGGTCTCACGACCCTCGTACTCAATACCAATATAACCCCGATATCCCGCGTCCTTCACGATTTTCAGTATCCGCTCGAAGTCTGTATTTACCTCGTTACCGGCATCGTTGAAATCGTGAGTCTTAGCACTGACTCCTTTTGCATAGGGCATGAGTTCTGCGGTACCCTTATACCGATCATAGCTCTCGCCTGTCTTTCGATCGATTATGAAATTGCCAAAGTCCGGCAGGGTACCCACCCGCGGGTGATTGGCTTTTTTCATAACACTCGCTAGCCATGCCCCATTGCTAGAAAGTCCGCCATGATTTTCTACAATTACGTTGATTCCAATCGATTCGCCATAATCTCCTAGCCTGCCCAGACCATCCGCCGCTAACTTCATCTGTTCATTGTAACTACCGGAAGACCCCGCATTTACCCGAATCGAGTGGCAACCTAACTCTTTAGCGGCGTCGGCCCAGACTTTGTGGTTGTCAACCGTCTTGACTCGAGCGGCCTTACTGGGTGCCCCAAGGTTCCCAAGCCGATCGCACATGATCAACACGTTTCGGACACCTTCGTCTACTGAACGCTTCTTCAGCTCACGGACCACTTTGGGAGTAAAGTTATCCATGTAGAACTGGTTCACATACTCGATCGCATTTACGCCAAAATGGCGCTTCGAAATCTTCGCGAAATCCATCGCATCCAAATCACCGCCCTTGAACGCTCGGTGAAGCGACCATTGAGCAAGCGAGATATAAAACCACTTTTCGCCCTCTGCGTGATGGGCACCGAGCAGTTTAAATTGCGAGGTAGTGGCAAGAGCGGAAAATCCAAGAGTAGACTTAACAAAGTGGCGGCGAGAGTTCATTACGATTTTCGATTTGGGTTGTTCTATCTGAGAACCTTGACTCTTACCTTCTCGGTAACTGAGGCCAAGTGCCAGATTCAAAAGGGGAATTAAGCCAGTTTTTGCTTTCGGATCATTTGGAAAAAGTCGTTTCCCTTGTCGTCTATTAAGATGAACGCAGGGAAATCCACCACGTCGATCTTCCAAATGGCTTCCATACCGAGCTCTTCGTACTCAACCACTTCAACTTTCTTTATATTTTCCTTCGCCAAAATTGCGGCCGGACCACCTATGGAACCCAGATAAAATCCGCCGTATTTGTGGCAAGCATCCGTTACCTCTTGGCTTCGATTCCCCTTCGCTAACATTATCATCGACCCGCCATTCTTCTGGAACATCTCCACATAGGCATCCATTCTTCCCGCGGTTGTTGGTCCAAACGAGCCAGAGGGAAGCCCTTTCGGTGTCTTAGCTGGACCTGCATAATAAACGGGATGGTCTTTAAAGTAATGCGGCAACCCTTCCCCGGCATTGAGGCGTTCTTTTAGTTTCGCGTGCGCGATATCACGAGCCACGATAATCGTTCCCGATAGTGAAAGCCGCGTTTGAACCGGATATTTGGTTAGCTCGGCCAAAATATCTTTCATGGGACGATTGAGATCGAGCTGCACCGCATCGGCCTCTTTTTGCCCGCCAACCGCTACGGGGATCAATCTTCCTGGATCGCCCTCTAGTTTCTCTAGCCAGATTCCTTCTCGGTTTATTTTGGCCTTGATATTCCTGTCTGCAGAGCAGGAAACTCCAATCCCCACAGGGCAACTCGCTCCGTGCCTCGGAAGGCGGACGATTCTGACATCAAGCGCAAAGTACTTTCCTCCAAACTGGGCTCCGACCCCACACTCTTGCGCCCGCTTGAGCATCTTTTCCTCTAGCTCAACATCGCGAAAGGCCCGTCCATGCTCGTTTCCGCTAGTGGGCAAGCCATCCAGGTACTTGGTCGACGCCAATTTCACCGTCTTTAAGCAAGCTTCAGCCGAGGTCCCTCCAATCACAAAAACGAGATGGTACGGCGGACAGCCCGAAGTTCCGAGGGAGACCATTTTGTCCAACATGAATGCCTCTAAAGAATCCGGGTTCAGGAGGGCTTTGGTTTCCTGATAAAGAAAGGTCTTGTTGGCCGAACCTCCTCCCTTGGCAATACACAGAAATGAGTATTCTTCTCCCTCATTGGCATAGATGTCGATCTGAGCAGGCAAATTGGTCCGAGTGTTCTTTTCCTCGTACATAGTCGTAGGCGCAACCTGCGAATACCTGAGGTTATCTCCCGTGTAGACGTCGTATATGCCTTTCGCGATTGCCGCCTCATCGTCACCACCGGTCCAGACCTGTTGACCCTTTTTCGCCATAACAATTGCAGTTCCCGTGTCTTGGCAAAATGGGAGCACTCCTTGAGCAGCCACTTCTGCATTGCGCAAGAGGGTCAGGGCTACATGACGATCATTTTCGGAGGCTTCCGGATCTTCCAAAATAGAG
>Ga0213868_10004580_pt1 | contig 12623 bp, 11 predicted proteins | sample PICome_9_FD_160087 | JGI IMG/M metagenome (GOLD analysis project Ga0213868, IMG submission 160087) | Coastal seawater microbial communities near Pivers Island, North Carolina, United States - PICO127 | ecosystem: Environmental > Aquatic > Marine > Coastal | place: USA: North Carolina...
TGATTAATTGTTGAATTTCGCAGCCAGCTTCTTCGATAGACTCGCGATAGGCAACTTCTTCCGCTGTTTCACCAGGCTCAATGGCACCCGCTACAATTTCTAATAACCAGGCTTGCTCAGGCATTTGCATTGCACCAATTCGAAATTGTTCAATGATTACCACTTCATCGCGAATTGGGTCATAAAGCAAAACGGCTACACAATTACCACGTTGAAATATCTCACGGGTAATGGGTTGGCTCCAGCCGCCTTTATAGAGAGTATGTTTTAGTGTGAAACTTTTTAAACTGAAAAATCCTTTATAGTGCGTTTTTTCTTCAATAATGGTGAATTTTTTTTCAGTCATGACTTACCTTATAGATAATGCTACTTGGGTATGAAACCAGATTTAATTTCATTGATTGGACTAAAGATATTATCAGTAGGAATGCCCTTTAATCGGTGAAGGTTAGCAGTAAACACCGTCCCATCTTTTTCAGTGTGTTCTAATTTTACCGGTAAGTAATTAAGAGCAGGAGCACACCATAAAACTGTTTGGCGTTTGCTTGTTTCATCACGTAGTCGCTTGAGTTTTATAGTCTTTATTCTGCCTAGTGGCGTAACAACTGTTTCTTCATCAATGACATTGATAGTATAGGTTTTTATTTTTCCACCATCAGCAATTCGATAATTATATTGATTGATCTCCTTGTTCAGATCTAACATCAAGGCGAGTTGATAGACCAATTTATCTAAAGTCAAGGGTTCTAGAGCCAGTTGCCAAGGATAGTCTTTATCGTCTATAGAAAGCTGCTGTGATTGCCAATCGAAATCGAGCTTGAGATACTTGTCTTTCTTCCCGCCACTGCGTTGATAGAGGTATTGACGCGGTTGGATCTTGTTATCAACAAGCGACCATGTGCTAGTTTCTTCAACTAAATCGGGTTTGAAAAAGGCGAATAGGCCTTGCGCTTGTGTTTCCGAAGAAAATTTGCGTGAACCATCAGCATTACTCGATAAGCGTTGTTTTAAGTCGCCAGCTTGTATGCCATTTAGCATCACCTGATAACGCGCTGAAAAGTCGGGTAGTTCTTGTGCCGCTATGCTCAACGGCATTAAAAGAAGAAAGGTAATTACTTTTCTTAACATATTACGACTTAGTCACCAGCTTACTGATCGCTTCAGGATAAAGTTTATGCTCTTGTTCAAGTACCCTAGCTGCTAATGTCTCTGCAGTATCAGTACTTAGAATAGGTACTTTAGCTTGTAATATAACGGGGCCAGCATCCAGTTCAGCAGTAACAAAATGAACACTAGCACCATGTTCTGTTTCGCCAGCATCAATTGCACGCTGGTGGGTATCCATACCTTTAAATTTTGGCAGTAGGGCAGGGTGAATATTGATTAGTTTATTCGCGTAGTGTTCAACAAATTCAGTGGTTAAAATCCGCATAAAGCCTGCTAAAACAACCAAGTCAGGTGAGTAGGTATCAATTTTACTTGCCATTGCTTGGTCGAAGTCTTCACGTGTTGCAAAGGCTTTATGATCAATTATTGCGGTATCAATACCGGCTTGTTGGGCAAACTCAATACCCGCAGCATCAGGACGATTGCTAATGACGGCAACTATTTTAATAGGCAAGGAGCCGTCATTAACCGCGTTGACGATTGAGATCATATTACTGCCACGACCTGAAATCAGGATGACAACGCGAGGTGTTTTATCTGTCATAGTCGAGGTTGTACTCAATATTATTTATTGATAAGAACATGAGGAACTGTTTGATCAGACTTTTCAATATGACCAATTTGATACGCTGATTCACCGTATTTTGCCAATAGCGATAAGGTTTGTTCAACGTCATCTTGTGCTACACAAACCACCATGCCGATACCGTTATTAAATGTACGATACATTTCTTCGTCGATAACATTACCTTGGTCTTGTAACCAGTCAAATACAGCAGGTCGTTTCCAGCTATTAGCATCAATTACTGCACAGACATTATTTGGAAGTACGCGTGGGATATTTTCTAACAAACCACCTCCGGTGATATGTGATAGAGCATGAATGTTAATAATATCATTAAGTTGCAATAAAGACTTAACATAAATTCTTGTTGGTGCCATTAGATGTTCACCCAGGGTACTACCGGCGAATGGGGTTGATAATTCATCTTGACTGCGTTCAAGAATTTTACGAATAAGTGAATAGCCATTTGAATGCGGGCCTGAAGAAGTGATACCGATAAGTGCATCACCGGCCGCTACTTGGCTACCATCAATCGCTTTGTCTTTTTCAACAATACCGACACAAAAACCAGCAAGATCATAATCGCCATCTTCATACATGCTTGGCATCTCGGCTGTCTCACCACCTACTAATGCCGCGCCAGCTAATATGCAACCATCTGCAATACCGGATACTACTGATTCTGCAACATCAATATCGAGTTTGCTAGTTGCATAATAATCTAGGAAAAATAATGGTTCTGCGCCCAATACAATAATGTCATTGGCACACATGGCAACAAGATCGATACCAATAGTGTTGTGAATACCTGATTCGATAGCAAGACGTAATTTAGTACCAACTCCGTCCGTTCCAGATACCAAAACGGGTTTTTTATAGCGATCAAGTGGTAACTCAAACATGCTACCAAAACCACCTAAACCAGACATTACTCCAGGACGACGTGTTCTAACAGCATGGGGTTTAATGCGATCGACTAGCGCGTTACCGGCTTCGATATCTACGCCTGCATCGCGATAGCTCAGTGATGAAGAGGCTGAAGTCTTAGTGTCGGCCGAGTTTGTCATATGTCAGTTCCTGAGATTGGTCACATTGCTCGAAGCATCTTTGTTTAGCTGATCTTTCGAGCAAAGCTTTAAAATAAATAATAAGGGCATTCACGCCAGTAAAAACAGCGTGATAGAATACCACAATGCATAAAATTATCTTAATTGTACTATCATTGTTTGCAACTAGCAGTTTTGCCACTGAGCTTGCAGATTTGTATGAATCACAGATCGCCGTTGCGAATCAACAAGCGCAGGAGCGGCAGCGTGTTTCTCCAGAAATATTACGTCAGGTTCTACTTAAGGTTGTTGGCGACCGCACGGTCTTAAATGCGGCTGATTTGACGCCGATATTGTCAGAAGCAGAATCACTGATTCAGCAAACTCAATATGTTCATCTGACTGGTATGACTGACGATACAACGCAGACCGACAAGCTTGCTTTATTACTGACATTTAATGAGTCGGGTGTTAATCAAGCGCTGACAAATAATGGTTTACCTATTTGGTCTAAATCTCGACCAGATGTAATGGTCTGGCTGGCAATCGACAACGGAAAAACACGTCGAATCATAGCCGCTGATGATGAAGCGACAATCTATACCCAATCATTAAAACAATCCGCTGCTCGACGTGGTTTACCTATTTTGCTACCGATAATGGATTTACAAGATCAAAGCCAAATAAGTGCTGATGATCTTTTGTCTGGATTACCCAGTCCTATTGAACAAGCCTCACTGCGCTATGGTGCCAAAATTATTTTATTGGCGCGTGTAACTGTTTTAACAAAAGATGTTGTGCAAATCGGTTGGGAGTCGATAATTAATGGTGCTTCCGAACAATGGCAATCAAAAGGCGAGATAAGTACTAGCCTTCAAGCAGGAATTGACGAATTTACTGATAGGTTTGCTAGAAAATTTACCCAAGTCGTCATCAATCAAGCTCATGAGTCATCCTTCTTAGAGATCAATAACGTGAGAAATTATGCTGACTATTCTCGCACGATGGATTATTTAGGCAATTTGCAGTACGTATCGGATCTTCAAATGGTGACATTAGAAGATGATAAACTCGCTGTTACCATGCAGATCAAGGGTGATAAATCGGTCTTTGCACGTACATTAGCTATCGAGCACGTTATAGAAGAAGAAGGTGGTGACGGCGCTTCGGATGTCATGCGTTATCGGTTATTACCTTGAAGCTCAGCCATATTCCCAATCTGATATCTCTATTAAGAATTATTCTTGTCGTTCCCGTTGTTTGGGCTTTGATGACTGCAGATTTTGTTACAGCATTAGTGCTGTTTGCCGTGGCTGGATTTTCAGATGCATTAGATGGTTTTCTTGCTAAACATTACCACTGGGAGTCACGTCTAGGTTCAATACTCGATCCTTTGGCAGATAAACTGTTATTAGTTGCTAGTTTTGCAACTTTAACATGGTTAGATTTATTGCCTAATTGGTTGTTATGGTTTGTATTAGGTCGCGATGTATTGATTGTATTAGGTGCATTGGCTTATCACTATATTGTAGGGAAATTTGAGCTCTTGCCTTTATGGAGTAGCAAGATCAATACAGTTTTACAGATAGGCCTAGTATTGCTGGTTATATTTCAGCAACAAGTACTATTTGATGCTCAATATTGGATAACAATAATGATATGGCTAGTTGTGGCTAGTATCATAAACAGTGGTAGCGAATACCTTATCATTTGGGGACGTCGTGCATGGAAGACAATCAAGGATCAACGATGACGGACAGTAATAAATTATTCTTAATGATTGCCACGGTAGTCGCTGGCTGGTTACTTTATCAGCTTAGCCCCGTATTGATGCCGTTTTTCTTGTCTGCACTGCTCGCCTATTTGGCGGATCCCATAGTTGATAAGCTAGAAGCTAAAAAATTATCACGCACATTGTCGGTATCCATCGTCTTTGCGATTCTAATTTTTGTGGGTTTATTGTTGTTACTGGTGATACTACCGCTTTTATCAGCTCAAATTGGTGCCTTATTTAAACGCTTGCCGGATTACCTGTCTGTGTTCCAATCAACGGTAGTGCCATGGCTTAATTCAATTGGCTTACCGGTAGACTCATTTGACATCAACACACTTAAACAAGCTTTAACAAAATACTGGTCTGAAGTCGGTCAGATTGCTGGTGGTGTATTTAGTTATATTACTGGCTCAGGTGTAGCTGTCTTGCAATGGCTGGCTAATCTCATTTTAGTACCGGTGGTTACCTTTTATTTACTACGCGATTGGGACTTGATAGTTGCTCGATTTAGAGAGTTATTGCCTCGTCGCCATGCAGCAAAATTCATAGAGCTAACCTTAGAGTGTGATGATATGTTAGCAGCCTTTATTCGTGGCCAGTTGATGGTTATGTTTGCACTCTCAACTATCTATACCATTGGCTTGGCGATGATAGGTCTAGAATTATCTCTACTCGTTGGTATTATTGCTGGCATCGTGAGCTTTGTACCTTATTTAGGCTTAATCGTCGGCATTGGTTTAGCTGGGCTTGCCGCTTTTTTCCAGTTTCACGAGTGGCTACCTATTGTAATGGTTGTACTGGTATTTGGTGTTGCTCAAGTGGTTGAGGGTGTTGTGCTTACTCCTCGTTTTGTCGGCGAGCGTATTGGTTTACATCCTGTAGCAGTCATTTTTGCTGTATTAGCTGGCGGTCAATTATTTGGTTTCGCTGGTGTATTATTAGCACTGCCAGTGGCAGCTGTTATCATGGTGCTTTTACGCTACGCACATCGCCGTTATCTCACTAGCCAGATTTATTCATAAGACCTCATAATGCAAAAATCAGCCACGCAATTACCCTTGCGTTTGAACCCACAAGAGGTGTATCGACTTGATAACTTCTATTTTAGCCAAGCAGAAATAAAACAGGCGTTACTTGCCTTTTGCGAACTGACAACACTCGACTTTCTGTATTTATGGGGTGATAAAGCTTCAGGTAAGTCGCATTTATTAATGGCTATAATCGATCAGGTTCAGACACAGCAATCGGGTAAACGTATCGTTTATTTGCCCTTAGCTGAATTAGTGGTATCAAGTTCTCCAGAAGTATTGCGATCCTTAGAACAACTAGATTTATTGTGCCTTGATGAGTTGGAAGCCATTGTCGGAATAGCTGAATGGGAAGAGGCAATTTTTCATTGTTTCAATCGACTACAACTGACTGGCTGTAAATTACTCATCGCTTCTAGCCATAATCCTGCGACTATAAAAATTCAGCTTGCTGATTTACGCTCGCGTTTAGCAACGGGCTTAATTTATCAATTAGAAATTTTAGATGATGAAGCCAAACAACAAGCCTTAATAGTTCAAGCGCAAGTACGAGGTCTGGACTTACCCAACGAAGTCGCACAATACTTATTACGCCATCACAGTCGAGATATACACGTATTGATGGATTTATTACGTGATCTTGATAAAGCGTCGATGGCGGCAAAACGTAGGTTAACCATACCTTTTGTCCGGCAAGCGCTTAAGTAAGGCGTGGCTAAAACCGAGTTAACCATTGTCTGGCCAGGGCTAGCTAGAATAGTCGGACAACAGATAAATGCTAGTAGTATTCCGCCAGTTTTAGCAAAAATAATTAAAAAATCACACTTTGCCGCCGATACGACTGGCTTAGCTCGGTTATTATTCAATCACTTTAGTCAAATACCACTTACTGAGACGGATTTACCTGCCGCAAGTTTGATTAACTCCGAACAGCAGATAATCAAAGCCGATCCCTGTTATTTACATCCTGATCGTGACCGTTTACTGCTGTTTGCTGATGATTTAGATATAACAACAGAAGAAAGTACGGCACTGATAGCTGAAATTCAACCATTATTGGAAGAGTTTAATGGCCAACTACTTCCACTAGAATCTGATAGTTGGTTACTAGCGTTAGCAGATATGCCTAAGCTGGACTTCACAGCCTTACCTGAAGTCAGTGGCAAGGCTGTGGATACTAATTTGCCACAAGGTTCCGATCAGAGAGCATGGATACGCTTATGGAATGAAATCCAAATGCAACTCTATGATGCAGATATTAATAAACAACGGATTGCAGCAGGTAAGTTGCCAATCAATAGTGTTTGGTTCTGGGGAGCAGGCAGGTTTGTCGCCAAAAAAAATGCTTGGGTGCAAGTGCAAGGTAATGACCGACTGCTTAATCAATTATCCGAACAATCCGGAGTTATGTTGAATGATCAACAAGATTGGTCTGGTAACTCATTTAACGCATCAAATACCGGCAAACATTTGTGGGTGTTAGATGAACTTGATCTTGAAACCGACTGGCAACAGCAACTACAGCAATTTGACGACAATAGCTTGCAGACACTTTGGCAGCTGTTAAACAATAGAAAAATCTCAAAAATAACACTGCAAATCCCTGAACATGGTCAGTATTATTTAACACCGTTCGACGCTTGGAAATTTTGGAAATAATGACTGAAAAAATAATTCAACGTAACGCTTCAGGTTGGCAAAACTTGCCCGCAACATGGCCAGACAGTATCCGGCGGGTGATGGCGGCGCGAGGCATTCAAGCTGAAGCAGACTTGAGTTATTCACTAAGTGAACTGCCTAAACCATCATTAATGCTAGGTATGGGCGAGGCTGTTACATTGCTGGCCAAGGCCGTCATGGCACAGCAACGGATTATGATCGTGGCTGATTTTGATACTGATGGTGCGACCAGTTGTGCTGTAGCGATCCGAGGTCTACAAGCAATGGGTGCTAAACACCTTAATTATATTGTGCCTAATCGTTTTGTTCATGGTTATGGACTGACGCCTGAGTTATTGGCAGAAGTGCCAGAGCAACAACAACCCGATTTATTACTCACTGTTGATAATGGCATTGCCAGTATTGATGGTGTTCAAGCGGCACATGCTCGTGGCATCAAAGTGTTGATAACGGATCATCATCTACCGGGCGAAGAATTACCAAAGGCTGATGCGATTATTAACCCTAATCAACATGGTGATGAATTTCCGAGTAAAAATATGGCTGGCGTTGGTGTATGTTTTTATTTACTACTTGGCTTACGTCAGTATTTACGTGCAGAAAACTGGTTTGAACATCAACATATTGAAGAACCAAAATTAAATAGTTTGTTAGATCTGGTTGCCCTTGGCACTGTAGCCGATGTCGTTCCTTTGGATAAACTTAATAGAACCTTTGTGAATTTAGGCTTAGCAAGAATTCGGGCGGGTAGAGCATGTGCCGGCATTAATGCCTTGATTGAAGTGTCAGGCCGTGATTTGCGAACACTAGCCTCACAGGATATGGGCTTTTCAATTGCACCGCGTTTAAATGCGGCAGGGCGATTAGAAGATATGGGCATGGGGATTGAAACATTATTAATGAACAATCCAGCAGAAGCATTATCGGCAGCACATGTCTTGGACGATATTAATATACAACGACGCGTCGTAGAACAAGATATGCAAGCCGATGCCTTAACGATGCTAACCAGTATGTCGTTTGACGAGAATAATCCACCACTAGGTTATTGCTTGTACGATGAGCGATGGCATCAAGGTGTGATTGGGTTATTGGCATCACGGATCAAAGAACGTCAACATCGGCCAGTGATTGCTTTTGCTCCAGGCAATGAGGGTGAAGTAAAAGGTTCGGCCCGTTCAATACCTGGCGTGCACATTCGCGATGTACTGGCACTGGTTGCCAATCAAGCGCCTGCAGGCATGTTAACTCGTTTTGGGGGGCATGCCATGGCGGCAGGCCTAACGATTGCGATGAAAGATTTACCACAATTTGAACAACTTTTTTTATCGGCATTACAACAAACGATTGATCCAGCAGTGTTACAAGCAGAATTATTATCAGATGGCGAACTTAGTAGTAATGACATTTCATTACAACTAGCGGAGCTATTACCAACTCTTGCACCATGGGGTCAGGGTTTTTCTGAGCCACAGTTTCACGGCAACTTTACCGTTACTGAGATTAGAGCCGTTGGACAACAACAGGATCATCTTCGGTTAACACTAGATACTGGCGATGGACAACTTATTACGGCCATGGCATTTCGACAACTACAACCGGCATGGTTAGCAAAGGGTGGACAAGCAGTTATTCGCTATCGTCTAGCGGTGAATGATTTCAGACAACAAAGATCTGTACAAATGCTGGTCGATAACCTACTTGAAGCATAATTTAAAATTTCCTTGAAAAATATGTGCGTTAGTTAAGCCTTGTAGTCATTTTGGCTTGATAATTAGCTACATTTCTCAGGTAAAAACAAGTTCAATAGTTAAGCCATTATGGGCTAAATGTAGACACAAAAAGTTACCATATCAGGCATGCACCAAAGCTGGCCTAATAGGGCACTATCTTGGTGCGTAAGCAGGCTATTTATCTCAAAATATGCGCTGTATCTGCATGTAATATATAGGTATCAATTGGATAAAAGTTAGGCACGATATGTGCTTTAAAGCCCTAATAAAAGTTAATTAAATTATTTGAGGCTTGAATGAGTAACAAACAAACATTGGTTGTAATTGGCAATGGAATGGTCGGGCAAAACTTTTTAGTCAGTTTGATGACCAGTGATATTAGAAATAATTATAATGTTATCACTTTTTGTGAAGAAGCAATTCCAGCCTATGACCGTGTGCACCTTAGCGAGTATTTTTCGGGTAAATCTGCCGCTGAATTATCGTTAGTAGAAGAAGGCTTCTTTGAAAATAATGACATCACGATTCACTTAGGTGATAAGGCAAAAATTATTGACCGTGCTAACAAAATCGTTACTTCTGAAAAAGATAAGGCTATCTCTTACGATAAATTAGTTTTAGCCACGGGTTCTAACGCATTTATACCACCCATTCCAGGCAATGATCGTCAAAACTGTATTGCATACCGAACTATTAATGATCTAGATGAGATGACGGAAGCGGCCAAAACATCGAAAGTTGGCGCTATAGTAGGCGGCGGTTTATTAGGTCTTGAGGCCGCAAAAGCTTTACAAGATTTAGATTTAGTTACCCATGTTGTGCAGTTTGGCCCACGACTTATGTCTGCACAGTTAGACGATGGTGGTGCAGGTTTATTAAAACAAAAAATTGAAGAATTGGGCGTTACAGTTCATATCAATAAAAACACAATCAAGATTGTTGATGGTGAGCACTGTAAACACAAAATGGTGTTTTCGGATGGTACAGAATTAGAAACAGATTTGATCTTATACTCGGCAGGCATCCGCCCTCGCGATGATCTTGCGACACAATCTGGCTTGAAAATAGCTAATCGTGGTGGTGTCATAATTAATGATAACTGTCTTACATCAGACGAAAATATTTACGCCATTGGCGAATGTGCCTCATGGAATGACCAAACATTTGGTTTAGTTGCTCCGGGTTATGCTATGGCACGCACTGTAGTTGATCAACTTGCTGGCGGCGATACATTATTTACAGGTGCTGATATGAGCACCAAGTTGAAACTTAATGGTGTTGATGTGGCAAGTATTGGTGATCCACATGCTTCTGCTCCAGGCTCACTTGTTTATACCTATCAAAATGGTGTGGAAGGTATCTATAAACGTTTGGTAGTAAGTAAAAATAATAAAGTTCTGCTTGGTGCGGTGTTAGTGGGGGATGCCTCTGGTTACCCAATACTCTCACAATACTTCCTTAATGCTATAGATTTACCAAGCAACCCAGATTCATTAATTTTACCAGCACGTTCTGATGCTTCTGTTGGTTTAGGCCCAGACGCTTTGCCAGCTTCAGCTCAAATCTGTTCATGTTTTGATGTGACAAAAGGGGCCATTTGTTCTGCAATTGAAGGTGGTTGCACGACATTAGGTGGCTTAAAAGCAGATACTAAAGCCGGTACTGGTTGTGGTGGTTGTGTGGCTTTATTGAAATCAGTATTAGACTGTGAATTAGAAAAAGCTGGTTTTGAAGTTAATACCGATATTTGTGAACATTTTGCCTTTACACGTCAGGATTTATATAACCTTGTCATGGTTGAAGAAATTAAAACCTTTGGTGAATTATTGACTAAACATGGTTCTGGCAGTGGCTGTGAAATCTGTAAACAAACCATTGGTAATATTTTGGCATCATATTGGAATGAATATGTGCTTAAAGAAGACCATCTCGGTTTGCAAGATACTAACGATACCTTCTTAGCCAATATGCAAAAAGATGGTACTTACTCTGTTGTGCCAAGAATGACCGGTGGTGAAGTAACACCCGAAGGTTTAATCGCCATCGGTCAAATAGCTAAAAAATATGATCTTTATACCAAAGTAACAGGTGGTCAACGCGTTGATATGTTTGGCGCTCGGGTTGATCAGTTGCCTTTGATTTGGCAAGAGTTGATCGATGCTGGCTTCGAGAGTGGTCATGCTTACGGTAAGTCATTACGTACGGTTAAATCATGTGTAGGTAGTACATGGTGTCGTTTCGGTGTTGATGACAGTGTTGGCTTGGCTGTTGAGCTTGAAAATCGGTACAAAGGTTTGCGTTCACCGCATAAAATTAAGTTTGCTGTCTCAGGCTGTACCCGTGAATGTGCCGAAGCACAAAGTAAAGATATCGGTATCATCGCTGTAGAAGGTGGTTGGAACTTATATGTTTGTGGTAATGGAGGTATGAAACCACGTCACGGAGATTTATTTGCCACTAACTTAGACAAAGATACCTTAATTAAATATATCGATCGTGTGCTAACTTTCTATGTTCAAACTGCTGATAGAATGCAGCGGACATCAGTATGGATGGAGAATATGGAAGGTGGCTTGGATTATTTGAAATCAGTAGTGATTGACGACAAGCTCGCTATTTGTGAGCAGCTTGAAAATCAAATGCAACGCGTAGTTGATACTTATCAATGTGAATGGAAAACAACTATCGCTGATGAAAGCAAGGTTAAACGTTTCCGTCACTTTGTTAATAGTGATAAACATGATGAAAATATTATTTTTGTTGAAGAACGAGGACAAGTTCGTCCCGCAAACATTGAAGAACGTGAATTATTAAAAGCGGAGATGGCGTAATGAGCAAGTGGATAGACGTGTGTGGTGTTGATGACTTGCAAAAAAATTCAGGCATATGTGCCTTGGTTGAAGGTGAACAAGTAGCTATATTCTATATGGCAGATAATTCAATTTATGCCATCAATAATTATGATCCTTTTGGTAAAGTACATGTACTCTCGCGAGGAATGATTGGCGATATTAAGGGCGAACCTATGGTGTCTTCACCATTATACAAACAGCATTTCAATCTTAAAACAGGCGTTTGTTTTGAAGATGAAACTGTTAACGTAGCAAGCTATGGTGTTCGCATAGAAGGCGATAGAGTGGAAGTAAACCTTAATGGAGTAGCTAAATGATTCTTGATTACTATATTGCCGATGTATTTACAAAACAGATCTTTGCGGGTGCACAAATAGCTGTTTTTCCAAATGCAGATGAGTTAAATGATAAGCAAATGGCATTGATTGCCAGTGAAATGAATTTATCAGAAACCGTATTTGTTTCAAATCCAAACAATGAGAAGACAACGCGAAGAATGCGAATTTTCTCACCGTTAGCTGAAATTGATTTTGCCGGACATCCTATTATTGCAATTGCTTTTGTTTTAGGTGCTAGTGGAGATATTGAATTAGTTGATGGTGTTAAATCACTTACCGTAATTCAGAATGCGGGCGAAATCGAAGTTAACTTGTCATCAAAAAATGGTCAACCCACTTTTGTTCAGTTCTCACGAAAAGTATCATCAATCATAGATCGTTATGCGCCTTCAGATCTTGAGTTGGCTGATTTCTTATCAATAAAGCCTGAAGATATTGAT
>Ga0213868_10004586_pt1 | contig 12608 bp, 12 predicted proteins | sample PICome_9_FD_160087 | JGI IMG/M metagenome (GOLD analysis project Ga0213868, IMG submission 160087) | Coastal seawater microbial communities near Pivers Island, North Carolina, United States - PICO127 | ecosystem: Environmental > Aquatic > Marine > Coastal | place: USA: North Carolina...
TACATCGTGACACCTACGCGAACACCTTGAGATCGCTGAAGTGGATCACATCGTGCCTGTGCCCAAGGCTACACAGTTTGAGTCATGGATCGGGAACCTTGAGTTCATGCCGCGGACTCTGAATCGGTGATCGGTGGAAGTCAGGCAAGATGGAAAAGTAGCAGCCGTGGCGATTTTTTTGTATCTAATTTGTATCCGATTTTTAGCTAGGATTAAGACGCAATGCCATGAAACGGCTAGAGGCGCATGGTTAGCGTTAGGGCGACTTAAACTCTGCATACATAGCGATATGCTTGGGATGAGGTGTGGAATCGAGGGAGACCCAAAACTGCACCCAACGGCTTGTTGAGCCGCTGCGTGCTTTGCCGAATCAAACGCGACGGTTGTTGGCAGTCCCGCTTGACCTCGGAAGTAGTTGATCCAGCGAAGTACGAGATCCTGGTAGCTGGAGCGGTTGGTGCCCTCTTCGCTGCTGGCCACGTTTCCTTCCCAGCCAATAAGCTCTGTATCGTCGCCGTCGACCGTGTAATGGGTATGAAAGTCGATGAGGTTGGCCAAGCGATTGCTTGTATCAATCTTGAAACCGCTGATCTGTTCGTCGCCGTCCGTTACTGCGACTTGCTTTCGGATTGTTTGGGCGGGCTGAAGGGCGCGTGACCACTGAGCCCCTTCGAAATTAGGTGCGACACCGAGCTTAGGTGAGGAGTCAGTTGGTATAGCGTGCACTTGAGCCTCCTCGGCGGCAATTAATTCAAGAAATATACCAAGATTGGCTAAAATTATAATCTTTATTAAATCAAATATAATTACAGTAGCGAGATGCCCAACAGAATTCATCGATCTTTCAGGGGAATCTTGCGAACAGTTTGGAATAAGACGGTATTGCGACGCAGTCTTCTTACAATCCTCAATCTTTCCGCAGTTTGGGCCCTACCAGGGGCAAATCCCTATGCCGTGATCGATCTTAACATGAAGAAGCCTAATTTCCTTCGATACCATGGATCAGATAGCGCTAGATTCCGTGTTGGGAGATTACACGAGGATCGGCGGTGAGATTGCGAATGGTTCTTTCGGTGAAGAGTTTTTGGGTAGCGAAGACTACAGCGGGGATGGCTTTCCCAAGAGTTTTGTCGGCAATCTCGTTGGGGCATCGTCTCACGGGGCGCATTCTGGCCTGGGCTGCGTGTTGTATAAAACTGCTAAACTGAGAGGTCTTAGGTTTCAAATGAACAGCGTGCCTCGGGCAGATATTAGAGGTGTATGGTCCCAGCATTGTTGCAATAGGGGCCGCTACGATGGCGCACGGGGATTTTGATAGTTATCGTATTATGGAGCTTGTTTGCGGGAATCCTCACGCTACGTCTCATGCCACGGACGAGCAGTGGCCACGATTCACTTGGGTTACGGCACAAGTCTTCTACGGGCAACCGGGTGGGTGGCCGGACATCATCGATTTTAAAGCTGGAAATCTTCCTGATTTAATAGATATGCGAATTTTGCAGACCGATGCAGGCGCAGCTAACGACACCCTCTGTTATAGCGCGTCGGCGGGTCTAATCGATGAAGACGATCATGTGGATTTGATCATCAACGAAATGACCGGCAACAGACTCTGTGGAACCTCTGTCGACGTTGGAAATATGTTCATCCTTAGTGGAGCGGGTATGGGGAATACACCTGCTGTAGACTTGTCTTTTCGGAATGGGAATTTGTTAGGCTTTGGCAGCTTGGACGGTGACAAGGGTGTAACCAGGTATGCCATTGTTCGAGCTTCCTCTGAATTGCCGCCCACCTTTACCATGGCGATCTTTGGTCCAGAGCCCAATGGCCAAGGGGGGAGAGGTCGATTTCTATGATTTCGGAGGAAGCACGCTGCTCAGATTCAGTGGCGATTTCGGTGATGACTACGAGTTGTGGACCGATGAGTCGCTCCATGCTAATCTGTGGTAGCCGGTTCAGATTCGGTATCGTGTTACTGGGCGCTGGATTTTTTTGTATGATCCTGCGGCTTCGCCGACTACGCTAGGTGACGTTTACCAGGGGTAACCCCGGTAGGCGGATGAATTTGCGGATATTTCTGAGTGCTTGGCACGATTCCTTCTTACATTGCAATCGTGCTGGACAACAGTGCATGAACGACATTTGATTCCAACTACACAAATCAAGCTAACTGAAAACCTGACAATATGAAGAAGATCGAAGCTATCATCAAGCCTTTTAAACTCGAGGCTGTGAAAGAAGCCATCAGCGAAACCGGCATCCAAGGCATGACGGTCAGTGAAGTGAAGGGATTCGGTCGGCAGAAGGGCCATACCGAGATCTATCGTGGAAGTGAATACACGGTGGACTTCCTCCCAAAGGTGAAGATTGAGGTCGTGGTTGACGACGACAACGCCCAGACCGTTATCGACGCCATCGTGACCAACGCAAACACGGGCAAGATTGGTGATGGCAAGGTGTTCGTCAGCCCGGTAGAAGAGGCGATTCGCATCCGAACAGGCGAGAAGGGTTCAGCTGCCGTCGCCGGGAGTTCTGCGTAAGCGGAACTGGAACTGATTTCTGAGCGCCTATCTCATAGCTTATGGGGTAGGCGTTTTCACGTTCTTGTTGGGGGAAACTTTGGTCAGGGCTGGGGTTTCTATTTCGGTAAATCTAGTAGGCACCGGGCGCTTGACTTCGCAGGCTGCCTCCCCTCACTGTTTATTATCCCAATGATTATGAATTCTGGTCGTCATCTCACCATTCTCACAGGTCTTTCTATTCTTGCCCTCAGTCTTTCAGGGGTTCGGGCGGAGGAGGCCACCATTTACGAAGCGGTCGTGAAACCGATCTTGGAGGCCCGCTGCGTGGAGTGCCACGGGGAGAAAAAATCGAAGGGTAAGCTTCGGCTCGATACACCTGAGCATATTCAAAAGGGAGAGGAAACTGTCGTATCCGGGAAGTCGGGAGAGAGCCTTCTCATTGATCGGGTTACACTGCCAGAGGACGACGATGAATTGATGCCTCCAAAAGGCGACACGTTGACGAAGGATCAGATTGCCGCGCTGACTTGGTGGATCGATGAGCACAAGGCTTCCTATGATGTGAAGTTTGTCTTGGCAGACGCCCCTGAAGCCATTCAGAAAGTCGCTAGTGCTGCGCCTGCACCCAGTGCTTCAAAGTTGAAAGAACCTGAGCTGCCTAAGGTAGATCCGGCTGCAGCTGAGTTGATGAAGCCATTGCAGGATTTGGGTGTGCTGGTGTTGCCGCTCGCTCAAAATACCAATTTGCTCCATGTCGAGTCGGTTAGCGTTGCGAAAGACATTGGCGACGAGCAACTGGCGCTGTTGAAGCCACTCGCGCCTCAACTTGCGTGGCTCTATCTGAACAAGACCCAAATTACTGATGTTGGAATGGCTCACCTTTCCGGACTGAAACAGCTTCGCCGTTTGCACCTTGCAAACACGGCAATCACATCGGCGGGTGTCAAGCAGCTTGAAAGCCTGGAGAATCTGGAAACGCTCAACATCTACGGAACTAAAGTGGACGATGGTGTGTTGGAGACCTTAGCGAAGTTACCTAAGCTTAAGAAGGTCTTTCTTTACGATACGGAGGTATCCTCCCGCGTGGCGTTCCGTTTCCTCACGAAAAATCCGGAACTCGACCTCAATCTGGGGTGGGACTTTGAGTCTTTGAAGAAACTTGATTCAGGTATGACCTATCATGATGCCTTCGATGACAAGCATCAAGGTTCCGTGCAGGGTGGCAAGTTGACTTACGGCGACGGACCTTCAGGTAAAGCGGCCAAGTTTGACGGCAAGGCCTTCCTTGTTGCTGGAGACATCGCAAACTTCGAACGCTCGCACCCATTTAGTGTGACTGCCTGGGTCAAAGGTGAGCCTCAGGATGACGGGGTGATTGCTGCTCGTTCTGATGTTTCTGATTCAGGGCGTGGTTGGGATGTCCATGTGACCAAGGACAAGGTGGCCTTCCAATTGGTGAGCAACGGGCCTGACAATGCTATTAAAGTCCACGTGCCAGCAGCCATGGACAAAGACACCTGGTATCATATTGCCGTCACCTATGATGGTTCTGGCAAAGCAGAAGGCGTCAGGATCTTCGTTGATAGTGTGGCCGGCGAAGCAAAAGTTGGCCAAGACAATCTCAGCCGGCCAACGAAGACTTATCAGGTCATGCGTGTGGGGCGTCGCAGTGATGGTGCCATCTTCAAAGGTGAGCTTGATGACGTGCGTATCTACGATTCGAAGCTGTCAGCTGATCAGGTCGGAGCCATGTTCGACCGCTATGGCCACAAGGATGCACCTGGAGCTAAGGAGGGTGCTGAGGCGGCCAAGCCTAAAACTGCGGCAGCAAGCAAAGCTGATTTGCTTGACTTATAATCCTGGAGCGGAAGGAAAAGTGCCAGTTAAAGTAAAATTCTGATGCGACTCTGCGCGCTTCTGGTCGCGAATGTTCTAGGGCTAGAATTTGGACTTGCTGAGATCGGGTATCCAGTTCCAAATGTCTATGCTAGGGCGGCCTTAGTCGTTGATTCTACAAATGGAACGATTCTGTACGAGAAACATGCCGATGAGAAACGAGCCGTTGCCAGTACCCAGAAACTGCTGACCGCTTTAATTGTCTCGCAAGCAGGAAAGCTCGACCAGAAGGTCAAAGTCGAGTCTACAGATACGCGGGTGGAGCCCTCGAAGGTTGGTATTCGAGCAGGTCGTGAATATCCACGATTGCTCTTGCTCCAGTCTCTACTTGTGAAGAGTGGCAACGATGTTGCGCGGTGTCTCGCCCGTGATCATTCTGGTGGCCAAGATGCGTTCAGGCCTGTTCTCAATGCCAAGGCTCGGCAATTGGGCATGGGAGACTCGCACTTTGTCAATGCACACGGCCTGACCGAGGAAGGCCAGGAATCGACCGCCCGCGACATGGCCAAGCTCGCCATCGTCGCGCATCGAGATGAGCACATTTGTGATGCCGTGCAATTAGAGGCTGTAGACTTTCCCAAGAAGGGGTGGACTGACAAGCTTCAAAATTCAAACAAGTTGTTGCCACTTAGCTTTGTCACCGGCATGAAGACCGGATTCACAAACGCTGCTGGGCGCTGTTTGGTTAGTAGTGGTGAGTTCAATGGCCGGGAGGTGATTGTCGTGGTGCTAGGCAGCAATGGTGAGCATGTCTGGAAGGACAGCGAATCACTGCTCCGCTGGGCGCTCAAGGTGCCAGCAGAGAAAGGTGCTCCTCCTCCAGAGGACGAGGAAAGTGTTAAAAATGAAGCAGACGCTTCCTGACTTTGGTGCCTGATGAGTGCCGTCGTCTCCTGGGAAGCTGCTCGAAAGGAGCGGGATCGGCTTCAAGCCGACGGTAAGCGATTGGTTTTCACCAATGGCTGTTTTGATTTGCTCCACGTTGGTCATGTTCGCTATCTGAATGAGGCCCGAACTTTGGGGGATGCCCTTTGTGTGGCGCTTAATTCAGATGCCTCGGTCGCTTCTATTAAAGGACCAAGGCGGCCGCTCAATAGATTAGAAGATCGGGCGGAGGTCCTACTCGGCCTAAGTGCTGTGGACTACGTGGTCGTCTTCGCAGAAGAGCGTGCGACTAGTGCCATTGAGGCTATCGCCCCACACGTTTATGCTAAAGGAGGGGATTATACTCCTGAATCTCTCAATGAAGAAGAACGGCAGGCTTTAGACCGTGTAGGGGCTTCAATAGAGATTCTTTCCCTGGTTCCTGGTAAGTCGACGACGGAGACCCTTTCAAAGCTTTATGATGGCGAATCGAAGCCCCTTCAACTTGGAGTACTAGGATCTGGGCAAGGTTCGAGCTTAGAAGGAATCTTTCACGCCATCGACGATGGACGTCTTCCGGACACCGAAGTTGCGTTGGTGCTTTCTGATCAACCTGAAGCCAGAATTTTAAAAGTTGCCGAAGACCGTTGCGTGCCTGCCGTGTCTGTGGATCCTGGGCCCTACAAAACGAGGCTCGGCGAACCAGCACAGAAAGAGATACGAGATCGTCTAAAGGCGGCTTCCGTGGAGCTGGTCATTCTTGCCGGTTTCATGCGTCGTCTCAAGGCGCCTGTATTAGAAGCTTTTCCGAAGCGAGTGCTCAACGTCCATCCGTCGTTACTCCCAAACTACCCAGGGCTATGCGCATGGAAGCAGGCCTTGGGTGCAGGCGAAACGAAGACCGGATCCACGATTCATCTCGTGGATGAGGGACTGGATACCGGGCCTATTCTTGGTCAGGAAACGGTTCCGATACGGAAAGATGACACGCCAGATGATCTGCTGGAGAGAATCAAAGTCGCAGAAAGAAAGCTCTACCCTCGGGTCATCAGGGAGTATGCTGCGACTCTCTGATGAGTAGCGCGGCTTTCCGTTACTGAATCCCGATTGTCGCAGGCTGCGCTGCGTCCGGATCGACTAAGCGGCCGCCTTGATAAACGGCGACGGATTGAGCTGCTGCGCTGACTACTTGCACGAGGTACTCCTCAGCTTTTTCCCACGGAGAACGTGGCATCCAGACAATGTCGCCGGGCTCAAGAGGCACATCAGTAGCCCCGCCATTGAGAACCTGATTAAAGTCGACGATTGCATATTCAGGTTTCGTTAGGCTACCCCTCAGGATAATCGTTTTCTGACGGTAAGCTTTTGGTGTTGGGCCGCCAGCGCGGGCGAGAGCTGATACCAAAGTAGTTCCGCCCTTATAGGTGATGGACTTTGGGTCAGTAACAGACCCTAGCAAGTATACCTTGGCGTCCTGAGTTGAGGGAATATAAATGTAGTCGTCAGGCTCAAGATAAATGTTCTGTGAGGTATCTCCACCTTCGACCAAGCTTTGAAAATCGACGGGGAGCATCTTGTTCTTACGTACTATGTAGGCGCTGGATAGGTCAGGCAGACTTTCGAGATCAGCATTGAGCGCACTAGCCAGGCCACCAGCTTCCGAGATCGCATCGAGAACAGTCAATGGACGGGTGAGGGGATAAGTGCCGGGGGTATTCACCTGACCCAAGATGAAATAATTACGGCTTGTAATCTCGTACAAGGTTACGCGGACCAGTGGCCGCTGTTCAAAGACTTGCATCTTCTTGGTGATTGCAGCCGTGAGTTCTTCAATAGTCTTTCCTTCTGCGGGAACGCCTTGTGCGAGGTCGAAGTAAACCAGCCCATCTGGCATGACGCGGGTGACCTGACGAGTCTCAGGTTTATCCGTCAGCTCGATCGTAAGGTTGTCTCCTTGGCCCAATCGATAGTCGTCCGTCTTGGGACGCAGCATGCTCTTGGATATACTGCCAGTTCCATTAAACTTTTTGAAATTGGCGGAGGTCGTCATGGCTCCCGAGGAATCTACTTGAGAAGCATGTGCTCTGGGATCGAAGCGATTGGAGCCGTTCTTTCCAGGTATGGGGTCGCAGGAGACGAGAGAGCCCAAGAAAATGAGCAGGCAGAAATGCACGATTGGTTTCATGACGGAGTCGATGGTTAACTTTTGGGGCTCGATTAAATTTATTCGATACCGGTTTCGAGATTCACTTTTGTGGCAGCTGCTGAACGGAGAAATGCAGTGAACGCGCTATCTAAGATAGTCTCGGCATGATACCAAGGCTTACGGTGAATGTAGAGCATGTCTCCTGGCTTTATGGGGACATCCGCTTGCTCAGCTTTGAGCACTGCCGCAATGTCGACCGCGATTGTTTCGGGCTTGTCCATCTTACCGCGGACTAACAAGACTTTACCTTTCCAAGCTTCCTGTGCGAATCCGGCTTGCTCGGTAATCGCGCCGACGACTCCAAGGCCCGGGCGCACACGGTGCATGCCCTGGTTGTTCACGTAGCCAAAGACGTAGTATTCATCGCTGAGATTTGAGGCTATGTAGATGTGATCTTGATGCTGGAGGCCGATATTCTGACTTGTGTCTCCGTCTGAGTAAAGCTTGGTGAAGTCCACCGCCAGCTTGCGCCCCTGGCGAACAATGAAAGATTGATTGAGGTTAACCCGGGCATTAACTGCGCCCGCTTGGGTATCTTCTTTCGAGAGCCCACCTGCCTTGGCGATTGCTTCCAACAAAGATATTGAGCGTTCTATGTTGAAACGCCCCTGCTTCGGAACACTTCCAAGAATGGTGTAGCTCTTGCTACCTAATGGACCAGGCGAGAGGACGACCTTGGCGTTGGTATCGAGCTTCTGAAGAGCGGTCTCGACAGCTTTTCCTGCTTCCGGAATGGTCAGCCCGGCAATGCTCACGCGAACGTCGAGATAAGTCACGGTGCCGTCAGGCGCGATAGGAATGTCCTCCGTCTTGGTTTCGGGGCGTCCTATGACATACATGGTCACGTTGTCACCCGGGCCCAATTTGTACATCGGTCGCTGGGCAGACACGTTAAAGGATGTGGCCAGTAGGATCGTAACGAGTGTTGACCAGAGAAGATGGCGAATTACGCGGTTCATCATGAGTCAGTTGGTTGGTGTTAGAGCGAGCTATAGATCGTTGTCATCTGAATTGCTGTCTTGGGGACGTTGCTTGGGGCTCTTATTCAAGCGCCAATCGAAGTAGCGGTTTTCAATCTGGTGGATCAGATTCGTTAAGATGCCTTTGACGGGTTCATTGAGGAAAAGTATTCCAGAGGGAGTGCCCAAGATTCGGCGGAAGATGCGGCTTTGTGAGGAAGCCACTTTCTTTTGAGTCGTCACTGGGGAGTTGAGCAGGAAGTGCTGATCAAAGTCTTTTGAAATAGCGGCAAGGGATGATGTTGGTCCAATCGCCCATCTACAGATCACGTGGTAATGCGGTGGCAAGTCTTGCAGTAGACGTGCAAGTTTCTCGGCCGAGTAGTCAGCGGCACTAACATAGAGGGCAGATTGTGACACGTCGCTAGCGTGTGGGATAATTGGCTGATCGTTGGGCATTAGGTTGGTAGATAGGGCGCTGCTCGACATGGGCGGCTCCATGAGAGAGGTGCTAGCGGAGGAGCTGATAACAGAGTCTCCGCCTTCCTGAAATGATGTGCCGACCTTCCAAAGATCTGCTGAGCCGGTGCCACCTCCTTGTAGGAATGTCGAAGCTGTTGGGCCTACGTTGCTCGACGGGCTGAACGGAAGGAGGTTGGCTTTGAGAAACGACTCAGGCACTGGATCCTGCGCCACATCAATGAAGAGCACGAGGGCGTTATCTTGTTTGATGCTATGTAAGAGTGTCTTCCAGAACCTGAATTCGGACTTTAGCTCGCCGACAATTGGGAAGAGAATACGTCGACCGCCCGCTTCTTTCTTAGCCACGTGACTGAGCCAGAATTCTCTCACCGCGGCTTCATCTTCGATCTCGTCTTTCTGCAAGAGTCCCAAGGTTGGCGTTGCCCGTGTCGTGATTGCGCCTTGTAGCATGGTGCGGAGTTCAGGTCGCCTAAGTTCCCGAAGGAAAGCCCAAAGGAGGACTGTGACAAAGATGAGTCCGGTGAGAAAAAGTCCGGTTGCAACCGTCTTGTATTTGCCGGTCGAAAGTTCGGCCATGCCATAATTGGCAGGTTCAAGAGGCTCAAGGTACCCCTTGGAATCTGGACCTGCGTAGGTCATAGCCTGTGTTAGCTGGGTATCGAAAGCGCTCTGATTTGCAAGTAGGCGGGCGCGTTCATCGTCGAGTTCACGAAACTTTGAAGCAACAAGAGGCAAGTCTTTCATCTGCGTTTCTCGCTTAACGAGCTCCTCCTTTACCATTCGAATGCCCTCCTCATATTGAAACTGTTCTTCCTTAAGGCTGAGGTAACGTTCAAAGTGAAGCTGGGCACTTCCGACAGAACTCATGCTACGGATTTGTTCAGCAGTGAGTTCTGTGCCTAGCTGTTGTTCTGCTTGTCTGCTGAGAGTTGCGATCGTGGCTCTTAACTTCTCGACATGAGGCGATTCTTCGGTTTGACCTTCTGCCAATAAGGCATTGAGACGATCGCGCTGGGTCTGCATTTGCGTTTTGAGCGGATGATTCTCAATCAAGGCTTCGATCGTCTGCATGTAGCGCAGGTGGAACGTACTCTCCTGAATCTCGTAGTTCCGCAGTTCTTTCCTCAGTGCTTGAATCTCACCGGAAAGAGTGGCATACGCGGCATCGTCGTCGATGATGGCTTCTTCCTCTGACAACTCGCTAATACGCTTGTTGATAGGGATTATTTTTTCATCAAGGCGCTTTAAATCTTCGGTTAGTGTCTGGGCGTCCTTCGAGGCAAACGCACGCATGAGCTCTTTGGAGTGTTCGGCTACAAGATCGGACCAGCGGTTGGCAATGCCGATGGCGAGCTTTTCTGTGGGGGCTTTCGCCTCTAAGTAGAAAAGCTTTTGTTGGGTGTCATAGCGAACGTTGAGACGTTTTTCCAACTGTTCCACAGTCTCGGGTGGGTCAAATTGTTCACCAAGCTTTGTTAGGACAGAATGCCCCATGGCAATCTCTTCTAAGGCCTGATCTTTTAGCAGGGCTGGCTTGTAGCCATCTGGTCCGAAGAGGCTAAAGCCTTCGGCGTCCTTTGTTTTTCGTAGTATTGAAGTTACCGAATAGGTGTTCTTCTTGAAGAGTTTATAACCCAAGGCTCCTCCGCCAGCGAGGCCTAACGCAGTTAGAAGAATAAGTGCTATTCCATGATCGCGAAGGGCCAAGAGAAGCCGCAGTGGATCGAAGGCAAGGGGAAAGCGGAAAGGTGATACTGGCTTCATATTAGAAAGAAGGATCTCCCTTCAGGTAAGTTCGGTTATTCAAAAACATCGCTAAAATTATTTCTCCAGAAGAATAGTAATTGGTTTGGGTATGGTAGTTATTGCAGTTGTATTTCGAAATTGCAAGAGTTCTCATGCGGAATTTCTCATACGCAATTTTTCATGCCCGTGACCCATCGAGAAGTTCCGAGAATCCAAGCGCTCCCATGAGCCCCTCAAGCTCCGGCATGACCGATACCATCTTAAGAGAAAGTTGCTGCTTTTCCAGCTTCAGCTTCAGTTCGTTCAGCCTCAGCAGTGTGGGATAGTCAATGAAACTGGTTTGCTTAAGATCAATCTGAACGGGAACGCCGCTTTCAAGAGCAGGGTCCCATATATCTGACCTCCACGATCTCGGAGCCTTCACTTGGCATCCGTTTGCGGCCTTTAGCAGTTCGATTGATGGCGTATCCTCTTGTCGTTCGGCGCTATTCAATGGCGGCATTAACCCTAGTTTTTTCAGCTCTTGGCTGACCTCTTTTGAGGCCAGGACCCTGGGGGGTAGTCTATCAGCTCGCCTTGCCTTTCTGATCTCGGTTACGCAGCCTGCTAGTGCGGCGGGAGTGAGTTTGTTCATCGAGGTTAAATCAATGACTCCATCAATTGGTTGACGTTCGGATTGCTGCTCAACGGGAAAACTCTTCTTGTAGGCGCGCCATTGCGTGAAAGCGGCTGCTCCGAGGTATAAGAAATTGGATGCGTAACGTTTTGCGAGCCGCTTTGGGTTCGAGAGCATCCGCCAGAGCCATTCAAAACCTACTCGTTGTACCCAGCGAGGTGCTCGAGTCTGGCTACCCGCAATGAAGTCGAGACTAGCTCCAATGCCGATCGCCAGCTTTGCTCCAGTTCGATCGAAGTATCCGGAGATCCAGCGTTCCTGCTTGGGGCTCCCGACTGCGACCAGGACGAGATCTGCCTTGGTTGCTCGGATGTTAGCGATGATGTGTTCGTTGTCCCATTCATGAACGTGAGCAAAGGGCGGTGAGTGATGCCCCGCGATCTGCAAATCTGGGTAACGCTCAGTCGCAATCTGACTGGCTTTGCTGAGAGTCTTCTCATCACTTCCGAGGAAGTAGACACGGTGGCCTTCGCGGGCGGATGTCTCGAGTAGCTTAGGCACCAAGTCTGAACCAGCTACTCGTTCAGGAAGTGATCGTCCGAAAAGCTTTGAAAGCCAGACCAGTGGAAGTCCATCGCAAAATACTCGATCTGCGTGAAACACAAGGTCTTTGAGAATGGGATCGGTGGGAGCTCGGGTAGCGAAGTCGACGTTCGCCGTGATCCAATAGGCCGAACTGTTTCCTCGCATGATGGAGGTGTAGTCGCGCAATGCTTCATCCATCGTTGTGTGATGGAACGGCAGCCCGACAATCAACGAGACTGGTGGCTCTGTTTCCAAACTCCACATGCTACTTAACTTTTGATCTGAAATACGTGATGAAGCCTAAGGAACTCGATCATGGATGCGACTGCTGGCTGGGGGCTCAATATTGAAATTGAGCGGCTCTCAGGTGGTAGAGACTTGTAGAAATCTAGCAGGACGCCGACGGCGCTGCTGTCAATGAGCTTCACCTTCTCGAAATGTAATAGAATGGAATTTGAGGACTCCAGGGATATTCCCTCAACGGCTTCGATGAACATTTGCGTGTTGGTCGCGTCGAATCGGTCAGTGTCGAACTTGAGAATGAGGCTGCTGCCCAGATTTTCTGCGAAGATCATATTGCGTGGGAGCGACAGGGCACTGTTCCGTCTGGCGCTGGGGATTAGTCTGGCGCTGGGGATTAATGAGGTCTTTCTATGACTAGAACGCGACGAATCGCTGCGAACTGGCTTGAAAATCATGCGATTTGAATAGACGTTGATCGATTGAGGTAG
>Ga0213868_10004589_pt1 | contig 12606 bp, 23 predicted proteins | sample PICome_9_FD_160087 | JGI IMG/M metagenome (GOLD analysis project Ga0213868, IMG submission 160087) | Coastal seawater microbial communities near Pivers Island, North Carolina, United States - PICO127 | ecosystem: Environmental > Aquatic > Marine > Coastal | place: USA: North Carolina...
CTCTGCAACAGTTTTAAACTTTAGAGGTTGGTCAGCGTTCTTACCATAAGTTCCCCAGGTGACTACGTCTCGTTGTACTTCATGTGGTTCATCATCGTAAAGGTCTAAATTGGTTTGATCGTCGTTAGCAGATCGTCGAAGGTATTCAAGACCTCCATCAACCATGTACCCTTTACCATTCGCATCTGTGTAAGATACAAAGTCATGACGACCACGAGAGACTAGGATAGTCCCATCAGGTGTTTGGATTGAGTTACGGATAAGTCTACGATTAAGAAGTTTCTCGATGATTTGCTCAGACGCAGTAACCCAGGTCTCTTGCATTCCATTTTCGTAAGTATCTTGTTTGTAATTTTTAACAACCCAGCGGGCTACAGTTAGTGATTTACCGTGTGGTGAGAGACACCATGTTAGATCGTTCGTCATAATTTTTATCCTTCTTTTTTTAATTTATGAAGGTATTATACGCGATAGAGAGGGGTTTGTCAAGAGATTTTTTAAAAGAAGGTGAGCAGTTTAGTGACATACTCAGGTCGGCCCTAAGGTAGTTAGGGCAATAAGTTCCAGCCGTGATTGGCTATGGCATTGAGTATAATGAATATGCAAGTGACCATATGAACCAGCCACCAAATAGTACGGACCACCGCAACACTGTCTGCTTGTTTATTAGTTTCTCCAACTTTCTCTCCTAGGGACTTTGCCCATACTCTCCAATATTTCTTCATTTGTCTGCCATTCTCTTCATTACGGGCAGCAATACGTCTTCGTACTTTGCAATAAATTCTTCTGGTGTCATCATCTTAGTTTCCTAGTAAGGGTTTCTGTCCCTCATCTAAGTACCAAGGGATCTCAGTCCTGCAATCGCTGCATAGTTTCATATTCATACTATGAAGTAGTATTAAATGTATATTGCCACAGCTTGGACATTCTTTAGTAGTTTGTTTCATTTAGTTTTCCACCCATACCATTCGATAAAATAAAGACAGTGTACTCGACTCTCAAAGCTCATAGTGTCTTCGTATACGTCTGTAAACCGTGTGTGATGCCAGCACTGTTTAGGTAGTGATTCTTTACACCACTCAATAGCGTCTCTTCTTCTGTCTGAGTGTATGTAAAAGCTATACTTGTGTACAGATGTTTGCCACCTGCGTTTATAATCAGATACTTCTTGAGGAGTCATTTTCTTCTGCTTTCCCTTTACGGTCTGTGTCTTTTTGTTTTTCCATCTCTAGTAGAATACTAAAGGCTGTTCCGAACAGTCCAAGAACTAGAAGTATCGCTAGTCCAGTTTGAATTACGTCTAATATCATTCCTTGCTCCAAAATAAATCGACTAGTACCTGCTCCATCATATATGCTTCAATTTCCCACGGGGTCTCAGCGTATTCAAAAGACTCGTAGTCTCTTCCCTTGTAGTAGTAGTCAGTAGAGTTGATCTCGCCACGAATAAATTGACGAGCGTGAACTAGCTCATGTGCTAGGTTGGAAGCAAGCTCCTGGTCACAGAATGGGATTCTATCTCCGCAATCTAGTGAATAGTGTGTAGCTATTGAGATTTCAACTTCCTCTGTAGTTCCGTTACAAAGACCTGCGAAGTTACCATCTTCACCGAGGTGCTGCATCCATGTAATCTCAATATCACCAGTAGGCTCTTCGTGAGCGAACAGTGCCTTGAGACACTCTTCGATAAATGTATCGAAGCGGGGTTTGTTATTAAAGTATGTGATCATTTGCTTATTCTCCAATTTATGAAAGTATTATACGGAGGTTTCAGTAAATTGTCAAGAACTAAAAACGGATATCACGGCTCCATTTGGGTTCTTTTACGCTCTCGTTGCTTTGCGCTGGCTTGCTTTCTCTTTCGTTTTTGACAAGGTTTTTCGTAGAACTGCTTCTCTTTATATTGGAAAAGAACTCCACTATCTGTAACCTTTCTACGAAAGACACGAAGCGCCTGCTCCACGTTGTTGTTTTTAACTTTGACTTGCATTTATTCATTCCAATCATCATCATCACCGATGCTTTGTATCGTTATCCATGCGAACATGAGGATACAGATTATATATATTTCAGGTGTATTCACTTAAAGCGTACTCCTCTTTTACGTAAGTAAGAAACTTGTTGCCGAATCGAACGCTCTGATCTGTCGGGTATCATGTCCATTACTTCATCTATACTAGCGTTGAAGTAATAAGCCCGTAGTGTGTTGCGTTCAAATTCTGTCCAAGGTTTCTTTTTATATTTTTTCATGAGAGTATTATAAAGTATGATAGGTACTTTGTCAAGAGTTATTTACATGTAGCTTAAAAAAAGTACTTGACAAGATAGGGTAATTACTGTATAATGCTTGCTAAGAAACCGAGAAAAACTTAACCACTCTTTAATTTAAGTGTTGACACAGAGCTCGTTTGGGCGTATAATATCTTTTCAAAATCGAGTTACAAAGGAAAAAAACAAAAATGATCGAGTATGCTATTTTTATATTTTGCCTCATTGGTTGCGGTATTACTAGCTACCGACTAGGAGAGCAACAGGGTATGACTGCTGTTATACAGCATTTAGCCGACACAGGACAAATAGAGCTAGACGATGAGTAACATAGAATTGATTAGAGAAATTGACACAAAAGGTACTCTGGTATATACCTTAGTAGATCCTGTAACAGATGTAATATTACTGAGATGTACTAGCATAGAGTTAGCAGAGAGATGCTTAAAAGATATACAAAAATTTGGTTACATTAAAATCAACGGGAGTTAGAAAATGCCAGTAAAATTTAAAGAGTCACAAACAGTAGTAAATCGTCAAACCAAGAAGGCAACTACACAGCATTTTTATATGCACGCTCAGCTTACTTCTCTTTTACAAAAGACATTAGCTGACGACAATACTCGTGGACCTCGCAAGCAGAAAATCAGAAATGAATTAGTACGCCGTGGTGCACCACTACAGGCAACGACTGAAGTCTAAGGGTTGGGAGTTCCCAGTCGAAGAAGTCATGCTCAGGGTGTGAAGGTGCACTCGATCCGTTGGAGGGATGCCGGTAACTAAGCCTCTCCCCAAGACCGAAAATCGGCTTAACAAAAGGAGTACAGTATGCGTATTATAGCAGCTCTATTTGCTTTCTCTCTATTAGGTGCGTGTTCAACAATCGACGCAACTATTGATGGCGGAAAGAACTTAGTATCAGCAGTAATTACAGATACGGCTGGAGTCATCTCTTATACTTTAGATACCACATCTACAGTATTGAAAGATGTTAGTTCCAGTGCAACAACTGAGAAAGAGTAGTACCTGGGGGCGAAAGCCCCTAGTTTTAAAGGTAACCTGACCGAAGCCTAGACTAAAAAGAGGTCAAGAAAGGAGAAAAAAGTGACACACAGAAACGAGGCCGTTTGCTTATTTTGCAACACGGTTACAATCTTAGGTTGTTTAGCCTTGCCATTTGCAGCAATATACGCCAGCGGTTTATAAGGAATAGCATATCATGAATATAGACAAAGTACGAAAAAGATTAGAGATAGACGAAGGCGTAGTATACGAAATCTACGAAGACCATTTAGGTTATGCCACCTTTGGCATCGGCCACTTAGTACGAACCTCAGACCCTGAATATGGCTGGGAAGTAGGAACCGTTGTGCCTGAAGACCGGGTTAAGCAAGCATTTGAGTCAGACCTTGCTGTAGCTGTCGATGAGTGCCGAATCTTATATGATATGTGGGACAACTTCCCAGAGGAAGTCCAAGAGATACTCGTCAACATGATGTTTAATCTTGGACGACCTCGACTTAGTAAGTTTAAAAATATGAAAAAAGCGTTGGACAGCCGACGTTGGGCACTTGCCGCTTTCGAAGGGAGAGACTCTCTTTGGTATCGTCAGGTAGGCAATCGTGCAGAGCGATTGATGGGAAGACTAGAGGATGTTGCAAATACTTAGTGCAGTAACAGGACTAGGAAAGACTTGGCTCGAAGGAAAGAATGCTAAGTCCAAAGCCAAAGCAGAAGCAGAAGCAAAAGTAATGGTAACTGCCTCTCAAAGTGTCGCAGACTGGGAGTCTATCATGGCTCGCAACTCAGGCGGCTCCTGGAAAGACGAATGGTTGACCATTCTGTTTAGTATTCCTATGATACTATGTTTCTTTCCCTCGACAGTAGGTTACGTCTCTGCGGGGTTTGAAGCCCTCAATCAGATGCCGTCCTGGTATCAGTACACACTCAGTGTAATCGTAAGTGCCTCGTTCGGGGTCAGATCAGTAGTAGGATTCATGAACAAGAAAAAATAGTTCTTGACACTCTTCCTAAAATTGCGTATAATACATATTCAATTTTAGGAGAACTATTATCAACCTTTTTTACTTAGACGAAGACCTCGACAAGTGTGCAGAGTATCATGTTGACCGCCATGTGAATAAGATGATTCTCGAAGCCGCACAGCTTATCAATACAAACCTCTGGATAGATCATCTATTCGGTTTTGTGCCTCGCGCTATCACTAAGGAAGAGAACAAGGTTCTTCAGGAGACTCGTAAGAAATGGAAAGATGTTCCTATGGAAGATCGTCTTTTTCCTTACCTTCCTACAATGCAAAACCACCCTAGTTGTGTATGGGTGCGCTCTTCTTTAGAAAATTATTACTGGACAAACTGTTATGCCTTCGCTCTTGCAAGTGAGGCGCATTATCGCTATGGTAGCTTACACAAAAGTTATGAGATGCTACTAAAGTTACCAGAACCACAGAATATGGAAGACCACGGCTTTACTCAGTTTGCACTCGCAATGACTGAGGAGTTAAAAGACGATGACAACCCAATACAGGCCTACCGCAACTTCTATATGCTTGACAAAGCTACTTTCGCAGCTTGGAAGCATAGAGATATACCAGAGTGGTGGGATCACGAACTCGCAGACTATGACAACAGGATTTCACGACAATGAGACCGAACCAACCACAAGTAGAACTTGTATCAACATCTTCGCCAGACTTGATTGCAGACATTGCATATATGGCAAGAGTATCAAACCCTAAGAACCAGAATAATGAACTGACTTCACACAAGTTAGTAAAGTATCTCATCAAGCATAAACACTGGTCTCCTTTTGAGATGTCAGGTATTACGCTAGAGATCAATACTACTCGTGATATTGCTCACCAGATAGTGCGTCACCGTAGCTTTGCTTTTCAAGAGTTTAGCCAACGCTATGCAGATCCGAAGGAGATGGGTTATCCCTTCGAGCTTCGTGAGTGTCGTTTACAAGATACTAAGAACCGACAGAACAGTGTACAAACTGATGACGAACTGCTCCACGAGCATTGGGTGTCACAGCAGAAGCGTGTCATTGATGCAGCTTCTGAAGCCTATAACTGGGCTATTGAAAATGGTATTGCTAAGGAGCAGGCTCGTACTGTTCTTCCAGAGGGTCTGACAAAGACTCGTTTATATATGCACGGTACTGTACGCTCCTGGATACATTACATTGATGTGCGAACTACTCCAGGTACGCAGAAGGAACACATGGATATTGCTAGAGCCTGTGCTTATGCTATCAATCCGATGTTCCCGATGATCAAGGATTTTGTTCATGAAGAAGATGATCAACATAGCACCTAGTGGAGACTTACCTGTGTGGAAAGAAGAATCAGCTTTAGACAAGCAAGAGGGTGGGTCACATTATGACCTGCCTATACAACCTTTAGAATATATTCATGCCAACGGCTTAGGGTATATTGAAGGTAACATTATTAAGTATGCAACTCGGCACGCTAAGAAGAACGGTGCTGAGGATATTAAAAAGATTATACATTATGCCGAATTATTATTGGAGTTAGAGTATGGCAAAAGTGAAAAAGAAGAGCTACGAGAACCTGACAGCGGTAAATATCGAGAAGGTAATAGCACTACTAAACCCAAGTACTTCCCAGACGGATACAGTAAAAGCAATAACTAAGAAAGAAGCCTGTGAGATACTGAACATTGCATACAACACTACTCGTTTGAATGCAATTATTGATGGACATTTGGAGCAAAAAGCGTATGTTAAAAAGCGTAAATCACAAAATCGAGGTCGCCCTGCAACAGACGCAGAGATTTCCGAGGCAGTTACTGACTACCTTCAAGGCGACCCTATCTCGGATATTTCAAAGCGTCTATTTCGTTCCACCGGGTTTATACGCGCTATTCTTGACCGAGTTGGAGTCCCACAGCGCCCCTCTGGAGCTGAAGAAAGAAAAGCGGTAGACTACTTTCCAGATGAGTGTGTATCTGAAGATTTCGCTGAAGGTGAGATCGCATGGTCTGCTGTCTATCATAGTGCAGTAAAGATCGGTAAGCGCATGACTCAGGAGTATCAAGAGAGCAGACCTGGTCTTGCAACTGTTGACTATGAAGATAAGTATGTCGGCCCAGTGTATCAAATCTATGTAGTACAGAAGGTTGATAGTGAAGATACTTTCTTTACTAGCGTGACCCAGGGTGGCTTTGCCGCCTATTCAACAGCATACGATCTTGGTAAGCTAGAACACTTGAAAAAGTATGGTGTGGATTTAAACAGGTTGTAAAAAATAGTTCTTGACAACATGGTTATTTTTCCCGTATAATATCTTTTCTGAAATCGAGGAATATATGGGACAACGATTCTACGAACAACAACTTAAAACTCTGGGTAATTGCCCAGGAAATAAAAACCCTAACAAAAGGAAACGTAACATGGCTTGGACAGATGAGCTAAAAGCACAAGCAGTAGAAGCATATGAAGCTGCAGAACCAACTCCAGAGAACAGCATGGAGATTGTCAAAGACATCGCCGAAGACTTAGACCAGTCTCCAAACGGCGTACGAATGATTCTTACAAAGGCTGGCGTCTATGTTAAGAAAACCCCCGCAGCTAAAGCAGCTTCTACGGGCGGATCAACTGGAGGCACTCGTGTCTCTAAAGCAGCCGCACAAGAAGCCCTCATTGCAGCAATTACTGATGCTGGTAAGTCTGTTGACGAAGAGATCATCTCTAAGTTGACTGGTAAAGCAGCACAGTACGTTACTTCACTTCTTTCATCAGAAGACTAAGTAATATAACCCCGCTAGGTTCGCCTAGCGGGGCTTTTTTGCATCTCCTATAAACCACCTTTAAGTATGTAAGTTGCAGTAAAAATTGCTAACTACTACAAAAGGAAACTATAGTGAAAAAGCAAGAGCTGGCACGCTTAGTGCAAGACTATGGAGACGCTATTATTACCTATCGTAGCGAACACTCCAGGAAGTTAAAATACAATGTATGTACCCTAGACTTTTCAACACCTTATATACAAGGCAAGAAGAATCGTGCAAAAGAAACTGAAGACACTCTTCTTTTCTTCTGTTGGGATACAGACTCGTATAGATTACTTCGACCTTCCGCTGTATCAAGTGTCGTTCCTCTCTCTTCTATTCTTAAGAATGAAGGCAGACGGTAATGGAGTTGCACGAGGCTCCAGAAGCCTATTCCCGTGTAATACATTATGATACAGTAAAAGAGGTGCAGGTACGCCTAACTATCAACACTTTTCGGGGTGTTGAGTATTTGCATCTTCGTAAATATTATCTAGACTTTGATGAAGAGTGGAAACCTACACCGGAAGGTGTGGCTATGCCGCTTGACCTCAGTAATTCTAGAGAAATGTTTCAAGGGCTGGTAGAGATACTATCCTTGGCGGAATCAAAGAGCTTGATAGAAGAACATTTTTCAGATCTTATACAGGATTTGTATAAATAACTCTTGACAAGTAGCTTAAAGTTCCGTATAATATCTTTTCAAATTTAGGGAAATAATATGCGAGAATTTTTAGATAGAGCGAGTAAGTTATACTATGAAGGCACTCCACTCCTTTCGGACGAAGAGTTTGACCTTCTAGCTGCTAAACACAACTACAATAGTGTAGGATATACTGTTACTGATGCGATTTCGCACACGTATCAAATGTACTCACTTCAGAAGTGTTTTGACCTTGACGAAGCTCCTCTCGATATTGATGAGTGTATATGCACTCCTAAACTTGACGGAGCAGCAGTATCTATATTATATGTAGACGGAATCCTAGAGTTAGCTTTAACTCGTGGTGATGGTATACAAGGTAGAGATATTACCGATAAGATGAAAGAGCTAGTGCCTGCTAAATTACGTCGTAGTGGTAGATTCAAGGATCTCTACACCGGTATGGTTCAGATCACTGGTGAGGTCATCGCTCCTAGTAGTATTCCTAATGCTCGTAACTTCGCTGCGGGGTCGCTTGGACTCAAGAATGATCCTCAAGGGTTGGAAGAGTTCAAAAGCCGTCCGTTGGTCTTTGTAGCTTATGATGCTTTCCCTCATTCCGTTCCTACGTGGACAAATGAGCTGGGCATCGTTCGTGCTATGGGCTTGAATGTAGTTACGAACTTTGATGTTACTGATTACCCAACTGATGGTGATGTATATCGCCTCAGAGATACTCGTGACTTCGAAGATATGGGGTACACAGCTAAACATCCACGAGGTGCTTTTGCTTTGAAAGAAGTAAAGGCGGGTGTTGTAACTACCTTACGTGATGTGGTGTGGCAGCTAGGCAAAAGCGGCGTAGTCAGTCCAGTAGCGATCTTAGATCCTATTGTAATAGGCGAAGCTACAGTGTCTAGAGCCACCCTGCATAACATCCAGTATATACGTGAACTCAACCTTGAAATAGGTTGTCAAGTAGAGATTATTCGATCAGGTGAAATCATACCTCGCGTCGTGAGGCGCATAGATTGATTGGTACCTTGAAAAAAATAATTCTTGACAGTAATCTTAAAACCGCGTATAATACATATTCAATTTCAGAGGGAAGACCATGACCAAAATCGAAGCCCCAACTACTTGCCCGTCTTGTAGCTCAGTCTTAGAGGATGTCAACTTCCTTCTGTATTGTAGAAACCCCCACTGTGGGGAGAAAGCTCTCAAGCTCATCGAACACTTTGCTAAGACATTGAAGATCAAGGGACTCGGCCCTGCCACTATCGTTAAACTGGACGTTCTCTCTTTGGAGGAACTATACAACCTAACTTTAGATGACATCGCCCACGCCCTTGGATCTGATCGGCTTGCTGTAAAGTTAGTAGAGGAGCTTGAGCGTTCTCGTACAGCCCCTTTGAATGTATTGTTACCTGCATTCAGTATACCTCTCGTAGGCAAGACTGCAACGGAAAAACTTTCCAAAGTCTGCACTGACATTGAAGAAATAGACTACGAATTATGCCGTACAGCAGGTCTAGGAGAGAAGACGGCTACTAGCTTATGCGATTGGTTGGAGAATTCCTTTATTGAGGTAAGTCTCCTACCTTTTAGTTTCGAGTTTGAAGCTAGTGTAACACCCTCAACCGCGCTAGGCGTTGTTTGTATTAGTGGTAAACTTACCAGTTATAAAACGAAAGCCGAAGCGCATAAACTCTTACAAGAGCTTGGTTATGAGGTAAAAACCAGCTTGACTAAGGATGTCACGATTCTGGTAAATGAAAGTGGCGTAGAATCCGCCAAAACAACCAAAGCCAGGAATGCTGGCGTAACTATTGTAACCAACCTAACCGAAATTATTGGAGAATAAATATATGTCAACTTTACCTAAGTGGACTGACGAGCGTACTGCTCAACTAACTGAATTTGTCGGTGGCGAAAGCCCCGTCTCTCAAGTCACTGTAGCTGAAGCTGCTGAGACCCTTGAAACCTCTACTCGTTCTATCAGCAGCAAGCTGCGTAAGATGGGCTTCGACGTAGAATTAGCATCTGCTGCTGGCGGTAAGTCTTTTACCGACGCTCAAGAAGCTACCCTTTCTGCTTTTGTCACTGACAACAGCGGTTCTTACACTTATGCTGAGATTGCCGGTCACTTTGAAGACGGTGCTTTCTCTCCTAAGTCAATCCAGGGCAAGATCCTTTCTATGGAACTTACCTCTCACGTTAAGCCAGCTCCTAAAGTTGAAGCAGTACGCACGTACTCTGAGTCTGAAGAAACTGTATTCGTTGAGATGGTAAACAACGGTGCTTTCGTAGAAGCTATTGCTGAAGCTATGGGTCGTTCAATCAACTCAGTACGTGGTAAGGCTCTAAGCCTCCTGCGCTCTGGTGACATTGGCGCTATCCCTAAGCAAGAAGTAACTAAAGGCGCTTCTAAAGAAGATCCTTTGGCTTCCTTGGGTGATCTGAGCACTCAGACTGTTGAGTCTATCGCTGAAGCGATTGGCAAAACTGCTCGCGGTGTTAAGACTATGCTGACTCGTCGTGGCCTCGTTGCTGCTGACTATGATGGCGCGGCTAAGAAAGAAAAAGCATCAGCTTAATCTAACTTAGTTACAAAATGAGCAGGCTCTACGGGGTCTGCTTATCTTTAATATAATGAATCGGGAGAACTTCATTGAACATTGCTAGTGCCTTAATAAAGCAAACGCTTGAGTTGCGCGACTTTGAGACGTGGACTCAAACGTATAAGCGTTATTTGCCTAGTGAATATCACAGCTTGCATAATATCATTGATAAGCACTGTGAGAAGTTTCATAAGATGCCCTCGATTGAGGATCTTAAACTTGAGATTCGTGATTCTAATACTCGTGAGAAGTTGTACGCAGTTGAAGCCGTTAAGGTGGATGTTGAACCGTATATGCTCCTTCAGTATCTGAAGAATGAATATACTCAGAAAGAGATCCTAACCTCACTCGAAGATTATGTCGAAAACAGTGTAGCTTTTGAAGATGCACAGGAATCGGTTGATCACCTTCATCAAATTGTCCTCGACATCGAAGACAAAGTTGATTTGGAGGAGCCACAGGAAAGTATGCAACGTATTGAACTGTTCGAGCCTGAGGAAGATTTAGAAAAGTACATACCACTTGGCCTCAACGAAGAGTACGACCTAGACATTCAATTCTCACCTAGAGATTTGGTAATGGTAGGTGGTAAACGAGGTGCGGGCAAGTCGGTAATCTGTGCTAACATTGCAAACAATGTATACGAATCTGGAAAGTCGGTTATTTATTTCACTATTGAGATGGATAGCCGGTCTATTCTGCAACGCTGTTGTGCTATCGCTACCCAAGTTCCTTTTTCACGCCTCCGCACTAAGAATCTTAGTGTAGCTGAGTGGGAGAAGGTTGCTGGCTGGTGGGCAAATCGTTTTGTAAATGGGCAAGACCGCTTGAAAGAGTATAAACAACATAGAGATTTTGAGAAGTTCCATCAGGAGCTAAAGACAACTTGCGAGATCCTCCCGACTCAACAGTTGAACGTAGTTTATGATCCATCTCTCACCTTAGCTAAGATTCGAGCAGAGCTTGATAAAAAGGTTAAGGCGATGAATGTCGGAGTCATTATTGTTGATTATATGAACCAAGTAAAGCGGTCGAACCTTCCTTCACGAACCGGTGGACAGTACGACTGGACAGAGCAGATCGAAGTGAGTAAAGCATTGAAGGCGATGGCACAGGAATACGATTGTACCGTATTCTCACCATATCAAACAGACGCTAGTGGTGAAGCGCGTTTTGCAAAAGGTATTCTTGATGCGGCAGATGCTGCCTTTACACTTGAGACCTACGATCATGAAGATGGGTGTCTCACCCTGAATTGTGTCAAGATGCGTTCCGCTTCTATGAAGTCCTTCACATCTACAGTAGACTGGGAGTCCTTGAAAATCGGACCCGAGACTGCTTTAACACCTCAAGAGAAAGACGATTCTACGCATAAAACAGGTGAAGACGTCCACGATCTTTAAAATAGTTCTTGACTTTCATCCTTATTTTGCGTATAATTATGTTTAATAAATAGGGAGAAAGCAAATGGCACACACATTCGGCAGTTTACGACACACTACCTCAGGTAGAAGACGCAAGCCCTTACCAAAGAAACGTAAGGTCTATATGCCAAAGTTCGAAGCACTCGAAGCCCCCGATACTTATCGTAGGGATACTATAGAGTACAAGTCATCTGATGATGGCTCTCATGATACCTCCGCAAGCGTTCGGCATAAACTAGACTCCAAGTACACTATTGCACCTGCATACAACAAAGGTGCTTACCAAGTAATCAGTAAAGACAACGTAAAGGACATCGGACGATGAGCGAGAAGTTTCCAGACAACTGGGTTGTTTTAAAAATAACTCATCATGGAAAAACAATATATAAAGTGCTAGGCGGTTGGTCAGGCGGCTATCTTGGCAGTGACTGTTGGCAGCTTAATAGTGGTATTGTGAAGGTTGAGGAGAGTGATCTATGTTGGACTTTCCACGGGGTCTCAGGCAGTCAGTATGTATGTCATAAGAAGACTTATGGACTTAGAGTGAATAATGCTGGCATATATAATCGACTAAAAGAAAAGGTTGGTGATGCAGTAACAATGTTAGACAAAACCACAGATTGGAATAACCTAGTATGACAGTAGAAGAACTACTAAAACGTAAAGATATATATTTTATACCAAAGGGCGGTGACTTCCTAGTAAGTTGCCTCAACCCTGAACACGCAGATAGAAACCCTAGTATGCGTATTGATCAGCTGACTGGTATATACCAGTGCTTTTCATGCGAGTACAAAGGCAACCTTTTCACGCATTTTGGGGAAAAGGCAAACCAAC
>Ga0213868_10004591_pt1 | contig 12601 bp, 10 predicted proteins | sample PICome_9_FD_160087 | JGI IMG/M metagenome (GOLD analysis project Ga0213868, IMG submission 160087) | Coastal seawater microbial communities near Pivers Island, North Carolina, United States - PICO127 | ecosystem: Environmental > Aquatic > Marine > Coastal | place: USA: North Carolina...
CCTATCACGTCATCGATAAAAGGGGCCGCACAGTGCGCTCGGACACCTTCGAGGCACCCTATGCTGCGATGGTTCATGACTTCATGATCACGCGCGACTACGTATTGTTCCCTTTATTTCCCCTGACTTGCGATCTGAGCCGCATCGAAAAATTTGGATTTCCCTTTGCGTTTGATGGTCAGGCAGGGGCCTATATTGGGGTTCTTGCCAGAGGAGCGAACGTCTCAACGATTAAGTGGATTGAGGCCCCCAGCCGCTATGTTTTCCACTACCTCAATGCATGGAACGACGGGGCGCGCGTGACCTTTGACGCAGTCGACTTCCCCGTTGCACCTAACTTCCCAAACGTGGATGGCAGTATTCCGGCACATGCCGATGCGCAGGGTAAGCTGACGCGCTGGACCCTCGATGTGAAAACAGGCGCCATCGACCGGCACAGAACACTGGATGTGGCGTCGGAGTTTCCTCGTATTGACGACCGATTTACAGCGACAAGACATCGCCACGGGTACATCGCAGCAGCCTCAAAACGCGCGAAAGGTGACGGCGGACTCTTTCACGAGATAACGCATTTTGACTACGAAACGGGCAACACCCAAACGTGGGATGCGGGCTTTGGTAACGGGGTGTCCGAGCCAGTGTTTGTTGAAGCGCGTGGCGATGCGAAAGAGGGCGAAGGGTGGTTGCTCGCCACGGTCTATGACCATCACTCGTCGACCTCTTCAATGGTCATTCTGGATGCAGAGCGGGTCGAGGATGGTCCAGTGGCTACCGCCAAATTAGATCACCGAATACCCTACGGATTTCATGGAAGTTGGCGCCAAAATAAGTAAGCCGATGCACTAAAACTCCCCAAAAAAAGGGATTGATTTACCCGCGATATTGTTTTTTTATGGCGTCATATTCGGGGCCTCAAAACCTCGCTTAAGCACGAGGAAAAAATGATGGTGACGGCGACTAAAAATGCGTTGCATCTTGACTTTCAATGGCCTGACGGCGGCGACTTCTCTGCCCCGGTTTTATGGCTCCGCGATGTCTGCCCCTGCTCTTCATGTCGCGTCACTCAAACCCAAGAAAAACGATTTCATCTTGCCTCGCTCGATTGCGTTGTCGCCGAGGCGATAGATCCTACCTCTGAAGGCGTCACAATTTGTTGGGTGGATGGTCATACGAGTTACTATCCGAGAGCATTTTTAGAGGCGACTCACGCGCGAAGCACGCCGACATGGCAGCCGTGGCGCGAAGACTACTTTCCCAATTGCTATGACTTCTTGGCCTTTCAGTCAGATGATGACTGTGCGACGTCGGCGATCACCGAATTTTTGACGTCGGGAGTGTTATTACTCGGCGCCGCTGGGCAGGAAGGCGACACGCTTGAGCGGCTCTCTGAGCGTCTGGGTCCCATTCGAGAGGTTCTATTTGAGCGCATCCATAACGTCAAAGTCGACCCGCTTGGATACAATGTGGCGCACACGAGTCTGGCACTGCCTCCTCACAATGATTTCGCCAGTTACTCCTGGCCGCCCAGTGTCCAAGCGCTTCATATGCTCGTCAATGAAGCCGTCGGTGGAAACTCGACGATTCTCGACGGGTGGGGGGTACTGGAGGGCTTTAGGCGAGATGATCCCGAGGCATTTGACGTGTTGTGCCGGGTTCCGGTTCCGTTTCGCGAGTTTGATGAGCGCAACGAGACCTACGCTTGTGAGCCGGTTGTGCAACTCAATGCCCGAGGCCAGATCGTTATTTTCCGGTATTCAAATCAGTTAATGCAGGTTATGGATCATCAAGACCCTGAAACAGCGGCGTTTTACGACGCTTATTACGCGTTGAGCCGGCGGCTTGTTTCTACGGACTTGTCGCGAAGCTTTAGACTGGAAGGCGGACAAATTTTAGTCGTTGCCAGCCATCGTATTTTGCACGGTCGAGAAGCGATCGAGAGCAGTGGAAACCGCCATTTACAAGACGCCTATTTTGAGCATGATAACGTGCGTAACCGTTTAACCGTGCTGGCGAGATCACATGACTGAAGTTTCCTTTACCCAGATGAAAGACGGCACTCAAGCCGACTATCAAATGTTGGAGCAACTTGAGACTGACCACATTCAAGGCCTGCCTGATCGAGTTATGACTGCATTGGCGGCACTTTCCAACGGGCTGGCCGGCTATAAGATTGACCGACTTCAACATTCGCTGCAGACCGCGACACGTGCGCAAGCAGACGGCGCCAGCATCGACTGGATTGTCGCTGCGCTGGTTCACGATATCGGTGACGACTTAGCGCCGTTGAGTCACTCCGAATTTGCCGCAGCATTGCTCAAGCCGTTTGTCAGCGAGGAAATTGTTTGGGTGATTGAAAAGCACGGTCTCTTTCAAGCGTACTATTACGCACACCACACCGGTGGTGATCGTCACGCTCGGGACAAGTACAAAGGACACCCACACTATGAGCGTTGCGTACACTTTTGCGAGGTTTGGGATCAAGCGTCCTTTGACCCCGCCTACCCGACGCGACCGCTTGAGTACTTTGAACCCATGGTGCGTGAGGTGTTTTCAAGATCCACGCGCTAACTGGCGATAGGTGTTCATTGCCGCACTGCCTTGCTCTCACGCCACAGTGACTTCAAACTGTATTGTTCACACAAAGTGGCGTCATCATGATCAGCTTTTCTGAGGCTCAAGACAGCATTCGAATACTCTGTGAGGACTGGTTAAAAGATCAGCCACCGACACCAGAACGTGTCCCTTTGATCGAAGGGCTTGGCCGCTATTTAACCGAAGATCTCGTTGCACCGTTGGACCTGCCTCTAAACGATGTTTCTGCAATGGACGGCTATGCACTTTGTGCGGAAGAAAATGAGCTCTCCATCACCGTTTCGCAGCGGTACAAACTGATTGGGGAGTCACGAGCCGGGTTGCCCTATGCGGGGCGGCCGCTGGGTCCAGGCGAGTGCATTCGGATCTTTACCGGTGCGGTGGTTCCGCCGTCGAGCGATACGATTGTTATCCAAGAAAACGTGTCGCCCGTCGAACCTGATTTAATCGAAATTCAAGCGCCCGCTGACGTCGGGGCGAATATACGTCGGCAAGGCGAAGAGATTTGTAAGGGCGCTTATTTGGCGCGGGCAGGGGAACAAGTGACGCCGAATAAGGTGCCGCTCCTCGCCAGTCAGGGACTCGCGGACGTAACCGTACGACAGGCCTTGCGTATCGCGATTTTTGCAACTGGTGATGAACTCAAAAAACCGGGTGAGATACTTGGTGCTGGTGATATTTTTGAGAGTAATCGGCTGTCGATCCATGCAGTCCTTCATCAGTACCCCGTTGAGCTGATCGACCTTGGGGTGATTGAGGACACCCCTGAGGCCATTGCGGCGTGCTTGCGCGCTGCTGCGCTCGCTGCAGATCTAGTCATAAGCAGTGGCGGAGTTTCAGTGGGTGACTATGACTTTGTTCGATCATGCGTGGAGTCAATGGGCGCACTCACCCACTACAGGGTGGCGATGAAGCCCGGCAAGCCCGTCTGTTTTGGACATCTCGATCAACCCGATGGGGGGCGGGCCCTGTTCTTTGGTTTGCCGGGTAACGCCGTCTCGTCGTTTGTCGTGATGACTGAGCTCTACCTTCCGGTCATTCAGTTACTGATCAGTGGCAATGATGTTGGATATCCGGCGGAACAGGTGGCGATTGTTGACGCCGATATTAAGCGACGTCCGGGCAGGCTTGAGTTTCAGCGGGGCGTTCTGAGGCGTGAGGCGACTGATTCGAGTCCTCCGCAATGGCGAGTGAGCGCTTTTTCGAGTCAAGACTCACACCGCGTGATGGGATTAGCACAGGCGAACTGCACGATTCGAATTCCTGCAGATGTGGCGCACATTCGTGCAGGCGCAGAGGTTATGGTTTCCGTTTTCCCTTGGTGTGACGGTGTTTAGTGGGTTTGAAAAGGGATGACTGCGTCTCTGATAGAGATTAATTCGGTTGCGATATTGTCCGGTGGCGAGAGCCGTCGAATGGGTGTCGATAAGGCGATGCTTTTGGTCGATGGCTTACCGTTGATTGAAAAGCAGGTGCGCAACGTGAGGCAAGCCTTCGGTGATATCCCCTTGTGGATGTGCTCAGGCCCGCGCCGATACCCAACTATTGATCACTATAACGTGACCTATCTCAATGATGCTTTGCCTGCGGGAGGACCCCTTGTTGGTATTGCGCAGGCGTTGCACTGGGCTTCACCTGAGGATGGAGATGAGGGGCACGTGCTCGTCATTCCCTGCGATACGCTTATAGCACCAGACGAGATCTACAAGGCGTTGTCATGGGTCCCACCAAAACCAGAGGGCGTGGTGTTTCTGCAGGGGCAACGTGCGCACCCCTTGCACGGGATATATTCCACCGCACTGGCCGACGCCGCATCAGCATACCTGGCCAAAGGCGGTCGTTCCGTCATGGGCTTTTTAGATGAAGTGGCCGTCAGGCGCGTAAGCACACCGCCAGGCTGGGAGTCTTGCCTTAACGTTAACTCGAAGCGTGACTTCCAGGCAGCGCTTGAGGCTTTTTTAAAGCTGACTGAGATTTGAAAGTCCCATAGACAGTGCGCAGACGCTGCGAAACAATCTATAGTGAAACTTGAACGATTGCGTAGGGAAAATGCGAATGAAACGACGTGACTTTTTGACTGTTTTGAGCGGTACGACTTTTGCACTCGGTACGGCACCCAGCTTGGGCCAGTACATTATTCCCCCGGGGCAAGTTAGGTTGGTGTTCAACGAAAACCCTTACGGACCCAGCCCCCAAGCGTTAGCCGAAGTCAAAAAAATACTCGCGCTCACCGCGTATTATCCGGATTCACCCTACGATTACCCCATACGCGACAAACTCGTTGCCGCAATTGCTGCCAATCATGACCTAGGAGCTGAGCATTTATTCGTCTCATCGGGATCCAATGAGGGTTTACAGGCAGCGCTCATGGCCTACGGAAAAAAGGGTGGTATTTTAACGCCCGCGCTGACCTACGACGCGCACCTTGGTTATGCTGAAACCTTGGGCATTCCCATCACTCGGGTGCCTTTACGTGAAGACCTTCAAGTCGACCTCTCTGCGATGGAGGAGCGCATCGATGAGTCCGTCAGCGTGGTTTATTTAGCGAATCCGAATAATCCAACGGGCCTTCCCATTGATCCAGATAAACTGCGCGGATTTTGCCGACGCGTTGGTGATCGGGCCTTGGTTATTGTCGATGAAGCCTATAACGAGCTTATGGCCGATCCTACGCAAGACTCCATGGTCGATTTAGTGCGCGAGGGTGCGAACGTGCTGGTGACGCGCACGTTTTCTAAGATTTTTGGTTTGGCGGGCATGCGGGTGGGATACGGCATGGGACGTCCTGACATTATTGATCGGGTAGGAAACCATATAATGGCGTGGCCAAACGGTATTGGTCTGACGGCGGCCTTCCACAGCTACGAGGATCAAGCGTTTATTGCTTTTTCGCGGCGCAAGGTGCTCCAAGGCAGGGCGATGGTTGAAAAGACATTGCGCGATGCTGGCTTTGCGCCTGTGCAGTCAGAGGCTAATTTCGTGTTCGTCGACATCGGTCGTGACGCGCAAGCATTCCGTGAGGCGATGGCCCAAGAGGGTGTCCTCATTAATGGCGGTTACGCGGGCTATCCGACCTACATCAGGGTCAGTATGGGGAAGCTGGAAGACCTTGAAGTATTTGACCGCGTGTTCAAGCGCGTCATTGCCCGCGCATGATAATGGTCGCCGATCCGTAAGCCGATGGATACGGCTCCAGTCTGTTATGGGTCGTTACTGGCGGTGAACAACTTGACCATTGACCACGGTCATAAGCACCGGTGTCGTACTGATGCTCTCCTGTGGAATCTCAAAGAGATTATTCTTCAGTAACACGAGGTCAGCGCGTTTACCCTCCGTCAGTGACCCTAAGGCGTCTAATTCGCCGAGTTGGATTGCCGTATTTCGCGTCATGGCGACGATCGCCTCTGCGACGGTCACGGCCTGATCGGCGTTACGGGCGGGCATATCGGGTGTGCCCGGTAACCGTCGGGTGACGGCAGCTTCAATCAGTTCCAATGGCTTAAACGTCGACAGATAAGCCGATGCAGGCCAGTCGGCCCCGAAGCTTTGATTCGCACCTGACATCATAATCGATCGAACGGGGTAGGCATTTTCGACTTTATCCATGCCGACAAAAGACCCGATATTGAAGTATGAGGGATCGCGAGCGGCCCATTGAATAGACGTCTGAGCGGTCACGTTTAAAGTGCTAAAGCGCGGTATGTCCTCTGGGTGAACAAAGTCCATGTGGGCGATCGTGGCTCGCACGGTGTCATTGCCCGTGCTCGTTCGAGCAGTCTCTATGGCATCGAGCGACATGCGCACAGCACCACCACCGATGGCGTGGATATGAACCGGTATGTCTTGGCTGAAGTACGTCTCGATGTTCGAGGTGAGGTCTGCTTTAGAAATCATCGGCTGCCCAAAGTCCTCGTTATGGGAGTCGATATAGGGTGTAAGCAGAAAGGCGGTATGACCTTCGGGCACGCCGTCCGCGGCTAATTTTACCGCCTCAGGGCGAACCAGAGCGCCGCTAAACTCCTCGGAGAATTGCTTAAAGCGACTCGCAATTTTCGTGGCGTTGTCAATTTCGCGAACGGAACCAAAAATCCGCAGTGTCAGCGCTCCAGTCTGGTCGAGTGACCGCCATATCTCGTAAGCGTCAGTCTCACTCGGCGCACCCGCCCAGGCGTCGAAAACGCTTGTCAGGCCAGCGGCGGCAGCTCTTGGCAACCAAGCGACGAACCGTTGCTGATACGCGAGTTGATCACCGGGGATAAATTGCTCCACCAGCTCAGCCCCTGCTTTTTCACGTCCGGTCCCAAGCGGGGTATTGGTCAGCGGGTCGCGCTCAAAAAAACTCACACCAGGCTGAAGGTCTACAGTGCTGGCAGTGATACCGCCTTCTTGGAGTGCGCGGGATGAAAACCAACGAGAGTGACCATCCACCGAACCTAAAATCACAATGCGGTCGCCAAAAATGGCATCGAGCTCCGCCGCTGTTGGCCCCGTTTTCGGAAACAGATGATTTTGCCAGCCGCGGGCATAGACGGGACTGTTTCCGGGGTTCGTGTCTCGTATGCTTTCAAGGGCGAGTTGGAGTTTTTCTCGTGTGTCTGCAAGGCTTAAATTCACGCCGACATCGGCAAATGAGCCGTTGAAGACGTGCGTGTGTGAGTCCATAAGACCGGGTATCAGCAGGCCGTCACCAATCGAGATCTGTTGTGTGTCCTTATCAATAAACGGCACGAGACCCGCTGAGTCCCCAACGTAGACAATTGTGTCTCCTCGGACCGCGAGTGCCGATGCTGCGGGCGTCAAAGGATCTGAGGTGAAAATCTCACCACCTGAGAACACAAGGTCGGCGGGTTCAACAGGGGGCTCGTTCGAACAGCCGCTTAACGTTATGAGAAAGGCGGACGTTATTGAAATAAAACCAGAGCGCATGACGGCTTCCTCATAGCGTGGTGGACGTGGGACACCGAACCGATAATACGCAATTGTCGTTTCGGCTGCGAATCGGACAGTTAGCGTCAGAGTCGAGGCCGATCGCGTCACCTGCTTGGGCAAAAACGCGCTTACTGCATGACCAGCGTCTTGTGATCGCGCTGACGGTTCGCGCGGCTGAGAACAGACGTATTTATCCGTCGTCACGACGGATCGGCTATCGCACGTCTATCAACTTTCAGGTGACTTGCTGTGGACGAGGCCCTCTGCCAAGCTCATTGGTTCTGAGTAGGGAGACCGCACGATGCAGCGAAGGTCGGTTTTACAATTAGCAGTTGCCGGGGCGCTGGCGAGTGGGTTTGCTCTCCCCGCGTTTGCCCAGCAAGGCCATCGACCCCGAAGGTTAACCCCGGGTGATACGGTCGCGCTCGTCGCTCCAGCCTCGGTGACTTACGAGTCACTCGAGTTGCAACTGGCGCTCGAGACCTTGGAGGCCATGGGGCTTAAGGCCAGGATTGGCGATCATGTCATGGATCGATTTGGGTATCTCGCGGGAAAGGATGAGGACCGAGCGGCCGATATCAACGCGGCTTTCGCTGACACGCGCATCGATGCGGTATTCGCGCTTCGTGGCGGTTGGGGTGCCAGCCGCGTTCTGCCTCACCTAGACTTTGACGTTATCCGGAAGAACCCCAAAATTCTCTTGGGTTACAGCGACATTACGAGTCTCCTTAATGCGGTATTCGCAAAGACTGGATTGATCACCTTTCATGGCCCCAATGTCATGTCTCGCTGGAATGACTTTACCCACCAAGGCATGCGTCGCGTGCTTTTTGAGGCGCAGGCGGAAGTCTATAAAAATCCAGTCATTGTTGATGACGATTTGGTTGCCAGAGATCATCGGATTCAGACTATTACCTCAGGTGTTGCCGAGGGGCGGTTGATCGGTGGCAACTTAACACTGATGAGTGCACTTCTGGGTTCGCCCTACCTACCCTCATTGTCAGGCGCCATTCTTTTCCTCGAAGACGTGGGGGAGGCTATTTATCGGGTTGATCGTATGCTCACCCAACTGTCACTAAGCGGTGAATTAAGTAAGGTTTCTGGAATCGTCTTCGGTCACTTTACGGGGGTCGAGCCAAACCCAGGTCTGGGAAATTTCGCATTGATGGATATCTTAAAGCAGCATTGCGAGCCCTTGGGGGTGCCGTGCTATTTCGGCGCAATGATTGGCCACATCGAGCAGCAGAGCACTGTTCCTATTGGCGCCTTTGCGCGAATGAATGCCGATAAAGGCGAGCTTGCACTGACGGCACCGTCGGTGCGCTAGAACAAAAAAGGAGTGTCCGCATGAGTGAATTTTTGCAAAAAAAAATAGAGGTGGTTTGCTTGCTCATCGCGGTGGCGCTGATGGGCTGTTCTCGGCCTCAAGACACTATGAAACTCGAGGCGATTGTGCCGACTAAGGAGATTAACTCGCTGGGCATGGCAGGCGATCAGCCGGCGGATATTAGCCGATACTTAATGGCCAACGGTGCGTCGGGCGCGCAGATTTCTCCAGACGGTGACCAAGTGGTGTATCGCTCGTCAATTACCGGAACGTCACAACTTTGGAGTATCTCAAGTGACGGGGGCGAACCCCGGCAAATGACCTTCGGGCAGGGCATTACATTTTTCAGGTGGCTTCCCAATAGCTCGGGTTTGGTCTACGGCGCCGACAATAACGGGAACGAGCAGGAGACTTACTTCACAATCGATCGTTACGCTGCAACGGAGCGCACAATATTTCCAGCAACAGACGGTGGGTTTCGAGTTCTGGGTGATATCGCCGACGATAACAAAACGTTTTACTTCTCGTCGACAGAACGAACCGGCTTGCACTATGACGTGTATGAAGCATCGCTTGAGACTGGGGATGCGCGTCTTATTTACGAGGGGCGCTACGGTAACTTCGCGCGAGCTTTATCCCCTGATAATCGTTACTTAGTCGTGACTGAGACGGTGGGGGAGGATTCGGACTATTTGTACCTACTCGACCTCTCGAGTGGCACCCTGTCCGTAGTGTCGCAGCCCGAGTCTCGCGCAAATCATGGTGATGGGGGGTTTGCATGGTCTTCAGACAGCAAAACGCTGTATCTCACCAGTAATTTTGATCGTGAGTTCGCGGCAGTCATGGCGTATGACGTAACCGCCAGCCGCTTCGTTTCAGTGGCGGAGTCAGCGTTCGATTTGTCCTCTGTGAACCTCTGTGGTCCGGCAGACAGGTACCTGATGTGGTTGGAAAACCAAAATGGATTTGATGTACTTAGGGGGCGTGATCTCTCCTCGGGTGAGGCGCTTGAATTCCCAGACATTCCCGACGGTGTCTATACATTGACTTGCTCTGATCAAAGCGATGTGGTGTCCATCGGTATTAGTGGCTGGCGAACACCGGGGGACATCTACCTCATGGAGCTCGGCAGTGGTGCAGTTCGTCGGCTCATTAGCTCAAATCTTGCGGGTATTGCGGCTGAGTCGCTTGTTAAACCAGTTAGTGTGACCATGCCCGCAAGAGATGGTGTTGATCTCCAGGGGCTTTTATATCTTCCACTGCAGCGCCCTCAGTCGGTTGCACCCCCTGTGATTTTCGAGGTTCACGGCGGGCCTACCGCGCAGGCGAGAGCGAACTTTGATGCGGTGTCTCAATATCACGTGGCGCGCGGAGTGGCTGTGTTTAAACCCAACGTGCGTGGCTCGACCGGTTTTGGACGAACCTACGTAACGCTCGATGATCAACGCAAGCGCTTGGACAGTGTGCGCGATCTTGTTGATATGCTGGCTTTCTTTGAGAGCGACGGACGGGTGGATGCCTCCAGAGCGGCGGTTTCGGGCGGCTCTTACGGTGGGTATATGGTCAATGCTGTGCTTGCGGCCTATCCGTCAGCATTTAAGGTTGGCGTATCGCGCTACGGGGTTGCTGACTGGGTCACAGCACTGGAGGTGGCCTCTCCGGCACTCCAGGCGTCAGATCGCCTTGAGTATGGTGATATTCGTGAGTCCCAGTGGCGTGAGTTTTATTCGGCTAATTCACCGATTCGTCAGGCTGACAACATTCGCGTACCTGTCTTGTACTCCCACGGAGAGATGGATCCAAGGATTAATATTTATGAAACAGAAGTTATGGTGAAAACGCTTCGTGCCAACGGCGTAGAGGCGCCTTATATCAAAATACCCGATGAGGGGCACGGCTGGCGCAAACGATCGAATCGTATGTTCTACTATCGTCGACAGGCAGATTTTATTGAGTCACATCTGTTAAAACGAGCGGACGACTAATTCGCGCTGAGTTTGTCCGATGTTCGTGCTCCGCCGTTGTTGGCCGCGGCAATAGGCGGCGCCGGACCCCGTCAACCATCGTTTTTCAAGGCGAACCTCAAAACGTTTTCTCATTGAGAAGCGCCGTACGCATCCATGGTATTTAGTGAAACGAACTGTTGGATTAATCCGTGAGCTAATGCTGCACATGTTGACACCATCAGAGGCCGTCCAAGACAGGCAGAGTAAGCCGTGACCGAGGCAGCACAGTAGTTATAACAGTTGCTATAAATGTTGTTATATTGCGGCTCCTTAAACGTTCAAGCCGCAGAGTGCCTTATGCCTAGCCCCGGATTTGCTGAACTCATTGGATTAGAGACGCCAACCTGCCAGCCTGAGGCTGCGAGGGGGAATCTCACGATTAGTGAGATGCACTTAAATCCCAACGGCGTTGTTCACGGGGGCGCACTCTTTTCCCTAGTGGACAATGCTATGGGGGGGGCAGTGATGCAACACTTAGAGGAAGGTGAGGTTTGCGCAACGATTCAGATCACCATGAATTTCTTGAAACCGGTTCGTGACGGCACGGTCGAGTGCATCGCCACTGTCATGAATCGTGGAAAAAAAATTGTTAATGTGCGCGGCGAGCTTTACGTGAGAGACAGACTGATAGGGACCGCAGATGGCAACTTCGCCGTGATACGGTCCGCTGTCAGCGCCTTAAATCAGGCTTGAGCCACGACGAGGATTCCCGGATGCAGGGCGACGACGCGGACACGATCGCCCGAGGCTAGGGACTTATCGCCTTCCTCGCGGGCAAGATCTACGCGCCAGGTCACGCCAGAGAACTGGTGTGTCGAGTGAGTTTCCCGATCTAATAAACTTGAGAGTTCAAATTCGTGTCCAATAAAGTCAGAGCTTTGTCCTGAGCGAGGAGGTTCGGCCGCTTGATATTTCTTGAGCGGTTTCCACAAAGCGACGCCCAGTATGAATGAGGTTATGCCCATGACGGCAAAGCCTGCGAGCCATCCGTTGGGGACAATACCCAGGTAAACCAATAGCCCGGTGACCAAGGCGCCTAGACCGATAAGAAAGAGAATGATGGTGCTCATGCCGAGCACCGCTAACTCTATGACAAGCGCCAACGCCCCTAGTGCGAACCAAAAGCTCGCCTGGTTCTCACTAAAATATTCAAGAAGTCCCATCAGGCTTCCCTTGTGCCGCGTTCAAGCGATTGACAATGGTCATGGCCTCGGCAACGACGTTCGCGGCGTTGGTTTGTGAGTCGCTTAGCAGTACGACCGAAGACTCGCGCGCAATAGCCTCTTTGGCGGTGATGGCTTGTTCAGCAAGATCCAGCTGTACGGCTTTTTGACCGTCTTCCGTATTGGCGGCGGCACCCACTTTTTCAAGCGCCTCAGCCTTCGCGTTTGCGACCGCAATAATCGCATTCGCCTCGCCCTCTGCTTTTAATATTTGCTCTGCTTTCTCAGCCTCGGCAGCGAGAACGCGCGATCGCTTTTCACCTTCAGCGACATTGATTGATGACTGCCGTTCGCCTTCCGACTCAAGAATAGACGCGCGTTTTTCTCGCTCGGCTTTCATCTGTCGTTCCATGGCGTCAAGAACAGTTCGTGGTGGCTCGATATCCTTGATTTCGTATCGAAGCACCATGACACCCCAGGGACCAGCTGCCTCATTAATTTGAGAAACGATGTTGTTGTTGAGAGCCTCCCGCTCCTCAAATGTTTTATCAAGTTCGATCTTACCGATCTCGCTCCGCATGGTG
>Ga0213868_10004593_pt1 | contig 12597 bp, 11 predicted proteins | sample PICome_9_FD_160087 | JGI IMG/M metagenome (GOLD analysis project Ga0213868, IMG submission 160087) | Coastal seawater microbial communities near Pivers Island, North Carolina, United States - PICO127 | ecosystem: Environmental > Aquatic > Marine > Coastal | place: USA: North Carolina...
ATTCCGGTAGGTTAAAGTTCCGACAGTGCGATCACTCAGCTGGTAACGAAAATCGTTGTAGAGTGTCAGTGTTGAACGATCACCATTAACAAGATCATCAAAAGAAATACCATCGAGGCGGAGACCGGTGTAGGTCGCAAGCCTGTCTGACCAACGATAACCTACAGCATTGTCGGTAGACCAACGAGTATAGTTACCTACCTGGCGCTGGGCTTGAAAACCTACTGAATAATCAGGCTCAAGTTCGTATGTGGCGAAATTCCGGCTTACAAAGCGAAGGCGCTCACTAGACCGATGAGTCCAGTTGAGATAGGTAGTGGCAGTATATGCCGTGTCGTCAACCTTATCACCAAGAACGTCAAGATTATCAAAGTAGTGAATCAAGCCGACTTGGGCGCCAAAGCTTGTGGTCGTCTGTGGCGTGTTATTCAAGAAGGTTGCGCCTACATAGGCTTGCCCATAAAAAGACTCGTCATCATTCCCCAAAAGTGGGGTAGGGTTGTCATCATATCCAAAGGTTACACCAGCGGTGTAGCTTAGAGGGAGAGAATCAGTCTCGCTGTCGTCAGGAGCTAGATCAAAAAGTGATTGAGCGCAAAGTGAACTAGCTAAAGCTGTCCCAATCGCTGCAATTGCAAAAGATTGTTTTTTCATAAAATATTTAATTATTGATTAGCCTTCTTCGGTAACAACATCGTCGACGGGAGTCACTTGAGGGTCCTCCTCGATCGGAGCGTAAAAGAACTCAGGAATCCAGCGACTCTCTTTGACGATTGGGTCATTGATACTCTGGAAAGGATAGTCGAGTGGATTCGGTCCATCAGCTTCCGGAGGAGAAATTACACCCTTTTCGTCAGCCAGCCCGGCTTTCGCAGAGTCACTCTGGCCACCGGCGGAATCATATCTCTCAACAACTGCCTGAATGTTTGAAACGGCATCAGGAGCAGTGGCCATAGCGCACTGGGTAATGACGCGAATCTGAGAGGGAGCGGCAAGAATTGCTGTATTCACGATTTCAGCAACCAATTTCTTATCTGCGTCCGATGCAACGATAGCAGCCTTAACGATCTCACAAGCGCAAGACTCGTTGGCAGCAATATTTGCAGCAACAATCTCGAGAACTTTACTCGAGTCAGCAGTCACTGCAGTCTTCACAGCTTTGCTAAGTTTGACGGAATCAGCGACGTTTGCCGATGCAACGGATGCAACGGACAGAAGCACTGCCGTAAGTGCGAATTTCAGCGTATTTTTCATGAATTTTTAGATCTAATTTCTGAGTAAACCCTATTAACTAGGGCTATCTGGAGCGGGTAGAGGGAATCGAACCCTCATAATCAGCTTGGAAGGCTGGAGCTTTACCATTAAGCTATACCCGCGTCACTGGCAGGCAAATTACCGTTCTAACCAAAGGACCGCAAGGTTTTTTTTCACTTTGCATGAGGCTCGTTCGTCAATTTTATCAGCAAGCCCCTTTAAATGAGTGTGCGCAACGGATCTGCAAAACTATTCTTAATTATCCTGATTTATTAAAATATTTCGATTTTATAAACCGGATGGGTGATCAACGAAACTCCAATCTAAGCAAAATTGGTCATTTAAAAGCTGACCGAGCGCTTTCACTCCAAAGGTTTCAGTCGCGTAATGCCCAGCATATAGAACGTTTAGGCCAAGCTCCTCTGCAAGAGAATGACTCCAATGAGGGCCTTCCCCGGTGACAAAGGTATCAATTCCTTCCTTAACCATCGCCTCAATTTCACTACCTGCACCTCCCGTGATAATTCCGACCAAACCAGCGGGAGTAGTCTCGTCCCCGCGTAAAAGGGCCGGGCGACCGACGGCGAGCTCAAGGGTTTTCCGTAAGAGTCCCAGATTCCCTTTATAATTTGCCCGCCTCCCCAAAAAGATACCTTTCCAGTCAAAAAACGGTTCGCCATCACCAAGACCCAACTCCCGGGACAATCTAACGTTATTCCCAAGCTCCGGATGGATATCGAGTGGAATATGACTGCTGTATATTGCCAAACCGGAATCCATCGCGATCTTAAGCTTAGTATAGGCCGAACCCGTCAACATCCTGACTCCCTGCCAAAACATCCCATGATGAACCACCAAAAGGTCGGCTCCTTTTGCCACCGCCTTTTCGATGACCGGTTGACTAGCATCCACCGCGCAAGCCACCCGCCGAACCTCACCCCCATTCTGAAGCTGGAGACCATTGTAAGCGCCCGGGTAATCAGGAACCCCCTCCGTATTGAGCTCTTTTTCAAGGAATCCAACCACTTCAGATAATTTGGCCATGCCGGGAATCAACTCGGACTGCTTCATTCAGGCAATACAAAAGGACTTCAACTCATTCGGAAACAAGCTTTGAGCCTCGATCACCTTCCCCTTCCATTCAAATTCCATCCTTTTTGCGTGCAAGGCCTGGCGATCCAGCCGCATCCGCTCCAACAACTCAGCTGTCCATCCCTCCTTTAAAAACTCTAAATACGCCCGACCTTGATCACTATAAATCTTATCCCCAACAATCGGATACCCAAGATACTCCAAATGCACTCTTATTTGATGAGTCCGACCTGTTCGAGGTCTACAAGCAATCATGGCAAATCGATCCCCTCCATTCTTAAATATCCTCTCGAGTCGAAAGCTCGTCTCACTCGCCTTCCCCTCCGGATGCACCGCCTGCCTCACCCAAACCTCGCTCTTCTCAAATTCTCCTTTCCGTCGGATCGGCTCAGTCACACAAATCTCTTCCCAATCCGGCCAACCACGGACAATTGCTTGATAACTCTTTTTAATTTCTCTTCGCCCCACCATCTTCCCCAATTTCCGCGCTACCAACGAACTTTTAGCCACTAAGACACAGCCACTCGTTTCCCGGTCCAATCGATTAACAAAAAAGAATTCCACTTCCGGCACCGCCTCTTTTAAAACTCCCAACAAAGTCACCTCGTCACTCTTGCCCGTTGGGTGCATGATCAAGGGCGCTGGCTTGTCCACAATAAGCCACTCCTCGCACTCCTTAAGAATCTCGAAATCCGTTCGTGCCGCAATTCTTAAACTCACCTCTGCATAAAATCCCTTTTCAAAATTCCCCTCCAGTCTAAAAAGCGCCCATGTCCCACATGGAGCACACGCTGGCATCCGAAGCAACCCTCGAAGGAACCTCACTTCACACAGGAGAAAAAGTCACCCTCACCCTGAAGCCTGCTCCGGAGGGCCACGGCTTTAAATTCCGGCGAGTCGACCTACCCGACAAGCCCTTCATTGATGCTGGTGTCGCCAAAGTGCAGACCGTCGAGCGCGCTACCACCCTTGCCGAAGGCTCCGTCCGCGTTCACACCGTCGAGCACGTCCTCTCCGCACTTGTCGGGATGGGAGTCGACAACGCCCTAGTTGAGATGGACTCCAACGAACCCCCCATCGGTGATGGATCCTCCCGCCCTTACGTCGAGCTTATTCAGAAAGCCGGTCTATTGGAACAATCCACCCCACGTAAAATCTGGGAAATCCGTGAGCCCATTCATCTCGAAACCGGCGACGGATCTCTCATCACCATCGTTCCCGACAAGCAATTTCGCATCTCCGTCACCAACGTCGGTAAAGACGGACGATTCGTGCAATACTTCTCCACGGTTGTCACACCCGAGCTTTACGAAAGTGAAATCGCCCCCGCCCGCACCTTCACCTTTTACGAAGACATCAAGCCTCTCCTCGATAAAGGACTAATTAAAGGTGGCTCACTCGAAAACGCCGTCGTCGTCCGCGGCGAAGAGATCATGTCCAAGGAACCGATGCGCTTCGACAACGAGTTCGCACGCCACAAGGCCCTTGACCTCATCGGTGACCTGATGCTCTCCGGACGAAAGTTCACAGGCCACGTCATCGCCGTCAAACCTGGCCATGGACCCAACACTGAAGCCGCAAAAGCCCTTCGCAAAAACTATGCCGCCATGCGGGCCATGGTTCCCCCCGTCGAACTTCCGCAGGCCGAAGCTGTCCTCGACATCACCGAAATTCTCAAAATCCTCCCCCACCGCTACCCTTTCCTCCTCATCGATCGCGTCACTGGCTTCTCATCTGAAATGAAGTGCACCGCCATCAAGAACCTTACTATGAACGAGGACTTTTTCCAAGGGCACTTTCCAGGACACCCTGTCATGCCCGGCGTTCTCCAGCTTGAGGCGATGGCCCAAACTGCTTCCATCCTCATCATGCGCATGCCAGACAACGCTAATAAAATTGGCTACTTTTTGAGCGCCGACAAAGTCAAATTCCGCAAGCCAGTGGTGCCTGGTGACACCCTCTTCATCGACGCCGAAATTCTCAGCTTCCGTCGTTCCATTGGCACCGCCATCGCCTCCTGCACCGTAAACGGTCAGGTCGTCTCCAGCGCCGAACTCAAGTTCGCCATCGTGGATGCCTAATAAATCCTAAGTCATGACCCTCACTGAGGTAAACCTGAGACCTTCAGTGCCGCTCCTTTTTTAAAGAAGCCATCAAATTCCCTAAAATCTGTATCTCTCTCGCCTTTTTCCCCTCACATTTTTCACAAGAGTTCACTCTGGCATGGTTTATGTTAGGGTCGCCCTGTGAAAACCGTCGATCTTTCCCACCTCGGTATCGAAGCCAAAAATATCATCCGTAATCCTGCCACTTCGCGGCTTTACATGGACGCAATCCGCTACGAACCGTCCACTAGCCTTTCGGCTTTCGGTGCGCTCATTGCCTACTCCGGTGAAAAAACTGGCCGTTCGCCCAGCGATAAACGAATCACCGAAAACGCCGCCTCCACAAATCACGTCTGGTGGGGCGATATCAACATGCCCATCGGTGAGCACACCTTCGAGATCAACCGCGAGCGTGCCAAAGACTACCTCAATACCCGCCAGCAAATTTACGTCATCGACGCCTTCGCCGGATGGGATCCCGACAACCGCATCAAGGTCCGCGTCATCTGCACTCGCCCTTACCACGCGCTTTTCATGCAGATCATGCTCATCAATCCCTCCAAGGAGGAATTAGCCAACTTCGGCGAGCCTGATTTCACCATCTACAACGCGGGCCAATTCCCAGCTAACCGCCTCACCGAAGGCATGACCTCCAAGACCTCCATCGACGTCTGCTTCGAGGAAAAAGAAATGGTCATTTTGGGAACCGAATACGCCGGCGAAATGAAGAAAGGAGTCTTCACCCTGATGCACTACCTCATGCCGATGAAGGGACACCTCTCGATGCACTGCTCAGCCACTGCTTGCCCCAAGACTAATCGCTCGACCATCCTTTTCGGCCTTTCCGGCACCGGTAAAACCACCCTATCCGCCGACCCCACCCGCAAGCTCATCGGAGACGACGAGCACGTCTGGACCGACACCGGAGTCTTCAACATCGAGGGTGGCTGCTACGCAAAAGCGATCGATCTTTCCAAGGAAACCGAGCCGGATATTTACAACGCGCTGCACTATGGTGCTGTCCTCGAAAATGTGGTGCATGACGAAGATTATAATGTCGATTTCCACGACACTTCACTCACCCAAAACACCCGCGGAGCTTACCCTATCGAGTTCATCGACAATGCTCTTGTTCCCTGTATCGCAGGGCATCCGACCGATATCATATTTCTCACTTGCGATGCCTTCGGCGTTCTTCCACCCGTTGCCAAGCTTAGCGAAGAGCAGGCTATGTATCACTTCATTTCTGGCTACACTGCCAAGGTTGCCGGCACCGAGATGGGTGTCACCGAACCAACAGCCACTTTCTCGGCTTGCTTCGGTGCGCCATTCCTCGTGCTTCACCCTTCCCGCTACGCCGAGCTTCTCGCCAAGAAAATGAAGGACCATGAGGTCAACGTCTGGCTCGTGAACACTGGCTGGATCAAAGGCGGATACGGTTCCGGAGAACGCATCAAGCTCAAGTATTCTCGCGCCATCGTAGAAGCAATTTGCAATGGTGAACTCGCGCAAGCTCCGGCCAAAATCGACCCCGTTTTTGGATTTCAAACCGTCACCGAAGTTCCGAAAGTTCCCTCAGACATTCTCGTTCCCCGCAACAGCTGGGCCGACCAAACCGCCTTCGATACCAGCGCTCGCAAGCTCGCTGATCTTTTCCTCGAGAACTTCAAAACCTACGAGAAAGGAACCAGCAACGAAATCATCAGTGGCGGCCCAAAAAAAATCTGAATCCCACTCGTGAACCAAAGTTCCGCTGGAGTAAAAATGACCGGACCTCCTACCCCGCAGGTAAGGCAATGAGAAGAGACGCCAACGCTCCTACGGAGGATCAAAGCTTTTAGGCGTATCTGCCTATCAAATTAATCTCACCGGAGAGCCTTCCACTTTGTCGGGGTCGTAGATTTCTCCTTGCCCAAAACCTCACTCTGTTCCAACCCGACGCCGACCGCTCTCCCAACTCCTTGCAAGGTTCGAATCGGCATTTGCGTAGCAGAACGAAGTAAACCACAAGAACTCAAGGCGAGGGCGCAAATCACTAAGGACGGGAGTAATAAAAGTTTCATACGGACTTCTGCATACTCCCACTCCTACTATTACGTCAAACTTACAATCTTGATTGCGAAATTCTGAAAACTTCTCAACCTCCAGTTCTTCGCACATGAAACCCCTCATTTTTCTTTTTTTAAGCTCTCTCTTCGTTTCTGCCGCCATCATCGAAGAATTCTCCCGCCAACCCTACGTCCAATTGGCAACGGATAACTCTATGAATATCGTTTGGCGGTCCCGCACGGATATGAAGCCAAGAGTCGTTTTTGGAACAACCATCGACCACCTTTCCTCGGAGGTTCCTGCAGAAAAAATTATCACTCGAAAACACCCATCAATCGATAAAGTAAATCCAATCTTCAAGGACGCACCGGTCGACACCCGCCAATTCGAAGCCACCCTCACGGGGCTAAAGCCACTTACCATTTACTACTATGCAATTTTCGACGGAGACAAACGCCTGACCCCAGCCGACGCATCCTATCGTTTCAAAACCAACCCTGTTCCCGGATCAGAAACTCCGGTTTACTTCTGGGTCGTTGGTGACTCCGGTACTGGAGGCAAGGCTCAAGCCCAGGTCCATACTTCGATGGTCCAGCACACCGCCAAGAAGGGACGTCCCATCGACCTTTACCTTCACGTTGGGGATATGGCTTATGGTTCCGGAACCAATAAGGAATTCAGCGACCGTTTTTTTAAAATGTATGAGCCCACTCTCCGTCACACCGGTTGCTGGGGTTCAATGGGTAACCACGAGGGCCGCACTTCAAAAGGCGCAACCGGTATCGGACCATTTTACGATGCCTTCATCAGCCCCACCAAAGCCGAAGCTGGAGGTCTTCCATCGGGGAAGGAAGCCTTCTACTCCTTCGACTGGGGCAAGGTCCACTTCATTTGCCTCGACTCTCACGACCTCGATCGCCGCCCTACCGGCGAAATGGCTCAGTGGCTCAAGGCCGACTTAGAGAAAACTAAGGCAAACTTCCTCGTCGCCTTCTTTCACCATCCTCCTTACACCAAAGGATCACACGATTCAGATAGCGAAGGCCAGCTCGTCGAAATGCGCGAGCATATCATGCCCATTCTCGAAAGTGGCGGTGTAGACCTTGTCTTCACCGGACACTCCCACATTTACGAGCGCTCCATGCTCATTGACGGAGCCTATCAAACTCCCTCGGTCGCCAAAGGAGTCATCCTCGACGATGGCGACGGAGACCCAGCAAGCGACGGAGCCTACCGCAAGAGCGAGGGGCTGAAGCCAAACAACGGCCACGTCTCCATTGTTACAGGTCATGGCGGCACCAGTAACCGACGCTCTGGCACCCACCCGGTCATGCGTCGTATCATCCTCGATCATGGCTCCTGCCTCATCACAATCGCCGATGACACTATCAAGGGAGAAATGCTCAATTCCGACGGTGTCATTCGTGACACCTTCGCCATCAAGAAAAGCGGAGAAGTCACCCACGCCGTCGTCGAAAACCCCTGGCAACATCAACCATTGAAGAAAAATCAGAAGACGCCAACTAGTCCCACTACTCCCCATAACGCCACCGCGCTCATCGATAAGAACGCAACTTGGTCCTACCTCGCAGGCTCTCATCCATCAGGTAATGTAACTGATTGGGCAGCGTCCGATTACGATGTCTCCGACTGGAAAACCGGCAAAGCTGGTTTCGGTTACGGTGATAACGATGACACCACACAAATTGAAATGGGTGGGAAGTTCACCACGATTTACATCCGCAAGGAATTTAAACTCCCCCAAAAAGCCAATCTCGAAAAACTTGGTCTTCATATTTCCTACGATGACGCCTTTATTGCCTATCTTAATGGTCACGAAGTCTACCGTCAGGGAGTTGACAAGAAACAAGGCAAAGAGGCAGACGGCTTCACCACCCACGAAGCTGCAGGCTTCGAATACTTTCCGCTTAAAGGAATCTCAAAGATCCTAAAGCCCGGACAAAAGAACGTCCTAGCGATTGAAGGGCACAACGCGAACATTGGCAGTTCCGACTTCACTCTCCATCCCCGGTTTCTCCTCAAGAAGTAGTCATGCTCTGCTCGCGCCTTCTTTTACTCATCCTCGTCTTTACGCCCTTTTTTGTATTAGCGCACACCGATATCTCCGAGACAATCAAGGCACTAACGACGAGAATCGAAGCCAAGCCCACCGCAGATCTCTACTACCAACGAGGGACCGAGTTTCGCGCCCTTCAGCAAAAAGCCCACGCTATCGAGGATCTCGAGTCGGCTCTCAAGATCGAGCCCCACAACCGCCACGCCCTCGTCGCTCTTGTCCAACTTTACGAGACCAATACGAGAGCCAAGGCTCTCATTTCGAGATATCAGAAATTTGCGAAAACCAAGGAAGAAAAATTTGAAGCTCACTACCTTCTCGCAAGCTATAACGCTAAGCTAGGACTCTTCGAACAAGCCAGCTCACAATGTGACACGCTTCATCTTATCCGTCCCAGCGAGGACCCCGCGCTCGACCTCTTCCACGCCGGGTTACTACTCAAACTTCAACGCCCTAACAAGGCCGCCACTATCTTAAAAAAATCGCTGAATCGTACGAAGTCAATCGTAGTCCGTAATAATTGGATCGATGCTGCCCTCACCGCTGGCCAGACCAAAACTGTCCTTCCCATTATCGAGAAAGAACTTTCCTCTTCGCGATTCCGCTCGTCCTGGCTCATTCGGCGCGCCCGCGCCTCTCTTATCCTTAAGAGGAAGGAAGCCGCTCAAGCCGACCTTCGTGAAGCCCTTGTCGAGATCGCTCCCCGCATCAACCCGGAACGCCCCGACTTCACTCTCATTGCTGACCGCGGCCTCATCCACGCCCTCATGGGGAACAAAACCCTGGCAAAAAACGATCTCGAAATCCTCAAAAAATCAGGCTACTCACCCAACGCCTATCACCTCCTCAGCAGCGCTCTAGCTGAACAATAGCGCCCATTTCACACATTTTCCTCCCCTCCTTCACACTCCCTTCACAGAGGTGAATCAGTTTTGAGGCGAAATGAAGAGCATCCTCGCACCACCGTACGAAATTCTCATCGCAAAACACACCGGTATGTGTTTCGGCGTCCGACAGGCCATCGAGGCTACCGAGACACTTCTCCAAAAAAACTCTGCCACCATTCTAGGGCAACTTGCCCACAACCCGACCGTTAAATCTCGGCTCGCTGCCAAAGGTGCAAGAACTGCGCCACTCGAAAAATCGCAAGCTCCCACCAAGCAGGTCATCATCACCGCACACGGCGCCGCTGATCGTGACCGTAAGCGTTGGGCCAATGCCGGATATCAGGTCACCGACACCACCTGCCCGCTCGTCAAAGTCGCACACGCCAAGCTGGACAAACTTGTCGCCGAGGGATTTCAACCTGTCATCATTGGGAAGGAAGGACACGTCGAAGTTCGCGGTCTTCAAGGAGATTTTCCAAAGGCCCGGGTCATTCTTCATCCCGATGACATCGCGACCATTCCACATGTCGAACGCATCGGCATTATCTCACAAACCACCCAGCCCATCGACCGTGTTCGTGCACTTGTAAATGAAGTTCGCAAACAACGACCAGAGGTGGAAGTGGTTTACTTCGACACGGTCTGCTCACCCACCAAAGATCGTCAGACCGCACTTCACGAACTCTGTCACTCCGCCGAACTCATTTTTGCAATTGGAGGGAAAAACTCCAACAACACCGCACAACTTGCCCGCACCGCTCTTAAACTGGGATGCAAAGCCTACCACATCGAAGAACCAAATGATATCAGACCCGAGTGGCTCGATGGGATCCGCAAGATTGGAGTAACGGCTGGGACCTCAACCCTTGACCAGAGCCTAGAGGCAGTGGTCCTTCATCTTCAGGCTCTCGCGAATACCCAGAAATCTTTTGCCCGCTTCACTCCAAAGGAATTATTTCACTGATCCTCCACCCTCGCTCCTCATCCGCGATCATTTTACTAATATCGATATAACCTGATTCCGGATAGCCCAATTCCGAATTCCAATCGATATCAATGACGACCGCATTTTGATCAATCGCTGAAGCAACCGTCGCAAACCAATCCTCAATCGTCCTGCTAGGAGGAGGTTCGAAAAAGGGTGGCCACGCCAAAATTGTTCTCACCTCTGTCACCTCACCATCGGTCACCGTATAACGAGCCTCATAGCTTATCATTCCTTGGTTTGAATTAACCAAATAGCTATAGCTCGTATAATTAGATTCGTTCCATCTAGCTAGCGCAGCCAGATACTTTTGCTTCACTTCTTCGTGCCGAGAGAATTTTTTAGCCCTGAAAAACGCCTTTTCAAAGTTGCCTATCCCCAAAGTAATACGATCAGCTTTAATCCCAAAACCCAAAATATCCTGACTACTCTCAAGAGGAACCAGGTCTGACCAGTTTACGCCATCGGTCGATAGTTGTAATAGCCAGCTCTCGGATAGATCAAACGATTTGAGCTGAAAAGTCATTGAATCACCTTTCATCGTCAGTTCCAGACGAGGCTCGTTCTGGCCACGCAGCAGGCATGTTAGATTAACAATAAAAAGAGTCGCGAAAGAAAGTATTCCCTTAATCCTCACTCAGCTGATTTAGAAATCTCAGTGATTAATAGCGAGAATTTTCTGGCAGCCCATTAGATCGGATTCATCTTCCTTCCTAAACATGCGTGAGTCCTCCGTTACTACCGATCACTCTTCCATGTTCTTCTTCAAAAGCCCACTTCTACCAGTAATAGTTTGCTCGCTGCTTTGGGGAAGCGCCTTTCCCGCGATCAAAACAGTCTACCAAAATTGGGACATCCAAGGATTACAGAGATCCCTTTCCTTTATCTTCCTCTTTGCAGGCGTGCGCTTCTGCCTTTCTGGAGTCGGCCTCCTTATCTTTGGGGAAAACCTTAAAAATGAGCTTCGCGTCACGTCCTGGAAACTCATCGCAGGATTCGCTCTCGCTCAGACCTTCATTCAATACGTATTCTTCTATCAAGCAGTCTCAGTTTCGAGCGCTAGCCTCACCGCTCTTCTAGTCGCAACTGGAAGTTTCTGGTGGATGATTCTTGCTCCTTTGATTCAAAAAACCCCTTGGCCCTCTCCAACTCAGTGGTTTGGTCTCGTGCTTGGTGGTCTAGGTGTAGTCTTGGCCATTTATGAGCCAGGCGCTGGGGCTGGAAACCCCATCCTTGGAGCCTTCTTCATGCTTACCGCTACCGCCAGCGGAGCGATCGCTCTCATCATTTTTGCTAAAATCAAACCCACCATGTCGGCCATCAATGCAACCGGACTCTCGCTCCTAATAGGAGGAATTGGACTGACCTTGATTGGTGGGCAGGCCCTCAGGGATGTTGGAAAAATGTTCGATCTCTCGGCCATTCTGGCCACTTTCTGGCTCGCATTTGTCTCTGCAACAGCCTTCAGTATTTGGAATCATCTCTCCACCATCTTCCCTGTCAACCTCTTGGCGAGTTATCGATTTTTAATTCCAGTCTGCGGCGTTCTCGAAGCCCTCGTTCTCCTCAAAACAGAATCACCCGGATGGGGCCTCATCGCAGGAGGATCCCTCGTGATTACGAGTATGCTTCTGGCCAAGCACACCAGCTCTGAAAGAACCAATTGAGCCTTAAAAACATCGTGAGTGTTGAAGACCTAACTCGGTAGAAAACAAGAAGCATCTGAAGTTATAAAGATCTGGGACTAAAAAGCCAAAGTAAGGTAGTTTTAGCATGCAGGAGGCAGCATAAGCTTTCATTAGATAAAACCCTAGCATTCTGGCTGGTCACCTCAGCTTAATTCCCTCATCAATATCCCTCATGAAACTACCAATTCATCTCTTCGCCATCTTTTCGTTCTTTGTCTCACTCGCATCCGCTAACGAATCCGAATTCCGTACCGCTACCATCGATCTCGGTATCGTCGTAAGCGACCTCGACAAATCGATGAAATTCTACACCGAGGCCATCGGCTTCAACTCTACCGGAGAATTCACTGCCGCCAAAGACGTGACTCGTGATTCAGGCCTCAGCGCCGGCGAAGAAATCGTCATCAAAAAACTCTCCCTCGGCAAAGGTAACGGCGCTACCACAATCAAACTCATGCAG
>Ga0213868_10004594_pt1 | contig 12596 bp, 6 predicted proteins | sample PICome_9_FD_160087 | JGI IMG/M metagenome (GOLD analysis project Ga0213868, IMG submission 160087) | Coastal seawater microbial communities near Pivers Island, North Carolina, United States - PICO127 | ecosystem: Environmental > Aquatic > Marine > Coastal | place: USA: North Carolina | collected...
TTATACCAGTCTTTTCTATAGAAGAATCTATAGACAATGATAGCTTACGAGGCACTGCTTTAGTTTATGACAACATTGGTGTGTTGGAAGATTTACCAATCCGCGGAGAAGAAACTTTAAAACTTACAGTAGAAGATGCGCTCGGCAAACAACTTACATATACTATGTCAATTTACAAAATAACAGACGTAGAAATGAAAACCAATAATGACGGGCTTAGATACAAAATGCACCTTGTTTCTAAATCTAGATTTGATGCTGGCTCGCGACGAATAATAGCTCCATACGAAGATACAATTTCAAAAATAGTAGAAGATGTATTTTCTAAATACTATCCAGAAGGTAGTAAAGAACTTCTATTAGAAGATACTGAAGGTCTATTTAGATGTATAATACCAAATTATACACCAATGCAAACTATGAATTTTCTTTCATCGAGAGCTTATAGTAGTAAAAGCCCATCTTGCTCATTTAGGTTTTTTGAAACCGGTGAAAATTACTATTTCGTATCTGATGAGTATCTTATAAAAAGGTTTTTAGAAAATCCGCAAGACATAAAAGAGTTCACTTATGGCTCTGCTGTGGATAAATCTGGAGCAGAGTTTTTAGAGCAAATGAAAAATATTATTACTCTTAGAAATTCAGAAAGAGTAAACACAGTTATGGATTTGGTATCGGGTGCTTATAAAAGCAATGTAATCGAAATAGATTTGATAAAAAGACAAGTTACACTACCCGGTAAATCTACTAAATTTGAATATAACTATGATGACGCAAAAACAAAATATATGTCAAGCTCAGGTAGAGGAGAAACTGAAGAAGTTCATTCTAAAGAGTTTGCAGAAAGATATTTCACGCGAGAAAATGAAAGACGATATATAGTAGTAAGAGATTATGATGATACAGGAACTGCGCAATTAAGAGGTGATCAATTTATACCGGAGATAATTACAAACAGAACTGCATATCTGCACCATTTAAATAATACAGTAACAAATATTACGATAAACGGAAGATTAGATGTAAATGCTGGTGATGTTATCAATTTAAAATTGCTCGCTTTTAATAGCGCGCAAGACGGAACTTTGAATAAACAATTAGCTGGAAACTACTTGGTGAATAATTTAACGCATTCATTTGACAAAGATATACACCAAACAACTTTGAAATTAGTTAAATATGATTGGAGCACTAAAGAATGAGAGATACAGGCATAGGCATATATGACCCGCTATTTTTTATTGGCGTAGTTGAAAATAAATCGGATGGAAGACGCGAGGGTAGAGTTCAAGTTCGTGCGTTTGGAGTACATGGAACTGTAGATCAAGTTCCTACTGAAAGCTTGCCTTGGGCAACATTAATTCATGGCAGTTATGACCCAAATGCTCCAATACCTCCGGTAAATTCTTTCGTATTTGGATTTTTTGTTGATGGAAGAGATGCCCAGCAACCAATGATACTCGGGCTTATACCAACGCAAATGACTGAAAATCCAAACCCAGAAATAACTGGCTGGGGTAGAATACCGACAGAAAACGCTGAATTATTAACAGCAGGTTCTGACCCAGAAAGCTATGGTCAGCCTGCTCTTTCTAATTTAGCACGCGGTGAAGATGTGCACAAGTCCTATGTACTTTTGCAAGAAATGAACCGAGTAAAAGATATTCCTGTTGCTTCTGACGGATTGACAGAGGAAGTCGAAACTGCTTTTGACGAACCGGCAGCGGCTTACAACGCCGAATATCCATTCAATAGAGTAATTAAAACTTCATCTCATTCTATCGAATTAGATGATACGCCAAACGCCGAAAGAATTACAATATTTCATAAATCGGGTTCCTTTGTATCAATAGATTCTAGAGGCACTACTACACACAAATCTAAGTCTGACAAATACGAAATTAATGATTCTCATCAGCATGTGTATGTTGGCGGAAAGAATTATGTTACTATAGTTGGAGATAGTAAAGTTTTAGTTCAGGGTAATAAGATAGAAGAAATTATAGGAAACTATACTCAGATTGTGCATGGAAATCATATGGTTTCTGTAGCTGGCCAAATGAACTTAAATGGAAGCGAAGAAATTCAAATGAGAAGCGCAGCCATTAGAATTGAAGCCAACGTAGAAAATGTAAATATAAAAGCTGCAAAATTTGCTAAAATACAAACCGGGCAGTCTATACACATGAAGTCCGGTGAGAATATTTTTCAACAAGCAGTAAATTCAATTAATGTTAAAGCGGGAGATAATATTTTTATTGAATGCGGCGAAAACTTAAATTTAAAGGCTAAAATCTCAAATATAGAATCTGCAGATACTACAAACATAAAAGCTAACAACATTAAAATTGGCGGCGGGACATATGCTAATATTAATGCCGGGGTTGTTCTTATAGATGATGTAATTCAATTAGCCAACGGATTATCTGAAGCTCCGGGCTCATCAGCAGGCGCAACTGGCGCCTTCTCAGCAGTTTCTGTTGAAATGCCTCAGCCCGCAGCAAAAATCGCAAGCACCACTAGACATAAAAATACGAGTTCTTTGGGTTCTACTGGATATGCATCAAAAGACGAAGGAGAAACTCAAGATGCTGAGCCAGTTTCTGGCGAAATTCCGCCCCCTGTTGGCAAATCTTCGCCACCTGGTAGCCCTTTAACAGCAGAACAAGAAGAAGCTGCGTGGAAAGCGTTAGAAGAAAAAGAAAGATCTAAAAGGCTTGCTGCTGGGTTGCCTGCTAAGTTTTCAGAAAGTGAAAGAAAAGCACTAAAAGCTATTATGACTGCCGAGGGCGGGGATCAAGCTGGTAACCTTGCAGTTGTTTTAAATAGATCGTATCAATCAAAAGCGCCAGTCGATTTAATTGTAATGGCAAATAAACAATTTACTCCTGCTACGTCATATCTTACTGGTTATAGCGATCGAATTGCTGGTACTGGTATTAACGGATTTGATAGATTTGTAGGCGCATATACATCACCGGCAACAACAAGTTTTGCGGACGCCGTATCCAGATATCAGGACGTGCCTGGCGCAAATACTATAAATTATTTTGTAGGAAAGGGATTAAAAGTAAATTATGGCACTCTTAATTATGAAGCTGGAAACAAATACTCAAGTGGCGCGGCAGGCAATTTTTCTGCTGGTGGCGCAGCCAATTTGCAAAAACTTAATAATTATTTAACAACAAATGGACTTAACTAATGGCTACTAGCGGATTATGTACAAAAAGAAATTGCACAACTAAAATTAGAACCGACAGTGCAGGCGGTACAGAAGTTATTATCCCGGCTACAATTGATATTGGAGAATTAAATTCTACAAGCATTGAAACACTTATAAACCAGTATGAAGCTGGTATAGTCTATTTTGAAAAAGATTACGAGCCAATAAAGTTTATAACAAACCAATATGGCGATACCGCGTTTTATTTGAGTGTTGCTAATTTAAATACTTACATAGCTAGAGATAATATTAAAGTTTTAATTGCGGCGGGCGGTTATCCACTGTTGTCAGAAAGAATAAACTCTGGTGTCATATTTAGCCCAATTGAAGTTGCTAGATTTATTTTAGATTTTGGATATGATCCTATCGGATTGTCAATTGGAACTTCTGTGGTTTCGAATAAAATAATATCAGAGCTTGAAGCATTTTATGCGGAAAATTTTAGTACAAGCAGTATGGGCGGCTTCTGTTCATTACTTCCAGATGTTTTTGGCGCTATTGATACTTTCTTTAACGCATTAGATGATGTTAAAAATTTAATTAATAAACTAAAGAATTTTTCTTTAGAATTTTCGCTAAAATCGCTGCTGGATAACCTAAAAAAACAAATTACCGGCGTTATTGATAAAGTTGTAGAAAAAGTAAAAAATGCCATAGAAAATTTCTCTATGGAAAACATAATATCAAAAGTTAGCACGAAATTAAACCAGGCAGTATTATCAAATTTTTATGAACTTAAAGAAAAAGCAATGCAATTTTTTGAAGCTATAAATATAGAAAATTTTAAAAAGAAAATTGAGGTATTAATAGACTACGCAACAAATATATTTAAAGATCCTAAAATAGAAGAGATACAGTTTTTGCTATTTAGATTTTGTAGTTTTATATCTAAAGTCGAAGAAGGCATAAATGCACTAAAAAATCCTCTTGATTATTTCGTTAATACCTACAGTCAAACAGTAGACACACTTAAATCAAATTCTGCTATAAATACAGTAAGAGCAGTTGAGGCGGGCGGTATAAGATATAGCGATACAAAAACCGATGCTGGTACAACTGAAGGTGCTGCCGCGTACGCGTTAAGGGGAAATGTGAGACGTATAGACAACGAAGAGTACAAAAATCTTCCTCGATGGAACGATGGCAAAGGAGATTCTAGGATAATTTTTAACGGTGGATATATGGCACCCAAGCCAAGAGGCATGGGTGACCAAGCACACGAAACTTGGACTGGGGCAGATCTAAACGCAAGAGTATTATTGATGAGAGTACAAAAAGAATTTGGAAAACAGATTTGGTTAACTAGCGGGCTTAGACCTAAATGGTATAATGACGCTCTTCGAGCGAGAGGAGTAAAAGCGTCATTAACTTCTTTGCATATTAAAGGCGTTGCCTTTGATTGCCAATGGGCAGGTATTAATTCTAAAAGTAAAGAAGAATTTATAAGCATTGCCCGTAAACACGGTTTTGGCGGGATTGGTAATTATTCAAATCCAACATTCGTGCACATAGATCTTGGACCAACTAAATCTTGGAAAGGCTAAGAAAGAAAATGGTAGTACAAATAATAACACCAGTAAGAAAAAAACAAAGTCTATTTTCGGACTTTCATAAAGATCTTACTCAGAATCCAATATCTGAAGATCTTGCGTTAAAGCGAGATGAAGAGGCTGTAAAAGAATCATTAAAAAATCTTATTTTGACTGATAAAGGCGAAAGATTAATGCAACCGCTTTTAGGTGGAAACATTCGAGCAATGCTTTTTGAAAATAACACTCCTGCAACCATAAAGTTCTTGCAAGAACAAATTAAAGCAACTATAGAAGAATATGAGCCAAGAGCAGCATTAATAGACGTGACAGTACAATCTTCTCTGGATGAAAATACTATAAATGTTACAATTTATTTTTACATAAATAATATAGAGCAACCAATTACACTTACGGTGTTTCTAGAGAGGACAAGATAATGGCAACCAAACCAATTAATGAACTGGATTTTGCCGCTATAAAAGAACAGTTTATCGCGCATTTGAGAAATCAAACACAATTCAAAGATTATAACTTTGAAGGGTCGAATATGAATGTTCTATTAGATGTTCTTTCATATAATACATATATGAATAACTTCTATACTAATATGGCTATTAATGAAATGTTTTTAGATTCCGCAATAATTAAAAACTCAGTAATATCGCACGCAAAAGAATTGAACTATCTTCCTAGATCAAGAACATCAGCAAAGGCTACAGTAAATGTTACGATAACAAATACTACTGAAACTGGGCAATCTATTTTAATTCCAAAATTTACTGATTTTAGAACTAATTACCAAGGTACAAACTACAATTTTATTACTGCTCAGGGATATGTTGCAAAGAAGGTATCAACTAATATATTCGTGGCTACTAACGTAGAAATTTTTGAAGGTGAGATTTTAACCAATTTTGAAAAAGACGGTTTCTTCTTAGATGAAGAAAACTTTTTAAGATGCAATCTTTTTAATGATAACATAGATATTAATACAGTAGAAGTTTTCGTAGATGACGAAGCTACTGAAGGTCAAAACCAATTCTTTTACACAAAAGATATTTTTGGAGTAACCGCAACAAGTAAAGTTTTTTACTTGGATCCTTATTTTAATGACAGATACTCAGTGTATTTTGGTAGAAACTTATATGGTGAGCAACCTCCTCAAGATGTCGATATTAAGGTACAATATCGTATATGCAGTAGTGACGAACCAAACGGTGCTTCAAAATTCACAACCACGTTTATACCAAATGCAGTAGTAACTACAGTTGAAGCTGCGAGTGGTGGTGCCGAAAGAGAAACTATTGATAGTATAAAATACTTTGCTCCTAAATCTATACAAATCCAAGAAAGAGCTGTAACTGCAAGAGATTACGATATTCTTTTAAGACAGAGATTTCCGGAGATACAATCGGTTTCTGTATATGGCGGTGATGAATTAGATCCTCCGCAATATGGAAGAGTTGCCATATCAGTAAATCTACAAGGCAACGGAACCTTATCTACAACCGCCAAAAACGAATATGTTAGATATCTTTCAAATAAAAGCCCGCTTACAATTGAGCCAATATTCATAGATCCAGATTTCTTATACGTCGAACTTACTGTAGATATCGTATATTCTAAAAATCAAACTGGTAAATCCACGCAGGAACTTGAGTCTCTTATAAGATCAGCTATATCCACGTACAACTTAGCAAACCTAAACGACTTTGGAGAAACTTTAAGATCTTCAAGATTATCAACTATCATTGATAATGTAGATGATGGTATTCTAAGTAATTCTCTATGTATAAACCCAATAATCGAATACAAACCAATTCTGAATTTAACACTCAATCCTCGTTTTAAATTTGAAACACAATTGGTAAAACCATATCCATATAAAGCAACAAACGGATTTGCAGATTTTAAACCTTCTGTTATAAGTTCTAATTTCACTTATAGAGGTATTAATTCTAAATTGCAGGATGATGGTTCTGGCAATATGAGAATTATCAGTGCTAACGCGGTAAACTCAGAAATTTTAAATCCTCTTATAGGCACGGTAAATTACACTACTGGAGAAATAAGATTGATAAACTTTTCTGTTGAAGCATTTTCTGGTGATGCTATTCAAATATATGTTGCAGCAGCACCGGTGAACGTAACATCTCCAAAAAGCCGAATTCTCACAATAAGAGATGAAGATATAACAATTAACTTTGTAGAGTCAAATTAATGACAATAGAAAAACTTATATCATTTCACATTGAAAAGCAATTTCCTGCTATCTATCGTGAAGATGGTCAAGAGCTAGTTCAATTTGTAAAAGAATACTACAAGTTTATGGAGACGAATGAAAATCAATCTCTGTACAATGGTAGAAGAATGTTTGAATACCGCGATATTGATACTACGCTCGATAGAATGTTACTCTTCTACAAAAATAAGTACTTGTCTGAACTTCCTTTCGACGGTGAAACAATCAGGATTGTGGTTAAAAATATTTTAGGATTGTATCGTCGCAAAGGAACTTTAGAGGGATTAGAACTATTTTTTACTCTATTCTATAATGAAAGTATTAAAGTTTATTATCCATCTAAAAATATATTCAAGCCCTCAGATTCAGAATGGAAAAGTGGTAACTACCTTCAGCTGTCACCAAATTCTGGGTTGTTTACTTCTACTAAAACTAACGAAATATATACTTATGCAGATATGATAGGTAAAACTATCATTGGAGAAACTTCACGGGCACGTGCTACAGTAGATAAAATAAATTTCATAATTTTGAATAATTCGTTTACTCCTATAATATTTGTAAACGATAACACCGGCCAATTTATCGGGTCAGAAGGCATAATATGTGAAATAGATGGCGTTCCTGTAAATTTCGGAAGAATGTATGGTTCATTTACTTCAATAAATATTGACAACAATTATAAAGGAATGACGGGGAATAATATCGGTGATTTGGTAACGTTCCAAACTTCACCAGACGGTTTTGGTGCAAAGGGGTTAGTTACCGGAGTATCAGAAAATTTTACCGGTATTGTTTCTTATTCTGTTGAAGATGGCGGATGGGGTTATTCGATAGGCAGTACTAAACTGCTAGTATCTAATCAAATTATATTTTTAGATAATGAAGGTAGCAAGTTCGAATTACTCGAAACTTTGGAAGATGATTTGGGTAATCGTGGCGCTGTAATTGGCCAAAATGATATATCTATCGGTATTAGAATGGAGCCTGGTGATGAATTTGTTGAAAGTAATACTGTTGTAATATCGACCGTAGATAGAGATGTTAATGTTGATATTCAAGATTTATCTGGCGAAACACCTATAAGAATTGTTCCAAAAAATGAAACTTCGCCTGGTCCTCTTTATCCAGACACTTTAAACACTGCAGACGTTATAGTTGGTGAAATAGCTAATGAAGAAAATGTGTCTCTTATTTTTGATATAATTGGAAATTTTACCGACGTCACATTGGACGCGCTAAATTACAACGCCTCACCAGCTTTAATACCAATGTCTGGCAACACTGACCCAGTTACAATTGATACGGCGCTTGAAAACGCATTCGATTTAACACCAGTTGAAATAGGAACTATAGTAAAATTTAATAACATAAATCCAGGCACAGATTATGTTAACGACGTATTTGCTACTGCATTTGATACTAGACTAACGCTATTTACTCGCCGTTTACAGCAAATAACTCTTGAAGTAATGCCAGCAACTATAGGAATTGGTAGCGAGATAACACAAGATGGTATAGGCGCAAAGGTATTGGGGTTAGTAGATAATACAATTACCGTCAGACCATATACATATTATGGATTTAAGTCGAATACACCAATAGAATTTGCTGGAGCAGAGTGGAATATAATTTCTATATCTATAGACTTTACTTCAGAAATTGCTGGTTTTAATTCTATAATTAACGCTGACACTGAATTCGCGGTAGGAAAAATAACCGATGTTAGAATAATAGATTCTGGTTATGGATATATTGATAAAGCCATTGCCAATGTCATAGATGCAAATGGAAACATAGCCGCAAAAGGCGTCATATCTGCTAAAAATCAAGGATCTACTGGTGGCTTTTGGTCTTCATTAAACTCCAACATAAACGGATATACAAAAACATTGGCAACAGACGGAGTTGATGAATACTTCGTATCTGGAAAGTTTATACACGATAGTAATTACTATCAAGAATATTCGTATGAAATACAATCAAAGATTGGTATTGAAAGGTACGAACAACCACTAAAAGAAATAACTCACGTCGCAGGAACAAAAGTGTTTGGTAAATTTGATTTCGAAGAAGAATTAAAAATTGTTCTTTCTTCTGACATATCTATAGAATATTCTGTTGCAGAAATTTAATAAATATACTAAAATATTGAGGAAAAAATGACGGATATAACAAACAAATTTAGAACTGATGTAGCAAAGCTTTTTATCGATGATGTGCAGGCCGGCAATTACTATTTGTTTGTTTCATGCGACTCAAACGAGCCAACTATAAACAGTGATTCTTCTAAGAAATCATTTTTAGAAAGAGCATTATTTGGAAAAAGAATTGATCCAGAAGAAGTGTACTATGCTATAAAGAATTATCCTTGGCAGCAAAATACCATTTACACACAATATGATGATGAAGTAGATTTGTCAGATAGCAAATATTATGCTGTGGTATATCCAGAAAATAACGAAACTGGTGATTATAAAGTCTATAAGTGCTTATTTAATAACTACAAATCACCGTCGATTAATGCTCCAAACTACAGTGAAGTTACACCAGATCAAATTTATGAAACTGGAGATGGATATGTGTGGAAATACATGTATTCTCTAACAGAATTTGAATTTGATAAGTATAATACTCGTGGATATATACCAGTATTTCAAGATACTACACCAACTAATAGTGATACCAGTGAAATAAATCAAATATATATTACTAATCCAGACAGTAACCGCGGATACGAAAGTGTGAACGGTACGATATTTCAAGTATCTCGTGGTACTGAAAATAAAGTCGTCATTTCTGTTATTGCTGGGTCAATAAATCCTATTGAAAACTACTATTCAAATTATTCTTTTTATGTTACAAATGAAGATAACCTATCTATAGTATATGAAGTAGATACATACGTATACAATTCTCCAACTCGAGCAACAATAACTTTAAAAGAAGGTGTTCCGTTAGACGGCGTTTTAATAGAATCAACTTCTTTTCAAATACTGCCACGAATAAAAATATTGGGAGATGGTACTGGCGCTCAAGCAATACCAAGAGTATCTTCTGAAGATGGAACAATATCTAAAATTATAATGCTAAATAAAGGCTCAGGATATACTCGAGCTATTGCAACTATACCAGATCCTTTCGGATTTGATCCAAACACTTTAAGTTCTCTAGATGAGAGAATAATACTTAGACCTGTCATTTCACCACCAGGTAAACACGGAAATAATATTGCAAATGAGCTTTCTTCTAGACATGCGCTCATATACAATGGAATTAATGAATTTGATAACGACATAATTCCAACCATAAACGTATTCGGTAGTGTAGGAATAGTAAAAGATCCAGAATTTAAAACTGCGAATACGACACCGGATGTTTTTAATAATACGATAGAAATTTTATTAGATGGACATTCGTTAGAATTAGATGAATATGTCACTCAAATTGAAACCGATCCAGAAAGCGAATTTTATAACGAAATAACTTTTAGCGCTAGAGTTAACGAAATTAATGGTAATACTATCCGTCTATGCGAATATATGGGACCATATCCGAACGATTTAAGTACCGCGAATACCGTGTATGATTTTAGTGATATATCTATTAACCCGGAATTACCATTATATTCTTCGCGCGATGAAATACTTATAATAAATACAGCTGAAGATGCAGTTAAACCATCCGATTATATTCAGAGATCTGGCGAAGTTTATTACATGAACTCATTTGATCCAATTACAAGAACTGAAGCATCAAGAGAACAAATAAAAGTTATTATTGAATTTTAAGGAAAAATAAATGCCAATTAACAAAGACCTTAACGTAGATCCATATTTTGACGATTTCGATTTAACTAAACAGTTTTATCGAGTTCTCTTTAAACCGTCTTACGCAGTACAGGCTCGCGAATTAACACAAATGCAGACCATGCTGCAAAACCAGATTGAGCAATTCGGCGATAATATATTTAAAGAAGGTTCTATTATTAAGGGGTGCAACTTTACCGAGTTGGGCGATCTCAACTTTGTCAAAGTTACTGACAAAGAAGGTTTTGATGTTTCAACATATGTTGGGTTTAGTGATACTGTCACTATAGGCTCTGAAGATTATGTTAGAGATAACACATATGAATTAAGAGGCCAGGTTACAGGAGTTACAGCGTCTATTATCGCAGCAACGCGCGGCTTTGAAACTAGAAACCCCGACCTAAGTACATTTTACATAAATTACACTACAACCTCTGCTGGCAATAAATTGTTTCAATCTGGTGAGCTTTTAAACATCTACAAAATAAGCACCGTCAGCGTTGGAACTTCTGTCAACAGATCAGAAGAGCTCGTAGATACTATAAACGTTACTACATTTTCTGGATCAGTAGGTAATTCTTTTGGGCTGAGAACTTCTCCTGGTATTATTTTCCAAAAAGGGCATTTCCTATATTCTGAAGAGCAATTAGTAATTATTTCAAAGTACACGAATATTCCGGATAATGTTTCCGTTGGATTTTTAGTTGAAGAAAAAATAATCAACGCGTTCCAAGACGAATCGCTCTATGATAACGCAAACGGATCTAACAACCAAAACGCCCCAGGCGCTGACAGACTGAAATTGATTCCAATTCTTACCGCGTTGGCAACAACAGAAGCAGATTTAGATACTGCATTTTTTACTCTTACTCGCTATTCAAACGGAAACGCTGTTACATTAAGAGATGTTTCACAATATAATGTCCTCGGTGAAGAAATGGCGCGCAGAACATACGAAGAATCTGGTGACTACATAGTAAGAGATTTCAATTCTAAAGTTATAAGAAGAGATGGTAATCTTAAGATTTCTGTAGGCAGTGGTCTTGCATACGTCAAAGGGTTTCGTGTAGAAAACTCAGCAGAATATATTTTAGATATAGATGAGATAGCTAATACTTCTTTTGATGAAATAGCAAATCAGGTAACATCTTTTAATTATGGCGGATATTTGAATTTGGCAAATTCGAACACCGCTGGTATAGTATCTATAGACGATTTTTCAACAGTTCAATTGCAAAACTCTGTATCTTCTAATATCGGTACTGCGAGAGTTAGAAATGTAACTAATGACAAGATTTTTATATTTGATATACGTCTTACCGGCAGCAATTTATTAGGAAACGTTGAAAAAATAGTAGGAACTTCTGGATTTTTGTCAATCGATCCTAATTCAGTTATAAACAAATCTGATTCTGCTGCTATGATTTTTGGTACTGGAATGACCAGCTTAAAATCGACTAGTAATATATCTTTGCCAGTAAGAACATCACGCGATCTAACGGGCATTTCTAGTAATGCAGTAATAATATCTCCCGCCGCTGGAGAAGATTTTAATCTCGAAAACAACGATATATTATTCGTAGATAGTACAAATCTAAATATAGATGTAATTGATGCTTCACTGTCCGGAGATGATTTAGTTGTTACTCTTTCCGAAACTCCATCTTCGAGCGCTACTATATATTTCAACAAACGAATTATAGATGCTACTCCATTTACAAAAGCTAGCATAGATTTGTTTGTAAAATGCGACGTTACAAGTACAGACTTTACATCGTCTGCAAAATACA
>Ga0213868_10004595_pt1 | contig 12595 bp, 10 predicted proteins | sample PICome_9_FD_160087 | JGI IMG/M metagenome (GOLD analysis project Ga0213868, IMG submission 160087) | Coastal seawater microbial communities near Pivers Island, North Carolina, United States - PICO127 | ecosystem: Environmental > Aquatic > Marine > Coastal | place: USA: North Carolina...
TCGCATTCAGCCGAAGGCGCCCACATTGTTTCGATGCGCGACACACTTAGCTGTAGTTAAGCGAGAAGACGTTCGAGTTCGGCGTCGGCATTGGGTTCGTCGCCGAGTTCTGTTTGCAAGCGCCGCGGTTCCACCTGGAGTTCACGCGCAACAGCATCGTAGGCCGGGTCGGTGCCTACATTGCGCATCTCCGCCGGGTCGGCTACCAGGTCGAAGAGTTCCCACTCAGGTGACTGCACCGGACCGTCAGCGCCCGGTTGACCAGGCGCGTCATTGTGACAACCGATCAGTTTATGCGCCTTGGTTCGCACCCCATGGTGGGCTGGCACGTTGTGCGCCCAGTCGCCGTGCATCCAGTACCGGTAGTACATCGACTCTGGCCAGTTGTCGGGCTCAGTATCGAAGAGAACCGGATCAAGACTACGACCCTGCATTTCTGGGGGCACAGCAAGGCCGGCCAGATCAAGGAACGCTGGAGCGAAGTCAACATTGACGCGGCTGTAGGTGCCGGCAAGAATTGAGGCGCGACTCGGCGTGTAAATCGACTTTGTGCAGAAGCACGCGTTAAGGCGCATCCCTCCGGTAGCAATGCGATCAAGATTCGGTGTTTCATCGATGACAGACCCGTATGCGGATGTTGACTGTGCCGCATAGTCGTCGCTCATGATGAAGAGCAGGTTCGGTTGGTTCACTTACTCAGGAGATATTCGCGGCACCCTCAGCCGGCGGGGCGAAGCTGCGGGCGAGATCAATAAGCAGACGCGTCCCAAACCCGCTTGCTCCCTTAGCCTGCACGCCGCTGTCTGCCTGGTTTTCCATTGGGCCGGCGATATCGAGATGGGCGTAAGGCACGTCGCCAGTGAATTCTGTCAAAAAGATCGATGCCGTGATCGTGCCGGCGTACGGCCCTCCGATGTTGCGCATGTCAGCAACGACCGAATCGAGCAACTTGCGATAGCGCTTTGTCTCCATAGGGAGTTGCCACACTGGTTCGTCAACCTCGGCAGAACTTTTCTTTACCTGCTCGACAAGGTCTTGATTAGTACCAAGCAGACAGGCGATTTCAGTGCCGAGGGCGCCGAGCGCCGACCCAGTAAGGGTGGCGATGTCGATAATGCCATCTGGTTTGTCTTCCACAGCGAGGCACAAACCATCAGCAAGCACGAGACGCCCTTCTGCATCCGTGTTGTGGATCTCGACGGTTTTGCCGTTGCGCATCGTGAGCACGTCGCCGAGTTTGAGTGCGCTGCCAGATGGCATATTGTCGGTACACATCAGCCATGCGGTGACCTTCGCCTTACATTTCAGTGCCTTGAGCGCCGACATTGCTGAAAGCACCGCTGCAGCTCCCGACATATCCATCTTCATCGCAACGTGGCTCGGGTTGCTGGGCTTCAGACTGATACCGCCCGAGTCATACATCACACCTTTGCCGACCATGGCGAGGTGACCAGTCGGATTGCGTGGCGAGTACGAGAGCTTGACCATCCGAGGCGGCTCAGTTGAGCCTTGATTGACCCCGATCATTCCACCGCAGCCCATTTGTGTGAGCTGATCCTTATTGAACACTTCAACATCGAGACCGGTTGCTGCTGCAATCTCCACGGCCTTGGCTGCGATGTCCTTAGCGTTGAGGTACCCAGGCGGGGTGTTCGCCAACTCGCGGGCCTGCGCCGCGGCGCCGGCGACGACAACACCGTCATCGGCGCCCTGTCGGACCCCGTTGATTCGTTTGTCGCCAGCGACCAGGGTCAGGTCGGTCAGCATCGCCCCACCGCTCTCGTCATTCTTAAGGCCGACATATCTATAGCTGCCGAGCAGCGCACCTTCGGCTACGGCATGTCCAGCCGCTTTGGCGTTGAGGTGGCTGAGGTCAGCAAGGTTGATTGCAAGACGAGCGTGTTTGCTCGCAGCGCGGACAAAATTGGCAGCAGCTGTGCGCACTGCTCTGAGGTCGATTGAGTCGGGGTCACCAACGCCAACCGCGTATGCCACACCTTTTGCGTTTGGTACGGCGAGCATCTGGCCAATCTTGCCGTCAAAGTTGTTTGCCGCGAGACCAGCCCGGTTGACTCCAAGCTGTCGCGCCACGGAGCCTTTGGTTGCGACAGCGTAGGCCACCGCTGTGGCGTTCTTCGGCACTGTCTTAGATGCCGTAACGTTAACTTTGGCGACGGATTGGCTTGCATCAAACATTCCGACAGTCTGCCTCAACTCGCAGAAAACATTACCGCCCGGGAGTGTTTGTGTGATGTTCGCGTCACCATGCCGCCGTTTTCGCTATTCGTGTTAGCGTCGGTCTTTGCAAAGGTGCGATTTACTTCAAATGAAGTCGGTCATCACCTTTGTCACATCACATCAACTCGGTCGGTTTTGAAGCTGACCAAACTCCAGGAGGAGACACATGATTCGTAGGGGGAATGCGCTGAAGCGCACTGCGGGTGTCGTCATGGCACTCGGACTCGTTGCAACTGCTTGCTCGTCGAGCAGCGATGGCGACGCTGATTCAAACACAAGCGACAGCGTCGCAGCCGAAGAACCGGTCGACACCGAAGTTGTCGAGTCGACCCAGTCTGAGGGCGGCAGACTCGCCGCCGTCCAGGCTGCTGGAGCCGTTGAGTGCGGCGGCAATGACACGCTTCCCGGTTTCGGCATCATCGATGCCGACGGTGCGTTCAGCGGCTTTGACATCGACTTCTGCAAAGTCGTTGCTGCAGCGGTGCTTGGCGATTCCGAGGCCGTCAACGTGACGCCACTCGTCGCAGCACAGCGTTTCCCAACGCTGCAATCTGGCGAAATTGACGTTCTCATTCGCAACACGACCTGGACGGCATCACGTGACGGCGCCGAGCAGGCCAACTTCCTGCAGACCACGTTCTTCGATGGTCAAGGCTTCATGGTGCGGTCCGACAGCGGTATCGCATCACTTGAAGATGCAGCCAACACGACGATCTGCGTGCTTCAAGGCACGACGACACTGTTGAACCTAAACGCAGTGCTCGGCGACCGAGGCATTCCGTTCACTCCACTCGAGTTCGAGTCCAACGACGAACTGCAGCCAGCTTTTGTGGCCGAGCAGTGTGAGGTATGGACCTCCGACGCTTCGCAGTTGGCCTCGTTCGCAGCAAACCTCGACATTGACACCACCGTGCTCCCTGACATCATCTCGAAGGAGCCACTCGGTCCCGTCGTTGCAGATGGTGACACCGAGTGGGCCCAGGTCGTTAACTGGGCAGTCATGGCAACGATTCAGGCTGAAGAATTCGGCATCACGTCCGAAAACATCGACAGCTTCGCCGACAGCGAGGACTCCGGCATTCGCCGCTTCCTCGGCCTGCCGATCGAAGATGACGACGGCAACGCAGTCGTTGCAGAAGTAGGCTTGGGGCTGCCGACCGACTTCGCCAGCAACATCATCAGCCAGGTCGGCAACTACGGCGAGATCTTTGAGCGCAACCTCGCGCCCCTTGGTCTCGAGCGTGGACCCAACGCCCTGTGGACCGAAGGCGGGCTCATGTACGTGCCCCCGTTCCGTTGATCAGATAACAACCGATTGAGGGGTCGGCTGCGGCGTAGCTGCAGCCGACCCCAACCGGATTCATGCTCGAACGAATTCTTCGACTCACCCTGATCTTGGCGGTCCTCGCTGGGGCCTACATCGCTCTTTGGGCAGCACGCCGATCAGTCAAAGGAAGCGCAAACGGCCCACCGCCATGGCGCGACACCAAAGTTCTGGTTATCGCGGCGCAAGTCGCAACGCTTGGCGTTCTTATAACCGTTGGGGACTACCTGTGGGCCAATTTTCGCGCACGAACCGACGAGATCGGCCTCGATCTCAACTTCGACTTCCTCGATCAACCGAGTGGTATCTCAATTGCTGATAACCCGCTCGACCCCAACTCTTCAATCCAGAACGCGCTCCTCGCAGGTGTCAAAAACACCTTTCTGATTTTCATCGTAGGCATCCCGCTGGCTGTTCTTCTGGGCACTTTGATCGGCGTTGCCCGTCTTTCGACAAACTGGCTGCTCAGCAAGATCGCCACCATCTACGTCGAGTTCTTCCGCAACATTCCAACGCTCCTGGTCATCGTCTTTACCTGGCAAGCTCTACTGCTCGGCTTTCCTCGAGAGCAAGATTCCTGGCTCATTCGGGGCAGCTCGACTCCCGCAGACAGCGGCCCGCCGGCGCTCGAGGGTCTCTTTATTTTCAACAACAAACGTTTCGCTTTCCCGTCAATCGCTGGTGGCGAGAACTTTCTCGCCTACCAGGTCGTCTTTCTCATCGGCATGGTTATTGCGATCGGCGTGTGGATCTGGCGAACACGCACTTTCAATGCCACTGGGACACCCCATCGACGCATATTGTGGTCGCTTGCGACCCTGACCGTGATCGGCGTCGCCGGGTACTTCGCTCTGAGTAGCCCTTTTTCGGTGTCGCGCCCCATCATCGAACAACGCATTGCCTCGGGTGGCATCAAAATGCAGATGCCCTACGTCGCTGTCATGTTCGGCCTTGTGCTCTACACCGCATCGCACATCGCCGAGATAGTCCGCGGTTCGATCATGTCCGTGCCCAAAGGCCAGGTTGAGGCTGGAAACGCGCTGGCTCTCTCCGGGTTCCAGCGCTACCGCTTCGTTGTGTTGCCCCAAGCGTTCAGAGTGGCCTTCCCTCCACTCATCAACCAGTTCCTCAACTACACCAAAAATACATCGCTGGCGATCGCCGTTGGCTTCGCCGAGACAACGGGCGTTATTCAGAATCTGTTCGGTCAGTCACGACCAGCACCCCAACTTTTGCTGATTCTCATGTTGATCTACCTAGCGCTCTCCCTGATTCTCTCAGCGATCGGCAACCTCATCAACCGTCGGCTCCAGATAGTGGGGAGATGAGCCATGACGATTGAGGACACAGATTCTGGCGTAGACCGCCCGCTGCACTCGGACCAGACACCTCGCGAATGGGTGCAAAACAATCTCTTCAGCTCGGCATTGAACTCAGGAATCTCTGTGGTTTCAGCCGTGTTTGCTGGCCTTGTCTTGTATTTTGGCGTCGGGTGGGCTCTCAATGTTGATTGGGAGATCGTCCGGGCAAACCTCCGCAACTTTATGATCGGGCAGTTTCCGAAAGACGAGCTGTGGCGACCTTGGGCGGGCGGCCTCGCACTCGTGGCGGGCGTCGGCGTCGGCTCCGCTGGCATGGCTCGCAACGCCTTCGACGATGCGACAGACAAGGGTCTATCCACCGAACGACCCACGTGGATAGGACTCCTGCGACGGTTCTGGCCGATTCTTGCCTTTATTGGGCTCGTTCTGACGTTCACGCGAACAATCCAACCGACACTTGGCGTGCTCGCTGGTCTCGGCTTGTTTGTCGCAGGGCGAGTGATCGGTTGGAATATGCCGCAAAGTATTCGTCGTTTCTCTCTCCACATCATTGGCATCGGAGTCTTAGCGCTTTTCACAATTGTCGCAGGTTCAGGCGGGCTCGTTGCCGTCGTCGGGGGCTTCATGGCCGCGACGATTGTCTCGACCGCCGTCGGTGATCGCCTCAATCGGACTGTGCTCGGTGGAAAGATTTCTGCGCTAGTGCTACCTGCAATGGGCGCTGCTGCTGTCTGGCTCGTCATGTCGTCAATCAACAGCTTCGGGTACGGGTGGAAGGAATGGGGCGGCCTTTATCTCACCTTGTTTGTGACGGTTGCTGGCATCTCAACAGGGATGCCGCTCGGGATCTTGCTTGCGATCGGCCGCCGCTCACAGCTGCCGGTTGTCAAGGGCTTCTGCGTCATGTTCATCGAATTCATTCGTGGTGTGCCGTTGATCTCTCTGCTTTTCTTCTCCGGGTTCATGCTCCCGTTGCTGTTTCCGCCGTCGGCAGAGATTCCCGACGGCATCACGCGGGCGATGATTGTCATCACGTTGTTTTCAGCGGCGTATATCGCCGAAATTGTGCGTGGCGGCTTGCAAGCCGTACCTCAGGGTCAGATTGAGGCCGCTCAGGCTCAAGGACTTTCCACGGGCAGGATTCAGCGTCTGATCGTAATGCCTCAGGCGCTTCGCGCAGTTATCCCTGCGATGGTCGGCCAATTCATCTCCTTATTTAAAGACACATCGTTGCTCGCCATAATTGGCGTGGCTGAATTCCTTCAGATCGCCACCATTGCAAACACGCAACAAGACTTCTTAGGTAAGGGCCTCCAGCCGATTACGTACACCTTCGTAGCCGTCGGCTACTGGGCGTTTGCTTACACGATGTCAAAGGAAAGCCGCCGGCTTGAAACCCGTTTGGGAGTAGGAACACGATGAACGCCGATATCGCCGCCGCCACGAAGAACGAAGGGAGTCTCCTGTGAGCGATACCACCATTAACGCTGATGCAACTCAGATCCTCGGCGGTGGCGAAGCCATCATCGAAGTCGAAGGTGTCGACAAGCTGTTCGGCGACTTCCAAGCACTGACAAACATCAATATGCGTGTCGGTTCTCAAGAAGTCGTCGTCATTATCGGGCCGTCAGGTTCGGGCAAGTCAACCTTGATCCGTTGTATCAACCGGCTCGAACGTCACGACCGAGGCCGTATTTCTGTTGATGGAATCGAGCTTTCAGACGATATTCGCAATATTCAAGAGATTCGACGCGAGACCGGAATGGTCTTCCAAAGCTTCAATCTTTTCCCGCACCTGACTGTCATCGACAACATCACTTTGGCGCCTCGACAGGTCCGCAACATGCCAAAGCGGGAAGCAGAGGAGAGCGCGATGGAACTCCTTGAGCGGGTCAAAATCCCGGAGCAGGCCCGCAAATACCCTGGCCAACTTTCCGGTGGCCAGCAACAGCGCGTGGCGATTGCTCGGTCCTTGGCAATGAAGCCAAAGGTGATCTTGTTCGATGAACCAACATCGGCGCTCGATCCAGAAATGATCAAAGAAGTACTCGATACGATGAAGGATCTCGCCCTAGAGGGCATGACCATGATCTGTGTAACCCACGAAATGGGCTTTGCTCGGGAGGTGGCAGATCGTGTCGTATTCATGGCCGATGGCCAAATCGTCGAAGTCGGGACGCCCGAACATTTCTTCGACAACCCGCAGGAAGAACGCACAAAGCTATTCCTCAGCCAGATTCTCTAACCCCGCACTCACCCGATTCGATCGCCAGCGCTCCGTTCGGCAGAACTAGCTGAGGCCTGTCTCGTTTGGTCGGTTCTCAACTGCGGGTGATCAGATTGTGAAGGCTGACTACTCGCCCAGGCAGAGGCAAGTTTCGTGTAGCGACCGTTGAGGTCGAGGAGTTCGCCGTGTGACCCCAACTCGACGAGCTGGCCGGCATCGATGACCGCAATTCGGTCGGCACGTTGAATGGTCGACAACCGGTGGGCAACAACAATCGTCGTCCGTCCGCTCATCAACGATTCGAGTGCCTGCTCGACAACAGCTTCGGTGCCAGGGTCAAGATTGCTCGTCGCCTCGTCTAGCACCAGCACGGCCGGGTCGACCAACGCTGCCCGTGCCAACGAGACCAACTGCCGCTCTCCGGCAGATAGCCGTGAGCCGCGCTCCCGCACCTCGGTGTAGATACCGTCTTCGAACTGCTCGAACCGATCGAGAGAACCTACAGCTGCAAGTGCCATTCGCACCTCCGTGTCGGTGGCCTCAGCGCGTGCGACTCGGACGTTGGCCGCAATAGTGCCTCCAAACAGAAACCCCTCTTGGGGAATGACGACCACTCTGTTGCGCAGCGATGCCAGGGTTGCGTCGCGCAAATCGACGCCCCCGAAAGTGATCGTGCCACTGGTCGGGTCATACAAGCGGGCCATCAGTTTCGCGAGAGTCGACTTGCCAGAGCCCGTCGGACCGACAAAGGCCAATCGTTCACCGTCTGCAACGGTGATCGACACATCCTTGAGGACTTTCGATTCAGTCCCTGGGTATCGAAATCCGAGTCCGGCAACGGCCACCACACCGGTGGACGGCAGCGCTTGGTTGCCATCCAGTAGGTCTGGCGTAGTGTCCAGGATCCCAAAAAGCTTGCTGAGCGATGCCGCTGATGATTGCACGGTGTTGTAGAGCTGACTGAGTTGCTGGACCGGTTCAAAGAGTTGCGCGAGAAGCAACACGACAGCGATCACCGTGCCAATGCTGACGTCACCGCGGTTCACCAGCCAACCGCCGATGCCGATTGCCAAGCTGGAGGCGATAACGCCTGCTGCCTCAACTAGTCCAAAAAACCAGGTCGACACGCGCAGGCTCTGGACGTGCGATTGGTACAAGCCACGGTTCGAAGTTTCAAAACGTCGAACCTGCTCCGGTTCCCTGGCGTACGCCTGGATGACACGAACACCGGAGATGCCCTCTTGGAGGGTCGATAAGTTCTGGCCGACCTGTTCACGGACGTCGAGATATGCCGTATTCGAGTCACGCTGAAACTTGCGCGCCGCGACAACCAAGACGGGAAAAACAAGGAGTGCAACGATCGTCAACTGCCAGCTCAGTACCAAGAGCAAGATGAAGGAGAACGTCACGAGGAGGCCGGCGCCGACAAACTGCAGGAGGCCCCACTGCACTAGCTCGGCCATTGACTCGATGTCTGCGGTCATTCGAGCAACAAGCACGCCAGATTTGTTGCGATCAAAAAAGGCCAATGATTGTTTTTGCATGTGGTTGAACACGCGCACGCGCAGCAATCTCAGGAATCCTTCGCCAGCCCGGTTGATGAATACGTACTGCTGGCGTGATGTGAGATAGGCGGCTGCGACGACACAGACATACATAACGACGGCGTTACGAATGACGCCGCCGTCGAGCTGTCGAATACCACTGTCAATTCCGTACTTCACGATGACTGGACCGAGCAGTAGCCCTAAGGTAGTGACGGAGGAAAATCCGACTGCCGCCGTCACGGTCCACTTGAACGGGGCGGCCATCCGGGCAGCGCGACGAATGACCTGCCGTGCCTCGTCAGTGTCCAGTCGGTCGTCTTCGTCGATTGCGTTCACCGCCCACATCAGTCCACACCCCCGCCAGGCGAGGTACCCGCAGAAACAGACGCATCGTCAGGCCGATCCATGGCAGCGAGCACATCGCGGTAGCGCTGCTCGGTAGCGAGTAGCTCGTCATGAGTACCAATCGCTGCGACGCATCCCCCGTCAAGGAGTGCGACCCGATCTGCTAAGGCAATGGTTCCCGGCCGGTGCGCAATCACAATAGTTGTGCGGCCATCCATCACTGTCGACATCGCAGATCGGATTTCGTGCTCCTTTGACGGATCGACAGCAGAGGTTGCGTCATCAAGCACCAAGACTCGCGGGTCAGCCAAGATGGCTCGGGCGATGGCGATGCGCTGGCGCTGGCCGCCAGACAGCGAGTACCCGCGCTCGCCTAAACGGGTCGCGTATGCTTCTGGCAGCTCCATGATGAAGTCGTGTGCCCCCGCCAACCGAGCTGCGCTCTCAACAGCCGATTGGTCGGCATCGGGGTGAGCAAACGCGATGTTGGCGCTCACTGAATCGTGGAACAACAGCGTGTCTTCGAAGACAATACCGACGGCTTGCCGTAACTCGCGCAACGTGAGGTTGCGAATATCAACGCCATCAATCTGAATCGATCCGGCGTCGGCATCGTAGAACCGGATGAGCAGGCGAGCGACGGTTGACTTGCCGGATCCCGTGCCCCCAACCAAGGCAATCGACTGGCCAGCTTCCAACTCGAGATCAAAGCCAGTGAGAACCGGGAGCTCCGGTGCATATCTGAAGTCAAGATGACCGAAGCTGACCGACCCCAGGCCCTGACCATCTGGAAGCTTCTGCGGATCGACGGCGTCATTCACGAGGGGCGCGGTGTCAAGCACCTCGTTGACCCGTTCGATCGCTGCAGCGGCTCGCTGGCCCCAAGCAATAGCCATGCCGAGCATCCGTAAAGGGGCCACGAGGAGCGCTACGTAGAAGTTGAACTGCACGAGTTGACCGAGCGTGAGGTCACCGTCGATGACCTGCATGCCCCCCACGCCGAGCACGGCGATGAGTCCGATCTGCGGGAGCAGATCGATTGCGGGCAGAAACCTCGCCCGAACTCGCGCTGCCTCAATCGACACTCGTCGGATGTCGTCTGCTTTCTTGCTCAGTTTATCTGCCTGGACTTGCTCGGCACCGAAGCCCTTGACCACGCGGATTCCACCGATTGACTCCTCGACGACAGTGGCTAGGTCAGCCTGCTCGGCTTGCACCGCCTGTACCGCAGGGTGGATGGAGTGGGAAAAACGTCGGCCGGCCCAGTTGACAAACGGCAGGGGGGCAAGGGCTACTAGAGCAAGAAATGGGTTAGTGATGACCAGAATCACTGTGACCGTCAGGATCATCGCCAGGTTTGACGCAGTGATTGGAATCATCACAACAAACTGCTGAATTTGTTGCAGGTCGCTCGACGACCGGCTCATCAGTTGGCCGGTTTGGGCACGGTCGTGGTAACCGACGTGGAGCGACATGATGTGGCCGAACAGACGCTCGCGCAACTTTGTCTCGGTCCACCGCGCTTCGCGAAACGCGAAGAATCGTCGGAAGGCGGTGAAGAACCCAACGATGATTCCTGCGCAGGCGATGAACCCGGCCCACATCCAGACGTTGTCGTCGCCGTCGATGCCTCGGTCAATGCCGAGTCCGAGGAGTCTTGGCACAGCAATCTTGCCCGCCATCCATGCCAATCCGATGAGGGTGCCGATAACCAGGTTACGTCGCTGCTCTGACAGCGTGGCTGTCAGCAGGCCCCAACGACTTTTGGCACGAATTCTGGATACAGCATCCGCCATTCTTAAGTGCGTCGCTCAGCTCAAGAGTTCAGTAACGCGGCTCTTAGGTCGACCGATGATGGCCACCTGCCCGGTAACGACAACGGGGCGTTGGAGCAGCTGCTTGTGTTTGACAAGGATGTTGACAATCTGGTCGTCAGTGGCGACGTCGCCATCCGTGAGCTCAAGCTTCTTGAATTTGCTGTCTCGACGAACCAAGTTGGTAGCTGGATCTTCGAGTTTTGCGATGATGTCGCGGATCTCATCAGCGTCCGGTGGGTTCTTGATGTAGTTGACAGTCTCGAAGTTGACGCCGAGTTCTTCTGCAATGCGCACGGCATTAACAGAAGAATTTCAATGCTGGTTGTGATATATCCGAACATCGGCCATGTCTCTTAGCGTAGACCCTGAACGGTGTCGCAGCCCCATCGGTGATTCTGCGGAAAAGGAAGCTCGCGGTAGCAGTCAGTCGAGCGTGACTTCGTTAATCGCACCGGTGGTCACGTCATAAACGAAACCACGCATGTAGGTTGCGTCGACAAATGGTGTGACGACTAGCCGCTGCATTGACTGACGGACATCTACGTAGGGGTCTAGAAAAGATTCAACGGACCAGCGTGGCTTGATGCCGAGTTCGGTTTCGAGCTGGTTCTTGAAGCCATCGTCGGTGACCTTCTCCAGGCCGCAGTCGGTGTGATGCACCAGGACGATTTCACGGGTGCCAAGTGCGCGTTGGCTGAGACAAAGCGAGCGGATCACGTCGTCGGACACGATGCCACCGGCATTGCGGATGATATGAGCTTCGCCGTTTTTCAGCCCGAGCAACTTAAACGTGTCCATCCGAGAATCCATGCACGCTACGACAGCCATCTTACGGATCGGTGCCACCTGCAGGTCGTGGTCCGGGAAGTTCGCAGCAAACTCAGAGTTCAATTCAACGAGCTCGTCAGTGGTGGGTATGAAGTCGCTCACCGATATCACCGTAGTGCCCGACGCAGTGACCTACTCAACACTGTGACAGCACATCCCCCTGGTGTCGATCAACGACTTTGTTCTGGCGTTCCATCTATCGCGCGGATTTGCGGCGTTCCGGCGCTGAGGGCGCGTTGATCAGTCCTGCGCCGTTGGCGAGGGCTCCGCCTTGTGGGCGCGCCGTTGCGCCGGTGACAGCCGAAGTCCAGCACTGCGCAATCGACGAAGGAGTTCTCGACTCTCAACCGCCGTAGCGCCTGCGCTGATCATCTGCGCCCGATACGACGCCGGGATGTCGTAATGATCGCCGTGGAAACCGCTGCGTGGGATACCAACGAGATCGGCGAAGTCGTGCAACTCGTCGTACGACACGTCGCTCACCAAATGACACCACTTTTCACCGCGATGCCACCAGCGAGCCTCATCAATCAGAATCGACACGAATGCAGCCTGCCAGACTGCACGGGTGAACTCATCTTCCTCCCGTCGCGACAACGACTCCGCCGGCCACGGTGCTCCTCCCGGGGTGACTGAAGTTGCGTGGACCACCCACGTCAGCATTAACACCGAGCTCCTAGAACGCCTGGTCGTTCGGCACCGCGAGCGTCACCGCCGTTATCACCGCATCGAACATGTTGAGGCCGTGCTTGGCCACATTAATAAACTAGCAACCGAGGAGTCGATCGACGATCTCGGTGCGGTCGTGGCTGCTGCGCTTTACCACGATGCGATCTATGAGTCGCAGCATCCGGCAAACGAGCGAGCAAGTGCCCGCCTGGCGCAGCGTGATCTCATGACGCTCGGATGGGAGTCCTCGCGGGCGGCGTTGGTCGGCACCATGATCG